>Ga0105239_10005024_pt1 | contig 15617 bp, 10 predicted proteins | sample KBSC44metaG_FD_92761 | JGI IMG/M metagenome (GOLD analysis project Ga0105239, IMG submission 92761) | Corn rhizosphere microbial communities from Kellogg Biological Station, Michigan, USA - KBS C4-4 metaG | ecosystem: Host-associated > Plants > Roots > Rhizosphere > Soil | place: Michigan, USA...
TATGGCAGGCAGATAATATTGCGGTAGATTGCATAAAAGAAAGTAGATTTATAATAATTGAAGCTCCAATCAATCATTAATTAAATTTGAGCGATGGAAAGCTGTGGATGTGGCTTAACGGAAGATGGTAAATAAAAAGATTTTATTACCGGTAACTCAGCATGTAGGAATAATTGAACAGCAAAAGCTACCTGTATAAACTGGCATTAAAAAGTAAAGGAATAAAATGAACATTGAAATTGTGGCAGGGAGCCCAAGCAAGGGCAGCGTTACCTACAGGGTAGCTTTATTCTTGAAAAAATATTTAAGTACAATAACTGAACATACAGTTAACATTATTGATGTCAGGGACTGGCAACTTCCCTTGTTACAACAGGAAGTTTTTAGATCTGTTGATCAGGCGCCCGAAGCATTAAAGCCTTTAGCTAAACGCATGTTTGCAGCTAACGCGTTTATTTTAGTTACCCCTGAATATAACGGCAGTTATACGCCGGCACTTAAAAATATTTTCGATCATTTTCCAAAACAGGCGCATAAAACTTTTGGCATTGTTACCGCTTCTCCAGGTGCGTTAGGGGGAATAAGGGCAAGTCAGCAGATTCAATTGCTTATTAATGCGCTGTTTGGCATTGGTTCGCCGTATATGTTGGTAACCCCTTATGTAGATAAAAAATTTGATGTGGAAGGGAACCTTGTTGATAGCAGCTTTCAAAAAAATGTAGATGTATTTGTTACTGAGTTTCTGTGGCTTGCAGAAAATCTGGCGACAGAATTGAAGGAACTGAGATAAAATCATAACAGAAGAATCGCCTCTATTTTAGTTGTATAATCAGCATATATTATATAAATATTTCCTTTTTTCTTGATAAACGATTCTTAAAATCTGTTTTAAATAAATATACTGCCGTAAATTTGCGGCTTCTTTTTACACTCCCACAATGAGCGACGAAATAAAACATGAATGTGGTCTTGCTTACATTCGTTTGAGAAGGCCTTTTTCTTATTATTTGCAAAAGCATGGCACGGTAATGTATGGCCTTAACAAGCTATACCTGTTGATGGAAAAACAGCATAATCGCGGGCAGGATGGAGCAGGTATTGCAGCGGTTAAGTTAGATGTAGAGCCAGGGTATCCTTACCTGCATCGTTCCAGGAGTAATGCACAGCAGCCTATCGCAGATATTTTCGCGAAAATCGGGGCAGAAATACAGGAGATGGAAAAATATCTTCCTGATATTAAAAAGAAGCCCGGCCTGATGAAGGGGCATGTTCCTTTTCTTGGCGAGTTGTTACTTGGCCATTTGCGTTACGGTACACAGGGTAAAAACAATGTAGAGTTTTGTCACCCCTTCATAAAAAGAGATTTAATTCCCGGCAGAAATCTTGCGCTAGCCGGGAATTTTAATTTGGTAAATACCGAAGAACTCTTTGACCTTGTAAATATCAATCCCGGCGAATTTCAGAAGCAGAGTGATTTAGCGGCAATGATGGAAGTGGTGCATCATTTTCTAACGAAAGAAGATGAAAAAAGCCCCAACTGCGCCAACATTGCTGATGTGTTAAAGAAGGCAACGCCTCTGTTTGACGGAGGATACACCATTGGAAGTCTCGTAGGCAATGGCTGCAGTTTTGTAATGCGCGATGCGCATGGCATTCGCCCCGCTTATTATTATATCAGTGATGATGTGATTGTAGCTGCAAGTGAACGCTCCTCTATACGTACAACTTTTAATGTTGGAGAGAATGAAGTGCATGAATTAATGCCAGGAAATGCATTAATTGTAGACGCAAAAGGTGAGTACAAAATTGAACAGGTTCTCGAGCCAAAAGAAAGAAGGGCTTGTAGTTTTGAAAGAATTTATTTCAGCCGTGGAAGTGATGAGAAAATTTACCGCGAAAGAATTGCACTTGGCCATCACTTAAGCAGGCCCGTTCTTGAAGCAGTAAATTATAGTTTAAAGAACACCATCTTCTCTTATATTCCTAATACTGCTGAAGTTGCTTTTTACGGTTTGGTAAAAGGCATGGAAGAATACCTGAACAAAATTAAAATTGAACGTATTTTAAGCTGGGGAAATGATGTTACGGAAGAGAAGGTCTCTGAAATGGTAAATCGTAAAATACGGCAGGAAAAAATTGCTATCAAAGACGTTAAGTTAAGAACATTTATTACGGAGGACAGCAGCCGTAATGAAATGGTTCAGCACGTATACGATATTACTTATGGCACAGTGCTAAAAGATGAAGATACTTTAGTGGTAATTGATGATAGCATTGTTCGTGGCACTACTTTAAAAGAAAGCATTGTTCGCATGCTTGCACGTCTTAGTCCTAAAAAGATTATCGTTGTATCATCCGCACCGCAAATCCGTTACCCGGATTGTTATGGTATTGACATGAGTAAACTTGGCGATTTTATTGCTTTTCGCGCTGCCATCGACTTATGGAAAGACAACGGCGAAGAGCACAAGCTGGATGAAATTTATCAGCAATGTAAAGAGCTGCAACGTACTAACCAGTTACATGTTGAAAATGTGGTAAGACAGGTTTACAAACCATTCACTACAGAAGAAATCTCCAATAAAATTGCGCAATTAATCACTCCGGCAGAGGTGAAAATACCTGTACAGGTAATTTATCAAACCATTGAAGATTTGCATGACAGCTGCCCTACAAATACCGGTGACTGGTATTTTACCGGTAACTATCCAACTCCTGGTGGTAACCGCGTAGTAAACAAAGCCTTTATTAATTACATGGAAGGAAAGAATGTAAGAGGTTATTAAAGCTTTATTTGTAAATTTGGATAAGGTGAATATCATAAAGGTTTCCCAACCCACATGCGTTTTTGCCCATATGCATACAGTAGCCTTTCATAAATCCGCGCCCATTGTAAGCCATGCTTCATCATGTTATTTTGCAATGTCGCTTGCGTACACAAAGTCTTACTGTATAATTTATTCAAACTTTAAGTGCGTAGCTACGTATGAGATTGTGATAGGAAACTAAAAAGATATTTGAACCGTTGCAGATGGTTATTGTTAACAGTAAAATTTATTTACCCGTTTGATATTTATAAATCATTAACCATTATACCAATGAAGCAACTCATTCTTGTCCGTCATGCCAAGAGCAGTTGGGACAATCCTTTACAAAAAGATTTCGACAGGCCATTAAATGATCGTGGTGAGCATGATGCTCCCGTAATGGCGAAACGCTTAAAAGAGAAAAAGGTTGCAGTAGATGCTTTTATTTCAAGCCCCGCTGTAAGGGCTCTTACTACCGCAGAATACTTTGTTGAGGTTTATGGTCTTAAAAGAAAAGATATCATTCAACAGAAAGATCTCTATCACGCTTCTTATGATACGCTGCATGATTTTATTACCAATTTGGATGACAGTTATGAAACAGTCGTCATTTTCTCCCACAACCCAGGTCTCACGGAATTTGCTACTGATCTAACAACCGTTAATATAGATAATATACCTACCTGTGGCATATTCGCCGTAAAGCTCAATATTAAAAGCTGGAAAGAGTTTGCAGATGCAGAGAAAAAATTCTGGTTTTTCGATTATCCCAAAAATGCCTGATAAACATCAGACCGCTTTTCTTTTCATGTTTACAATGTAAACGCCGGCCAGTATAAGTACGGCGGCAATACCTTTATACATATCAAATCGTTCACCCAAAAACAAAATAGCAATAATTGCTGCGAATACAGGTTGTGTGTAAATGTATGCCCCGGTTATTGAGGGTCCTAAAGTAGAAACTCCATAAGTGTTAAACAGGTAGGCCAGGAAGGTGGCCCCTAGTGTCACGAACAGGAAACAAAGCCAATGGTATAAAGAGAATGAGGTCCAGTCCGTAGCAGAAAACTGGTTCCAGCCGATTGGTATTATAATTAATGCGCCAAGTGTAAACACCCATCTTATTACGTGTAATGGTGTATAACGTTGCATGAGAGGTCTTACCAGCACAAAGTAAAATCCATATGATACAGCATTGATAATTACAAGAATATCGCCCAAAAGAATATTGCTTCCTGTATTTGCTGATGCTCTTTTGGCGATTAATATTCCCGCTCCACTTATGCCTAATGCAAGACCTGTCAATTTAAACATCGTAAGGTTTTCCTTTAAAAGCCATGCTGCTACAATCGTTACAATAATTGGTGTGCTTAAAGACAATAAAGACGCATGTATGGAAGTAGTAAGCGACAAGCCTTTAATAAAAAACAACTGGTTAATGGCTACACCTGTAATGGCGCAAAGAATAAAAAGCGGGATATCCTTTTTTGCTATGCCTGCTTTCGATGGTTTTAATAAATACAGTATCCAGAATAAAACAAGACTTATGGAAACTCTGCAGACATTCAAACCAAACGGCTTAATGACAGAAGGAGTAATATATTTTACTGTACTGAAATTTACACCGAAAATAAAGTTTGCCGCTAAAACGGCAATATGAGCTCTTGTTTTGGAAGGCATAGTTTAACGCCGGCAAAGATAATGTGAGTACGACCAAAAAATTTTATTGGTCACTCTTTCGATCGTATCAAATTTAATTTTATCATTCATGTGGTCTTTAATATTATAAGACCTTAACCTTTACCTTCGTGCACAATTTGTTTAAGTACAGTTGTTTTATCTTAACAAAGTAAAATGCCTAAAAGAAGCACGCAACCGCCAGGAAAACCGCAACAGCCGGGACTTTCCGCATTGCTAAAGCCATATCGCGGACGCATCTCCCTGCTTATTTTGTTCGCGATTGCCGGTAATACGTTCAATCTTTGGATACCGAAGATCATCGGAGAAGGAATAGACAGTTTTAAACAAGGCAGCTACAATCAAACAAGTATCATTGTTCGCTTTGCTGTGTCTGCTTTGTTCATTTTGTTTTTTAGCTACCTGCAAAGCATTATACAAACGTATGCCTCAGAAAAAGTGGCCAAAGATTTAAGGCAAACACTTTCAGAAAAAATTTCTCAACAAAGTTTTAGCTGGGTGCAAACTACTGGTCCATCAAAACTTTTAACCAACCTTACGGCAGACATAGATTCAATAAAATTGTTTGTGTCAACTGCTGTTGCATCTATTGCATCGTCTGTTTTTATCATTATTGGTGCATCCATATTGCTGCTTACTATTAACTGGCGTCTGGCACTTGCAGTATTAATCATCATACCTATTATATCTATTACATTTTTCACGGTATTAAAAAAGGTTCGGGCCCTCTTTATGAAGAGCAGAGGCATTATCGATAGCCTTAATAAAACCATCAGCGAAAGCATATTGGGAGCCGCTCTCATTAGAGTATTAAATAGTCAGCAATACGAGTTTAATAAATTTATAAAGCCCAATAGTGAAGCACGGGATACAGGCTTCACCATTCTTCGCATGTTTGCTGTACTTATACCGGTGGTTGTATTTACTGCGAATATGGCTGGTGTAATAATACTTGGATTAGGAGGCCATTTTGTTATTGCCGGCAGTATGACATTGGGTGATTTTGCTGCTTTTAACAACTATCTCGCCATTCTCATTTTTCCCATTTTTGTTATTGGTTTTATGAGTAACATTATTGCACAGGCAGGTGCTTCTTACCAAAGGATAGCCTCAGTTCTGCAGGCACCAGATGTGCCTGACACCGGTACGGTTGAACATACAGTGAAGGGCAATATCGTTATAGAGAATATCAACCTTTCTTTTGGGCAAAAGCCGGTATTGAAAGATGTATCATTACAGATAAAAGCGGGAACTCATACCAGTATAACAGGACCTACTGCATCTGGCAAAACACAATTGCTTAACCTGGTAATTGGATTATTAAAACCCGACAGCGGAAATATATTTCTTGATAACGCCCCGTTGGATAATTACCGTAAAGAAGCATTGCATCAACAGGTGGGTATTGTTTTCCAGGACAGCATTGTATTTAATATGAGCATGCGCGAAAACATTGCTTTTAATCAACGTGTAAGTAAGGAAGCAATGCAAAAAGCTATTGCAACTGCTGAGCTAGCCACATTTGCTGCTTCTTTACCACAGGGGCTTGAAACCATTGTTTCCGAAAGAGGGACGACACTCTCCGGTGGTCAAAAGCAGCGCCTGATGCTTGCGAGAGCATTAGCTATTGAACCAAAGTTGTTGTTGCTGGATGATTTTACTGCAAGGGTTGATGCGCTTACAGAACAGAAAATTTTACAGAATATAAAAGAGAATTATCCGGGTATTACAGTAGTTTCTGTAACACAAAAAATAAGCTCCGCTGAAAATTCTGCGGAAGTGATATTATTAATGGAGGGAGAGGTTATTGCTTCCGGCACACATGGTGAATTATTGCAAACCTGCCCGGAATATATACAGATATATCAGTCACAAAGAAGTACCGGTAATTATGAACTATGATTTAAACAGCCTTGCTGCATCAAAAAAGAGTAATACCGCTGGGGCGTTGAGAAAACTTATGCGCTGGCTGGGTGAAGAGCGGCGCGTATTAATTTACGCTTTCCTGGTAATGCTGGTAACTTCAGGCATCAATCTCACTGGCCCATTGCTTATCGGTCGGGCAATTGATAAATACATTGCAAAAGGAGATTACCCCGGTGCACTTTACACCTGCCTGTTGCTGGTGCTGCTATATCTTGTTTCTTTTGGCAGCAACTATTTTCAAACAATTCTAATGGGCGGACTGGGGCAACGGCTGCTTTTTAACCTTCGCAACAGTATTTTTACCAAGCTTCAGCAGTTACCACTGGCATTCTTCAATCAAAACAAAACAGGCGATCTTATTTCCCGCATCAACAATGATACAGATAAGGTAAACCAGTTTTTTTCGCAATCATTAATGCAATTTATCTCCAACATTTTTATGATGCTTGGGTCAGCAATATTTCTTCTTTCCATACATATGCCTTTAGGGCTTGCGGCGTTGGCGCCTGCTTTATTGCTGTTAATTTTTGTGCGGGCTATTTCACCTTTCGTAAAAAAGAAAAATGCACAAAGTCTGCAAACCGGCGGCGCCATGAGTGCAGAAATACAGGAAAGCCTGCATAATTTTAAAGTGATTATTGCTTTCAACAGGCGTGATTATTTCAGGGAACGTTTTAATGAAGCCAGTCTTAAAAACTATCGAAGCGCTATTGGTGCAGGACTTCTTAATAACATCTTTTTACCTGTATTTACCTTTTGTTCGCAGCTTGCACAACTTACAGTGCTTGTGTATGGTATCTGGTTGATAAAGGAGGGGAATCTAAGTGTGGGTTTACTCATCGCCTATTTTTCTTATGTAGGAAATTTTTATTTTCCTATAAGACAACTGGCTACTATCTGGACAAGCTTCCAGGTTGCAATGGCAGGATGGGATCGTATTGCGGTTATTCTTGACATGGAGATACATCAGCCAGTTACTATGCTGCCATCATCAAAAGAGCATCCTCCCGTATTGTCTTTCCAGGATGTTCATTTCGCTTACCCTGGTGTAGAGAAGGAAGTGCTGCATAATGTAAGCTTTCAACTCGAGCGTGGAAAAACCTATGCGTTTGTAGGTCCAACCGGTGGCGGAAAATCAACCACTGCAGCGTTAATGGCTGGTTTGTATAATCCAACCGGTGGATCTGTAATGTTGAAAGGCGAGGATATTCAAACTTTTGAAGGAGAGCAAAGAACAGGCATTGTCGGTTTTATCTTGCAGGAGCCCTTTTTATTCAGCGGAACCGTGAAGGATAATATTCTATACGGAAATAAAATGTTCGATGGCATCTCGAACGACGCGCTGGAAACAGTGATTAAGAATGCTGGCCTGCAGGGACTGTTGGAAAAATTTGAACAAGGATTGGATAGTTCTGTTTCCGGTGCTGATAGTGTAAGCCTTGGGCAAAAACAACTGATTGCCTTCATGCGGGCGGTGTTGAGAAAACCGGAGCTATTGATACTGGATGAAGCCACGGCAAATATTGATACACTCACAGAAAATCTTTTAGAAGATATCCTGGAGCATTTGCCGGATACAACTACCAGGGTAATCATTGCCCACCGCCTGAATACGATTGAAAGTGCAGATGAAATATTTTTTGTGAATGATGGACGCATTATAAGGGCAGGTAATTTTCAGCAGGCATTGGCAATGCTTATGCAGGAAACGAGGGTAAGTTAAGGATATTAGAACATTAAATCTGTTGCAATAAAAGTGTATGACAGGTGTGTTTTATCCTGGAAATCTTATTTATTCTGAGGCATTTATGCCATGCCGGGGTACGGGTTTCAAAAAATTCCCTTTTAAACAACCCGCTTTCAATTTTGAACCCCTGAAACCCTTACCTTTGCCGCCAAATCAAAAAACCTCTTCAAAATAGTATAGCTATATGGCTACAACAGGTAAGATTAAACAAATCATTGGTGCCGTGGTTGACGTTCAGTTTGAAGGCACATTACCCGAGATTTATAACGCATTAGAGCTTAAAAGACCAAATGGTGAAAAGCTGGTATTAGAAGTACAGCAGCACCTTGGGGAAGACAGCGTTCGTACTATTGCAATGGATGGTACAGAAGGGTTGGTGCGTGGTACTGAAGTAATAGACACCGGTAAAGCTATTGCAATGCCTACCGGCGAAGCCATCAACGGCCGCTTGTTTAATGTTACCGGTGACCCTATTGATGGTTTGCCTGCAGTTAGTAAAGCTACAGGGCGCCCTATACATGCAATGCCTCCAAAGTTTGAAGATCTTAGTACTGCTACAGAAGTATTGTTTACCGGTATTAAGGTAATTGACTTGATTGAGCCTTACGCCAAAGGTGGTAAAATCGGTTTGTTTGGTGGTGCAGGTGTGGGTAAAACAGTATTAATCCAGGAATTGATTAATAATATTGCGAAAGGTTACGGTGGTTTATCAGTGTTTGCAGGTGTTGGTGAACGTACCCGCGAAGGAAATGACCTGTTGCGTGAAATGATTGAAGCCGGCATTATGAAATACGGCGACAAATTCAAACACAGCATGGAAGAAGGTGGCTGGGATTTAAGCAGCGTAGATATGGAAGGCCTGAAAGAATCCAAAGCAACCTTCGTATTCGGCCAGATGAATGAACCTCCCGGCGCACGTGCACGTGTGGCATTGAGTGGTTTAACAATTGCTGAGTATTTCCGTGATGGCGATGGCGCTGGAAAAGGTAAAGACATTTTATTCTTCGTAGATAATATCTTCCGTTTTACACAGGCTGGTTCAGAAGTATCAGCGTTATTAGGCCGTATGCCTTCTGCGGTGGGTTATCAGCCAACACTGGCAACAGAAATGGGTTTGATGCAGGAAAGAATTACTTCAACACGTAACGGTTCTATTACCTCTGTGCAGGCGGTTTATGTACCTGCGGATGACTTGACTGACCCGGCACCGGCTACAACCTTTGCTCACCTTGATGCTACAACAGTATTGAGCCGTAAAATTGCTGACTTAGGTATTTACCCTGCGGTTGACCCGCTGGATTCTACCAGTCGTATCTTAACACCCGCCATTGTGGGGGAATCTCATTACAATACAGCCAACCGCGTTAAATTAATTTTACAGCGTTATAAAGAATTGCAGGATATCATCGCTATTCTTGGTATGGATGAGCTGAGCGAAGAAGATAAAATGACTGTACAAAGAGCACGTAAAGTACAACGTTTCCTTTCTCAGCCTTTCCATGTGGCAGAACAATTCACCGGTTTGAAGGGAGTGTTTGTAAGCATTGAAGACACCATTCGTGGCTTTAACTCTATTATGGATGGTGAAGTAGATGAATATCCGGAAGCTGCCTTCAACCTTGTTGGTACGCTTGAAGAAGCTGTAGAAAAAGGGAAAAGACTGTTGGCACAGGCACAGGGATAAAACCCCCATCCCCTAAAGGGCAGATGGGTTTTCAAACGTAATTAATTCACTAAAATTCCCCTTCTGGGGATAGGGGTATGACTTTAGAGATATTAACTCCGGAAAAAAAATTATACAGCGGCGAAGTATACGGTGTTCAGTTACCGGGTATTGATGGCTTATTTGAAGTACTGGAAAAACATGCACCATTGGTAAGCGCCCTGGCAAAAGGCAATCTTAAAGTGCTTAAAACAAAAGCAGATACCAGCAGTTTCGCAATTGAAAGCGGCTTTGTAGAAGTATTAAATAATAAAGCTATTGTTTTGGTAGAAGGTGCTGTTGTATTGGATTAATTGTAATAACTTACAAATATCTTCAAAGCGGTTGCAGGTAATGCAGCCGCTTTTTTTATGCTGCTATCTGATTTGTGTTAGTTAGTCCTTCCGGGTAGAAATAAATAAACTGTTTATTAATATAATTTGATCAAATAATTTTATAACAAAGTGCTGGCATAGAAGAAAATTATTATTTTAAATTAATCCATCGTTCCGGAAAATTCTCTGAATAAGAGTTGTACCTTACAGGCGCAAAATAAGTAACCCAACATCCTTGCTGCATCAACTCTTGTTAACCTTAAAAACTACTGCCAACCGAATTTTATGGCCCCAAGAAACAATTTCAAATCAGGTTATCTTCTTTTCCTGTTCTTGTTTGGTTTTATGTACTCATCTTTTGCCCAAACAGCCGATTTCACTGCAGATAAAACCGGTGGGTGTTCTCCATTAGACATAAGATTTACAAATAAATCATCCGGGTTTTCAGCGGGCGCTACATATAGCTGGGACTTTGGCAATGGCAATTCTTCAACTTTAACCAGCCCCGGCACTACGTATAAAGATGAAAAGGTCTATACTGTAAAACTTTCTGTTACAGATGGCGGCAAAACATATACAAAAACAATGAATGTAACGGTATATAAAAAGCCGCAGGTTAGTTTTTCTGCAGATGTCAGTAAAGGCTGCCTTCCATTACCCGTTACATTTACAAGTACTTCTACCGCCGGTGATGGAACTATCAGTAACTACTTCTGGGATTTCGGAGACGGTTCTACTGAAGCCAATGGTCAGCAAACACAGCAACACACTTTCAACAGCGCTCAAACAGTTACTGCAAGTTTAACAGTTACGAATAATTATGGCTGCTTCAACACATTTACAAACAAAGCGATTGTGCAGGTATTACCTGCAGTTAAAGCAAATTTCAGTGCACCACAAACTGTTTTATGCCGTGTTACAGACGCCGCAACATTTGTAAACACAAGTACTGGATCAGGTACATTGTCTTATGCATGGGATTTTGGAGACGGGAAAACCTCGAAAGATAAAAATCCTTCTCATGTTTATAATAGTAAGGGTGCATATACTGTAAAACTTACTGTTACAAGCAGTGATGGATGCACAGCACAAACCACGCAAAATGCTTTCATTAACGTAGCAAACTTCAATACAGATTTTGATGCCCCTTCTCTTATCTGCCAGAATAATAATGTAACGTTTGTGGATAAGAGTACCCCTATCACTAATACACCACTATGGCTTATTGACGGTATCGCTTACGGTTATCAGTCTTCACAGTTCTCAACTATATTTAATGATGGCAAGTCTCATAAAATACAACTGGTTAATAATTTTGGCGGCTGTTTAGATACCGCGACAAAAACAATTACTGCAAAGCCTTCGCCTAAACTTGATGGATTTATAATTGATATGCAGGGCGCATGTGGCGCACCCAGTACAGTAAAGTTTAAAGACACTACTGCCACTGCAGTTAAATGGGCATGGGATTTTGATGACTCATACGGCGGCTTTAATCCTACAGCATTTGATCAGTCAACAACTTTTACCTATACAAGCGACAGAACTTACTATCCAACATTACAGGTAACCAACGCAGATGGGTGTACTGCTACAGTTTCAAAAGTTCTTGCGGTCTATAAAACAAATGCTGTCATTTCCAGTTCAAGTGGAAGTATCGGTTGTCTTTCCATGACTTCAGTTTTTACCGCTACATCTGACATAGAAATTAAAGAATACAAATGGAGTTTTAGCGATGGTGGTACAAGCACTTCATCAAAACCTACTCACACTTTTGGAAAACCCGGTAATTATACTGTTACATTGAATTACACCAACGCCAATGGCTGTAAAGGTTCTGCTTTATACTATGTGAGTGTTTATGAAAAGCCCAGCTTCGATTTTACCGCTTCACCGGGCACTACTATTTGCGGCAACACGCCAGTGGTATTTTCTGTAACCGGTACAAACTTAACAGGTACTTATTACTGGAATTTCGGCGACTATAATTATTATTCTTACACTATCAATAATACACACCAATATTATTACGATTCTGTTTACACAGTGTCATTAGTGATACAAAACCAGGGTTGTACTGATACGGTTACTAAAAAGAATTACATAACTGTGTTGCCCCCTTTCCCTAAAATTTCATCAGCGCTTAATACCTGCGATGGAACACGTGGCACAGTTACATTTACTGAAGCATCACAAAAAGCCAAAGGCTGGAGTTGGGATTTTGGCGATGGTAGTGCTGCGCAATCTTACAACGCGGTAAAACCTGAAATAAAACATACTTATACCAAAACAGGAACATACCAGGTTAAGCTTACAGCCACAAACGGAAGCTGTTCTGTAAATGATTCAATGACGGTCTATGTTCTGCTAAAGCAAAAACCATTACTTACTGCAGCATCAACACAGGTTTGTGAGAATGATGAGTTGCAGTTAACAATATCGAAAATGGAGGTTAACCCTTACTTTACTTACTACAATTATTACCAGTACGGCATTTTTAAAAAACTATATGGTGATGGCTCTGAATTTACGGGGTACACTTATTCCAGCGATTATGACTGGTCAAGTGTGTATCATTTTTCTTTAAAAGGACTTGATGCCAGTAAGAAAGACCTGCAGATTGTTACTCAATCATATTATTTTAATTGTTATGATACTACCAATATAGTTCCGCTTACAATTAAAGGACCTATCGCTGGATTCACGATAGATAAAAATGATATCTGTTTCAAATCCCCCGCAGAATTTAAGGACACCTCAAAAGGTACCAACAATGTACCCATACAAAAATGGGAATGGAACTATGGAGATGGTGTGATAGAAGCATTGACAAAAGGAGGATTAACCACACATCGTTATGATAATCCAGGCTCTTATCCTGTAACACTTACAGTTACGGACAAAGATGGTTGCACTGCTTCAGCACAGAATTATAGCTACATAAACTTAAAAGGGCCTAAAGCCGCGTTTAATATGTCTGCTAATCCCGTACTGCCTAACACGACAGTTTATTTTTATAACAACTCCAATTTGAACGGTACCGATTATTACAATGATAAATTTACGTGGCTATATGGTGATGGCACCAGCAGTAACAACAGCTTTTATGAAACAGTCTACCACACTTATCCGCAAACAGGCATAGATACTGTAACGTTGATTGCTTCAAGCAGTGATAATACTTGCGTTGACACTGCTATTCAATATCTGCGTGTAAAGAATATTAATCTTGCGTATAGTTATACAACAACTTATATCAATCCATCCAGCGGGTGCCCGCCTGTATTGGCCAGCTTTGTAAATAATTCAATTAACACCAATCATATTTCATGGGATTTTGGAGATGGCGGTACTGCTGACAATCTTAACTATGCAAGCCATACGTATAAATTACCCGGTGTTTATAAAGTAACCTTATATGGTTATTTTGATGATGGATCAATAGACTCAACATTTGATTACATCACTATTAAAGGCCCTTATGCTACACTTAAAGCTGATAAGCTATTCAGTTGCGGAGCGAAAGCAATAACGTTAAGTGCGGAAGCAAATAACACATCGTCATTTACATGGGATTTTGGTGATGGTACTTTGCTTGATGTGAAAGATACTTTTGCCGTGCATCGTTATTTAACACCTGGTGTGTATACTCCTTCATTGATTGTAAAAGATGGTAGCGGTTGTTCGTTCCCATTCTTTCTTGATGACAAAATTGTAATAGATACATTACATATTACCATTAACAAACAACCTGCAATTGTCTGCGATTCTGCCAATGTATTTTTCTCTGAAGATATGATTAGTGTTGCCAAAAATCAGTTACAGCAAACAATGCAGTATCACTGGAATTTTGGAACTGGAAACTTAAAAGATACTTCCGCTTTAGATGCGCCTTCTTTTGTTTATAATAATGTAGGAACTTATCCTGTATCGTTAAAAGTAGTATCACCTTATGGCTGTGTAGATGAAACAAAAATTGATGTGTTGGTAAAACCAACGGCAAGGGGAAAAATTACAGGCCCATCACAAATTTGTGAAGATGCATATGGAACGTTTACCGCAACATCAGACATTACTGCAAGCAACTTAATATGGGAGTGGCATTTTCAAAATAATGCAACTTCATCCCAGCAAAATCCTTCGCCACAACAGTTTACAAATCCCGGTAATGATTCTGTAACGCTTATCATCAATAATGACGGCTGTTATGATACTACTTATCACAGCATTATTGTGCACGCAAAACCTGTTATTAATATAACACCACAACAACCACATGTTTGCGTTGGTGATTCTATTCAGTTACAGGCGCATGATGGAGAGGTGTATAAGTGGAAAAACAATAATTATATTGATAATCCAGATATAAATAATCCAATTGTTTTTCCTTTAATAAGCACTGTTTACTCCGTAGATGTTACCAATAATTTTGGTTGCATTAATAGTGATTCGGTAATGGTTTTGGTAACGCAGAGGTTTAAAACAATTGCAGATTCACCGGTGCATTTATGTAAAGGCAGTAGTGTGGAATTAAAGGCATCAGGTGCAGACAAATATGTTTGGATTGATGGAACTGATTTAAGCAATACGCAAATTGCAAATCCTGTTACGGCTACAGCAACGCCACGTTATTATACCGTGGTGGGTTATGATAATTATGGATGTTTTTCAGATACTGCTAAAACGGAAGTAAAGATAGATCCTCTGCCAACCGTAAATGCAGGCCCTGATATTACAACCCTCGCAGGTTCTGAGGTGCAACTGAATACAACAAACAGCAGCGATGTAATTGCCTGGAAATGGGAACCATCCACCTATTTAAATTGCAGCAACTGCGCATCACCTAAAAGCACTCCACGTTCAGATATAACTTATGTTGTTGAAGTTTCAACAGATCATCACTGCACTGCAAAAGACAGCATAAACATACACATTATATGTAAGGCAAGCCTGGTACAAATTCCTTCCAGCTTTACACCAAATGGAGATTTACTGAATGATTATTTCAAGATCAATGGGCAAGGCATTAAGTTGATTAAACACTTTATCATATTTGGCCGCTGGGGAGAAAAAGTTTTTGAAAAGAACAATGTAAATGCAAACGATCTTGGTGCTGCGTGGAATGGTACTTATCAAAACAGGCCACTACAGGCGGGAACATTTGTTTACATGGCAGAGGTTATTTGCGATACGGGTGAAGCTTTCAGCTTTAAGGGAACGGTCACACTGATTAGATAAATGAGTTGAATAAATGAATTATTTTTTCCACGGTGATATTACCTCTTTTTGCCACAGTAAACCAAGTACTATTCAATCCGTTTTTAAATAGACTGGTTGATGTTTAGGTAAACTTTAAAAACCTTTAACAGCTCTTGTAAATCTTTCTTAAAAAGAATTTATAA
>Ga0105239_10005025_pt1 | contig 15617 bp, 14 predicted proteins | sample KBSC44metaG_FD_92761 | JGI IMG/M metagenome (GOLD analysis project Ga0105239, IMG submission 92761) | Corn rhizosphere microbial communities from Kellogg Biological Station, Michigan, USA - KBS C4-4 metaG | ecosystem: Host-associated > Plants > Roots > Rhizosphere > Soil | place: Michigan, USA...
CGAAATCTCGGATGTCTATTCCGCCTACAAGGACATGCTGTCGCAATGGCAGCGTCTGCCGGTTGGCGGCAGACTGGAGCTGCATTGGGAACATCCGTAGCCATTGGCTGCAGGGCCGATCAGCTTCGATTGTCGGGCTTATCCCCGCGCATATGGTGCTTCGGCCCTTCGCCGCACCCACGATACCCTGTAATAAAGTGCACATCCTTGTCCCTGAGCGTGGAAAACCCCCGACCATGTTTGTTTCATTTTTCCCCCGACCCAAGCTGTTCTTTTTGTCGGCAATCGCCTGGACGGCGCTGGCGATGGCGTTCTGGTATAGCTTTGCCGGCGATCTCATTGGGTCGTCTGCCCCGGCCGTCGGCGTGGCGACGTTCTGGACGGCACGGTCGCTCTGGTTCGACCTCTATTTTGTCCTTTGCCTCGCCATCTTCGCGGGCGCCTGGACGTGGTTTGCGCCGCATCCCTGGGCGCCGTGGTCCATTCTCGGTTCCGCGCTGATCCTGTTCACCTCCTACTTCCAGGTCCAGGTCAGCGTCGCCATCAACACCTGGTATGGGCCGTTCTACGATCTGGTCCAGGCCGCGCTTTCGAAATCGAAGCCGGTCACGATCGAGCAATTCTACAGCGAATTGTCGACCTTCGCCGGCATCGCCTTGGTCGCGGTTGTGGTCGGCGTGATGACGCGTTTTTTCGTCAGCCACTACATCTTCCGCTGGCGGACGGCGATGAACGACTTCTATATCGCGAACTGGCCGCGGCTGCGCACCATCGAGGGCGCCTCGCAGCGGGTGCAGGAAGACACCATGCGGTTTGCGACCACCATGGAAGGTCTCGGCGTCAATTTCATCAGCGCCGTGCTGACGCTGCTTGCCTTCCTGCCGGTTCTGCTGCGGCTCTCCAGCAATATCACGGAGCTGCCTCTGATCGGCTCGATCCCCTATCCGCTGGTGTTCGCCGCGGTGATCTGGTCGGTGCTCGGAACCGGCGCGCTGGCGCTGATCGGCATCAGGCTGCCGGCAATCGAGTTTTTCAACCAGCGGGTCGAAGCGGCCTATCGCAAGGAACTCGTGCTCGGCGAAGACGATGCGGCCCGCGCCGATCCACCGACCGTGAACGAGCTGTTTGGCGCCATCCGGCGCAACTACTTCCGGCTTTATCTGAACTTCATGTACTTCAATATCGGTCGCATCGTCTATTTGCAGACCGACGTCATCTTTCCCTACATCCTGCTCGGACCGACGATCGTTGCCGGCAAGATCACGCTCGGTTCGATGAACCAGATATTGAATGCATTCACCCAGGTCAGAAACGCGTTTCAGTATCTTATCAACTCGTGGAGCACGATCGTCGAACTGATTTCGATCTATCAGCGCCTGCGGGGTTTCGAGGCCAGGATCAGTGGCGAGCCGCTGCCTTCGATCGAGGCGCGGACGGAGCCGGCGTCGTTGTGATGGTCGCGCTGGCCGTGGCGTCGACGGCTGGTCACCGGGCGGGCAGCCTGTCGCGGGAGCTCCGAGGATAGTCTCCTACGCCATCGGATTCATATCCGAGGACAGGTTTTTCTAGGCCAGGGGCTTCCAATGTGACCCCCGCCAACTGCCGCTGTGCCGATGGCATCTACCGCGGTTTTCTGTTATGATATCCTTGAGTTCGTTCCCGCGCGCGCTCCGGTCGCCGATAACCGAAGCGGGAGGAAGCCATGCTTCTTTTTGGACGTAGCCGCTCCAGACGAGGCCTCGCGTCAGCTCTGATCGGAGAGATCGCGGCCGTCATAGACAGCATGGAGCGCTTTGAAGAAGTCCGGAAGCTTGAAGATATGGCGATCGGGGCCGAGGAGAATCTCGACGAGCTCGGCGCTTTTACATTGCCGGCGTTCTCGGTTTACGCATCAAATGCCGATCGACTGGATTTGTTCGACGCTTCGGTTCAGCGACAGATTGCTTATTTCTTCACCTGTGCCGGAAGCCTTGCCGGACACCTGCACGCGCTCGCGTCGACAAAAAAAGAATCGAAGGAGCTGTGCAAACAGCACGCCATCGATGCGCAAAAGGAAATCAACGGCCTTTCGGAATTGGGAGACGACTTGCTGCGCGATCTGCGAAAGCTCGTCTCCAGAAAGCAGCCCGCCACGATATCCAGAGCCTGACGGCACCCACCCAGGGCTGACGTGTCGCCTTCGCTGATGCATGCCGTCGCCGTTGGCTTTTGGACAGCCTGTTCGCGCTGATGGCGGCAGCCGGACTCTTTGCGCTTGCCACCGCTCATTTCCCCACTACAATCGAGTTACTTACAGGGGATGGGGTCCCCCGCAACCGCCGATGAGGCTGATGACTCCTACCGGACGCCTGGCGTCGGTAGGAGCTTGCCGAACTCCCACCACACCAAGCAGCATAGTTGCCCAAACGGCCGAGAAGGCCGCGTGGGAGATCACGCGTGGTCTACTGAGGAGCGTTGTGTGCGAGCGCTGCCGATTCAACGCGTGTTGGGAAACGCGAGCGGCTTGCGAGAAGGAGATTTGCAGATGACCGGAGTTTGGGCGCTTGCGGCGTTGTGGTTGGGTCTTGCGCTGATCGCGAGCCTGCTCTCGATCTGGCTCCGGATCTCCACGGCTCTGTCTGAAATCGTTGTCGGGACGATCGCCCAGCTGATTATCGGCGCAGTGGTCGGGTCGGCCTTGTTAGGCACAGACGAGTCGTGGGTTCTCTCCGGCATCGGCGCCATCGTTTTGACTTTCCTGGCTGGCGCGGAACTTGATCCGGTGGTTTTCAGATTGAAGTGGAAGGAGGCTGCGGCGGTCGGCGTCGCGAGCTTCTTGCTGCCATTCTTGGGCTGCGCCGCGGCGGCCCATTATCTGCTCGGCTGGGAGGTGATGCCAAGCTGGCTCGCGGGCGTCGCGATGTCGACGACTTCCGTCGCTGTCGTGTACGCCGTGATGATCGAGTTCGGGTTCAACACGACGGAGTACGGCAAGACGATACTGGCGGCGTGTTTCGTGACCGATCTCGGCACGGTCGTGGCGCTGGGCCTGATCTTCGCTCCATTCACGATGAAAACGTTGATCTTCCTCGGCGTCGGTGCGGTAGTCTTCATTGTCCTGCCGTGGCTGACGCCGCGTTTCTTCCGACTGTATGGCGGCCGGCCCTCCGAGTTGGAGACCAAGTTTCTGCTGCTCTGTCTGTTGGGAATGGGCGCTTTGGCAACCTGGGCCGACAGCGAAGCGGTGCTTCCCGCCTATCTCATCGGCATGGTGCTCGCAGGGACCGTCGGCAAGGATCACGCGCTGGTGCGGCGGCTGCGTACGCTGACGTTCGGGCTGTTGACGCCATTTTACTTTATTCGCGCCGGCTCGTTCGTTTCCATACCCGCGCTTGTCGCCGCGCCTGCCGCTTTCCTGCTGTTTCTGGTGGTCAAGATTGCCGCCAAAATAGTTGGCGTCTATCCCGTGACCAAATTGTTCGGCTCGACGAACAAGGAGGCCATGTACACGACCCTGTTGATGTCGACAGGACTGACGTTCGGCACGATCTCCTCCCTGTTCGGCCTGTCGCATGGAATCATCGACCAGGGCCAATATTCGGCACTGGTCGCGGCGGTCATCGCCAGCGCCGTGATCCCCACGGTGATCGCCAATGCGTTCTACCTCCCGCGCCACCTCTTGCCGGAGGCCGAACCGGAGCCAGCGTCCGACGCTCGCCGGGAAGTCACGCAGCTTCGATCGGTGACACAAAAAGTCGAATGAGGGGGGCGATCCAGTGTTCAGCAAAATCTTGCACGCCAATGACGGGTCGGAGCCTGCCTTTCATGCACTCGCGATGGCGCTTGCGATGGCGAAACAGAACAATTCGGATCTTCATATGGTTTCGGTGGAAGAGATCGACTACATGCCGGAATTCATCGAAGAGGTTCGCGAGCAGACCGGGACGGCCGCGCGGCGTTTTCACAAGGTTCTGCAGCGCGCACGCGCAATGGCCGAAGCTAGCCATGTCAAACTCAATACCCATGTCATCGCCGGGCATCCGGTGCGAGACATCGTCGAACTTGCCAAAGAGCTTGAAGTCGAACTGCTCGTTATCGGAGCGACCGGCCATTCGGCGCTGTACGACCGACTGATCGGCAGTCGCGCCGATCGAATCGTGCACCTCGCGCCCTGTCCGGTGCTGGTCGTGAAATGACGTGCGAAGGCTTCGGCGCGTAGTCCGCCTGCTGCGGAGCTATCGGGGATGGGCCGCCGGCTTTGTCCCCGCCGCGTGATTATTGTCCGATATTTTGGACAAGACCGGCCTCAGCAGTGATGCCTGAAGTCACGTCTACCCTCTGCCGGAATGATTGTTTCGGTCGAGATTGACCGGCAGCGGACGTCGGCTCTTAATGCTTCGGGCTTCTGCCGAAAAAAGCGGAGACTTGCGGTGGGCATGTTGCGCTTTCGAAGCCGTGCGGCCTCATCTCATTCCATGTGCCGCCTGTCCGGCGTGAGCGCAAGCTTCGGCGTTCTTACTTCGACAACGATTCGATAAGAGTTCGCAGCGCGAGCACTGATGGCGAAATTTCGCCGTGTCGCCACACGAGTGGCGTAGTGATATTGGCTTGCGCCTTCGGAATCGCATGCCGAAGCACATGTGTGTCCGGCATCGTGTCTAGCACCGACTCAGGCACTAGCGCGATGCCTGTGCCGGAAGAGACGCATGCGACGATGGCATGGTAAGAATTGAGTTCCAGCACACGCAGCGTTGCGAGACTTTCTCGCCCGAGCCAATGTTGCAACACGCGGCGGTATGCACACCCTTCCGGAAACGCGATGAGCGAAGCGCCTTCCACGTCACGAGCACGCCTGATCGGCGGATGGTCGGAGTTGGAAATTACGATCAGTCGCTCGTTAAAGACCGGAATATGTTCCAAGACACGCGCGGCCGGAGGCTCAGCAGTGAAGGCGGCGTCCAGTCGGCGGTCGGCTACTTTGTTCATGAGGTCATCGTTAGTACCCGTCGTCAGTTCCAGACGTACTTCCGGGTAACGTCGATGAAAGTCCGCCAGTATGCGCGGTAGCCGACTTGCGGTCGTGCTTTCCAGGGCCCCAAGCTTCAGCGCGCCCTGCGGCTTCCCGCCAGAAACAACAGCGCGTGCTTCATCAGAGAGTTGGATGAGCCTCTCCGCGTAAGCCAACAACAACTCGCCCGTGGGCGAGAGATGAAGGCGCTGCCGGTCACGGTGGAACAGCGTCACCCCCAGCGAAGTTTCGAGTTGCTTGATCCGCGTTGTGACGCTCGAGGGCACCCGATGCAGCTTGCGGGCAGCTTTGATGATGCCTCCCTCATCTACAACACATTTGAATACTTGAAGATCGACAAAGTCCATCGAAGGCGATCTGTTCTAATGTTAAGAATGATGTGTTCTCAATTATTCTATATCATAGAACAATAGGTGCGCCTAATCTAGGGTCATGAATAGGAGACTTCCTGAGCCTTCCGCAACCGTTGCCGCAACTGTAGGCTTGTTGGCACTAGCCAGTGCGATCGGGATCGGCCGCTTTTCCCTGACCCCCATCCTTCCGCTAATGCAGCACGACATGGGGCTGACGCTTGCGCAAGGCGGCTGGCTGGCCACCAGCAACTATTTGGGATACCTGGCAGGCTCGTTGATCAGTACGGCCTTTGCACCTCAACCGGTGCGCGCGATCCGTTGGGGCCTGATTGCTGTATCGGTCCTTACTCTGGCGATGGGACTTACCGATTCGCCGTTGCTTTGGTTCGCATTTCGGCTTTTAGCCGGTACGGCGAGCGCGTTCGTGCTGGTCGGCGTCTCGGCGTGGGCGATGCCGATCCTCGCACGGTGCGGTAAGGAACAATTGTCCGGGCGCATCTTCGCAGGCGTCGGGATTGGCATCGTCTTTGCCGGTCTTCTGGGCCTCGCTGCCGGCATCGGGGTATGGGGTTCGCGCTCGATGTGGATTGCAATGGGCGTCGTTGCTGCTGTGCTCGCATTCTTCCTTTGGTGGCCGGTCGCCACGGGCCCCCCCGGCGGCGAGGCGCCGAAAATACGGAACGGGCTGCCGCGCCGAGCTTTTGTAGCGGCAACGTGTTACGGCCTGTTCGGCTATGGCTACATCATTCCGGCCACCTTCCTTCCCGCGTTGGCTCGCGGATATATCGACAATCCGGCGGTGTTCGGCTGGGTGTGGCCGGTGTTCGGCGCTGCTGCCGCACTTTCCACACTTGCCGGCGCACGGTTCGGTCGTCGCCTCGCGCCGTGGCGTTTGTGGACAGGAGCCCAGTGGGTGCTCGCGGCCGGCGTACTGGCACCCGTGGTCTCACTCAACGTAGCGACCTTGTTGACCGCCGCGGTATGTGTGGGCGGCACCTTCATGGTCATTACCATGGCCGGCATCAAGGAGGTGTTGCGCGTCGCAGGCCCACAGGCGTCGCAGGGTGTCGGCATGATGACCGCTGCTTTCGCCGTCGGCCAGATCGCAGGCCCTTTGACAGTGAGTTTGTTAGCCGGATCGAGCAGCGCGTTCAGGGTGGCCAGCATCATCGCTGCACTGGCGCTTGTCGTCGGTAACTGCGTGCTTTCGACTGATATGATAACGCGCGCTGTCCACGTACCTAATAAATTCTGAGGACAACAAGTAGGCCTGTAACCTCCCGCGAGTTCAAATACACAATTAGCATCGAGCTTTTATGGACGGTGGTCTGACGCTGAAGGAACTACATCAGCACACTTTGCAAGGACATGCCTTGAGTTCGCGTGTCATCCTCCTCGGCAATAACCCCCGTGTAAGGAGCGATAAGCGATGTCTAACCCCTTCGCCTTCCATTCCCTGCTGGGTGCCGTCGAACGCTACTTCGATCTGATGTTCGACAGCGACGTATCACGCTTCGATCAAGTGTTTGCGCAGAGCGCCCAACTGCACGGATTGCGAGACGGGAATTTGCGGCTGCTGCCCGCGCAAGATTACAAGAGTGCACTTGCCTCCGGACCATCGCCGAAGTCAAAGAATGCCCCACGCCAGCAGGAGGTGTTGTTCATCGACTTTGCTTCAACTACTCAAGCGGTGGTTAAGGTTCGGGTCAGGATCGATACGGTTCAATATCTCGATTACCTCTCGTACCATTGCATGAATGATGCTTGGCTTATTACTGCCAAATCATTCCATGTCGAGCGGCGATACAAAACGTCAACTGGATGATGCCTTGGTAGTTTCTTCGTGCAGAAGGCATTCGCCGCAGCCGTCGCTTCCGCTTTGGCACCAAAACAGACATGCTGCCATGTCCGTTGCCGAGGTGATGAACGGACGTAGCTCAGACGCGGTCCCAGGTCTCTTTTTGACCGGGAGCGGAGATGTCCGGGGCAAGCATGGAAGCCGCTCGCCAGTTGCGCTTCGCACCGATAGCATGCCGACTGCTGATAGCCCACGCGCAGAATTGCCCCAGGGACCCAGGGAGGAGACGTAATGCTGAGGACCGCACTGTGTGACGTTCTTGGCATCGACGTGCCAATCATCTTGGCGGCCATGGGCGGCACTGCCTCATCCGCGGAATTTGCCGCCGCCGCGTCAAATGAGGGCGCGTTGGGCAGTATTGGATCGCTCTTTCGAACCAGCGCTGCCATAAAGCGCGACATCGACGTAGTGAAAGAACTGACCAATCGGAACTTCGCGGTGAACCATATCCCGCCTACATTGGACGCGGACGTGTTCCGCCATACGCTTGCTGCGCGGCCCGCCGTCATATCGTTCGCTCTTGGAGATCCGGGCGATCTCGTGCGGCAGGCCCACGACGTCGGCTCGAAAGTGATGGTCCAGGTTACCACCGTTGCGCAAGCGATCGAGGCGGCTGAGCGTGGTGCTGATGTAATTATCGCGCAGGGCGGTGAGGCGGGCGGCTATGGTGGCATCGTAAGTACGATGACTCTCGTCCCGCAAATCGTCGATGTCGTTTCGCCCGTCCCGGTGGTCGCGGCCGGCGGGATCTTTGACGGACGCGGCATTGCGGCGGCGTTCATGCTTGGGGCGGTCGGCGTCAACTTGGGGACCCGCTTCCTCGCGTCCAAAGAGGCTCCCATCGAGAACGCATGGAAGGCGGCAATTGCTTCGGCCCAATCCGAGGATGCGGTGAAGGTAGAAGTCCTCAATGATATTCAGCCCCTGCCGGGAACAGCGGGCTACGGCACGGTATTGCGCTCTTTACGTACGCCCTTCATGGACGAGTGGGGCGCAAAGCGCGCGGAGGCGCGTCGGGAGGGCGAGCGCCTTTGGACAGAGATCCAGGCAAGAGCCAGGCTCGGCCGCCGCCACGAGACGCTGCTCACGGCGGGACAGACTTCGGGCGGTATCAAGGAAATCCTGCCCGTAGCCGAGATCATACGGCAACTAACTGCAGAGGCTGAAACGGTCTTGTCACGAGGGCCGAACTTTGTATCACGCTGACAAAGAAGAGCGCCGAAGGCAGCAATGATGTCTGCTGTTGGCACTTTTCGGACATGCCGTCCCTTCCGCCAAATGTCGGTTTTCGGGGCTAAAGCGGAAGTAACGCGACCCTCGCCGAACTGTGCGATTGACCCCAACCGGACATGGCGCGAGGCGGCACCGCATCTGGGGATCAGCTTGCAGGTGGCTCCGGTCGGAGCCGCCCGCCGACGAGCGGCTACCAGAACTCAGCGAAGACGCAACCTGACGTGTTGTTCGTGTATCCCGACGTCGTTCTTAGCTCTGATCATCGGCCTCAGCAGCTTGCCGACTTCGCCATCAAGGCCCACTTCGGGGGCACATGCGACGACGCGAGTTCCTTACGCTGCTCGGCGGCGGAGCGGCAATGCGAAACCGACATCTCCCGGATACGCGCATCCGGCTCAAAATTCGCTCCGCTCTATTGTCAGGTACTGCAACTGCCAGCATCGTGCTGTGTGGCGCCACTTTCCGGCTGGCCCGCCGCCGCCACCTTCGAGGGCGAGTTCTCCAGCGTCCGACACAGCGCATTTGCTCCCGAATCAATATCATTGGCGTCCGCCTTTGGCACGTTTGAGGCATGCCAATTGACCCTAAGAATGTCGGCCAATCGGGTAACAGCGGAAGTGAACGGCGCGCGGTCGACGTGACGCGATTGACCCATCTCCGACATCCCGTCCGATTGGACTTGTGCCGAAAATTGCTTAGGCTCTCGCAGGAGTATCGGGAGCGGAACCTGGCAATGAAGCGACGCGAATTCATCACGCTTGTCGGCGGGGCCGCAATGCTCCGGCCACTGTCCGTGCTTGCCCAGCAGCCGCAGCAAATGCGTCGGATCGGTGTGCTCATTGGTCTTGCGGCTAGTATGGATGTGCCAGTCGCGCAGGCCTTCATCGAGCCATTTCGCGATGCCCTACGTGAGGCTGGATGGGTCGAGAACAGCAACATCCAGATCGACTACCGCTTCGGTGGCTCGCTGGCCGATCTATCCAAAACGAAAGTATCCGCGGCCGAACTTGTCGCGCTCAAGCCCGATATCATCTATGTCCAAGGTTTGCCAGCGACACTCGCGGTTCGTCAATTGACGGCGACAATTCCAATCGTGTTTACCCAACTGATCGATCCCGTCGGATTTGGAATTGCGGAAAGCCTTGGGCGTCCCGGCGGAAATGCCACCGGTTTCATCACCTGGGATTTTGCTGTCGCGGGAAAGTGGATTCAGCTCCTGCGCGACTTGATGCCCGACTTGGCGGAGGTTGGAGTCCTCTTTAATCCAGATACCGCGCCCTACGCTCCTGGGTTGATTGCCGCGGCGAAGGAAGCGGCTCAGGGCGCGCAAATCGTGGAGTGCCGAACCCACGACGACGCCGAGACAGAAGCCGTTTTCAGCACCTTTAGCCGTGAGAGGCGGCGTGCGCTCATGGTCATCCCCGAACCGTTCACCAATGGCCATCGAGACCACATCATTGCGTCATGTGCACGCTTTGGCCTGCCCGCGATCAATTCCGTGCTTGGTGCAGGAGACAATGGCGCGTTGATGTCGTATACATTCGTGTGGGATGAGTTGATCCGCGCTCCGGTGGCCTATATCGATCGCATCCTCAAGGGAGCTTTGCCACAGGATCTTCCGATTCAGGCGCCCCGACGGTATGAGTTAATCATCAACTTAAAAACAGCCAAAGCGCTCAACCTCGAGGTCCCGCCCGGATTGCTTGTCCGCGCCGACACGGTGATCGAATAACCGAGCCTGCCATGTCCGGTCATGGCACTTTTGAGACATGCCGCGATGTCCGCGGTTCGAGCGCTATCGGGGGAAAGCGGAAGTGCCGCGGACGGCCCAATTCGGTCGAGAATGACCCGATGCGGACATCGGTTGCTCGTGCCGAATTCTCCGGCTATTTTATTACGTTGTAGACTGCGATCGGCTGGCTGAGTCCTTTCAGCGATTGATTGCCAATCTCTTCGAGTGACGCGGCGCCCTCGACTGCCGCAGCTACACGCTGGCCCACCAAGATTTGCCCATCTTTAGCCTCGTCGCACAGCCGCGCGGCCACATTCGTAACGGTACCAATCGCGGTGTAGTCCATGCGTTCGGCGAAGCCGATCTGGCCCAGGGTGGCGTAGCCTTGCGCAATGCCAACCCCAAAGCCGATGGTGTGACCGCGACGACGCCAAGCCTTAACCACTCCGGCCGCTGTCTCGCGCATCACCACCGCCATCTCCACGGCGCGCTTGGCTGGCTCGGGCGTGGGCAGGGGATCATTGAAGAACACCATGATTCCATCGCCGCCATAGTGATCCAGCGTCCCCTCAAAACGCGCGACGACCGGTCCAAGGGCGCCATGGTAATCTCGCAATAGAGCCATGACCTCTTCCGGCTCGGCGCGCTCGGCAAAGGCGGTGAAGCCACGAATGTCGCAGAAGACGACCACGATTTCGCGGCGGTGGCTCTGTAGAATGCTTTCGTCGCCGCGCGCGACGATCAGGTCTGCCAATTGAGGCGCCAGAAACCTGCGCAACTTACCAATCCGCTCGATCTCGGCTACCTGTACGGCCACGCGGACCTCCAACTCGCCATTCCAACGTCCTATTTCCTCGGTGCGCTTTCGCAGTTCACTGAGCAGTCGAGCGTTTTCGATTGCGATCACTGCGTGAGCCGCAAAGTTCTGCAAAATCGCGACCTGCTTTTCGGAGAATGGCCGAACTTCCTTGCGATAGACCGTCAGTGCTCCCAGCAACACATTGTCTTTGCGCAGTGCGACAACAAGGGCGCTTCGGGCGCCACCCAGGTCTACTACTGCCCGACGAAGCGGATTGCCTTGACGGTACGCGTCCTCGTCCATCTGATCCAGGTTGTGAATAAGCTCCTCGCCGGCGAGCAGTCGCCAGTGTGCGTCTCCGGGCTGGGGCTGGTCCATTCCTGTACTGAAATAGGTAGCAAGAGCATCCGGCACGCCTCGCTGGGCGGCGCGTTCAAAGCGTTTCCCGTCATACGTGGTCACGAATCCGAATGCGGCCTCGCAAAGATGCAGTGCGTTATCGAGGATCGTGATGAATACTGGTGCAAGGTCGCCGGGCGAGGAGTTGATGACCCGCAATATTTCGCTCGTAGCCGCTTGTTGAGCCATCGCTTCGTCGCGTTCGGCTCTGCATTCCGCTAACTCGTGCCCGAAATTGACAACCATCTCCTGGTCCGTTGCCGTCTCGTTGAATTGGTTGCTGGCTAGAATCCTAGGCGTTACGTTCTTGTATGGGTCAGATCGCGTATCGTTTGACGGCAGCTTCATCCCATTCGATACCAGCGCCGGGACGCTCGGGAATCTCGATTTTACCGTCCCTGACCGCGAACGGCTCTTGCACAACCGGATCGGCCCAGTCCTGCCACTCGAGCCAGTGCGCCGTTTCGGTAGCGCGCATCAGATGCGCTGCAAATTCCGGATACAGATGCGTCGAGACCTGGATGCCGGCCGCGGCAGCAATCGGAACCGCGCCTAGCCAGCCGCTCACACCGCCAATCCGCATCAGATCAGGCATTACGTAATCGCTAGCTCCCGAGTGAACCGCCTTATAGAGCTCACGGGGGCCGAAGAAATTCTCGCCGAGCTGCACCGGCGTCTTGAGCTCCCGCGTCAATTGCGCGTAACCCGCCAGGTTGTCGTAGGCGATCGGTTCCTCCAACCAATACAAGCCTTGTTCGTCGAGCGCATGACAGCGCTGCAACGCATCGCCCAGTGAAAGCCCCTGGTTGAAGTCGACCATGAGTTTTACGGAGTCACCGGCACCCTGTCGAGCCTCGCGGATCGCGGCGAGATCGGCAGCGAGTACGTCGGGACCGAGGCGAAGCTTTAGCGCCGCGAAGCCGCCTTCGGCGGAGAGCTCTGCCGCCTCTTTCGCCAATGTCGACACATCGGTTAGCCACAGCCCGTTGCTGTTGTAGGCAGGTACCGGACCGACTGTCCCGCCGAGCAGGCGCGTCAGCGGCAGTCCGGCCGTCTTCGCCAGCGCGTCCCAGATCGCCATGTCGATCCCGGAGATCGCGATCATTGCGACGCCTTCATACCCGATTAGATTTTGCGACCTGCGATTGGATTGGAAGGCATCGAGCGGCGCAATTGGCTTGCCGACGTGCGCCGCGCCAAGCGCTTGAATGAGCGCAATGATGCACCCCAGCGCATCTTTTAGATATGGCTCCAGATAGCTGTGTCCGACGATACCCTCGCGCGTGTAAACGTCGATCAGGATCATCGGCCAATCGTCGAACCGGCCGACTTTCGAGACGATCGGGCGCCGCAGCGGTAGCAAAACCGCTCGCGCATCGATCGACTGCAGCGTGAGCGACCCGCCCATGAAATCGCGTCCTTGCCCGCATCAGACTGATTTCATCTGACTGCAGCGGTATTCCGATGTAAATTCACTCATCAGTATACCAAGGGGCGAGCTATGAGACGATCGGCTGCGCAGACGCGACTACATATTCTCGACGCTGCTTACGTACTGTTTTGGCGCCAGGGATTTCTCAGAGTCTCTATGGACGAGATCGCGGCATGCGCCGGCATCACCAAACGAGCGATCTATCAACATTTTCGGAGCAAAGACGCGCTGATGGCGGCTACTGTGGCCTATTCCAGCGAGCTGGCGCTCAAGCGCCTAAGACAGTTTCATCGGCCGGTTACCACAGGCGACGAACTGATCGAGAGTTATTTCGCTCAGCTCCGTGAATGGGCGAAGACGCCGAAGTATTCCGGAGGGGGCTTCACGCGTGCCGTGGTTGAACTCGCCGATCTGCGCGGCCACCCTGCTCGCGCAATTGCGCGAAAGCACAAGTCCGCAGTCGAAAAATGGCTCGCCGACGAACTGGCCTCCACGGGAATTCTCTCGCCCGGCGACCGCGCACGAGAGGTCATGCTGCTAACGGAGGGCGCCATGGCGCTCATGCTCATCCATGGCGATCCAGGGTGGGCTAACTTAGCTGCGCAGGCCGCGAAATGGCTGCTCCAAACACGCCAAGCTCTCGCATCGCACGACAGCTAACGGTACGCAGCGGCCCATCTCGGATGCTGCGCGGCGATCGCTATCGGGGACAAACCGGACATGGTAAGGGCAGTCCAATTTGGTTGAGAATGACCCAACTGAGACATCCGGCCGTTCAGTTTTCGAGACAAATTGGATGCCATTTTTCAACCATCGGCCAGTTGGAGGGCGCTGCCGTTCAAGCCGATCTTCTACCTCGCCGCATCAACCCGCTTCAATCCGACAATCGCCGGCAGCGAGCCGGTCGGGAACGGATCGGCCTTCGGGGTTTCCGGCGGCAGCGGCGCGCGCGCGGTGGCGTCCGGGAATCGCGCCTTCATTTCGCGCAGGAAGCCGTCGAGCGTATCGACGCTGGCCGCCATCTTGGCGATCTGGGCGAATTCGGCGCTGTTGGCGGCTGCCGGTTTGCTGGCGGTCTCGAAGGCGGCGCGGTCGGCCTCGCCGCTCATCAAGGGCGCATATTTTTCGCGGAAGCGCGCCAGCCCGATGGCATCCTCGGCCAGCGCGTATCCGACCACCGCGCGGATCACATCGCCCTTCTCCACCGTGTTCAAGGGTTTGAAGTCGCGCCAGCGATCGGCGTAGTGCAATTCGATCTGTTCGGATGCCTCGCGCCAGCGCCGCGACGCCCAGTAGATGTCGGAGCGCAGCCGGATCGCTTCGCGCCCGGAGATGTTGGAGATGATGTCGAGCGCGAGGCCGTAGCGTCCGACGTCGCTTAGCGCGCGCGCCTCCAGCAACAGCCGCTGCTGGCGCAGTTCGCCCGAGAGGTCGGCGATGCGCGTGGTGCGAAGCGCAGCGATGGCGCGATCCGGCTTGCGATTGGTCAAATAGACCATGGCGAGCCGCGCCGCGACCTGCGCGCGCGCGGCGCCCTCCAGCCTCTTGTCGACCTGATACTGCAGGAGTTCGCTGGCCTGATCGAGCAGATCGACCGCGACCAGCCGATCGGCGAGCCGGCGGATCATTTCGTCGCCGCGCCGCCCGATCGGCGTCAATTCACGATACTCGTAGAACATCCCGAGCGCGTCGACCGGCGGAAGATCGTCGCCCTTCGGACTGAGAAAGAGTTGCGCAAACAACGCCGCCGCCGCGTCCTGACCCTGCCGCGATATTTCGGAATTGGGCTGCAGGCGGGTGGCGGTCCGTGCCGCCGCGAAAGATTCGCCGTAGCGTCCGACCTCGGAATAAATCCGCGCCAGCATTTGCAGCGTCTTCACCTCGAGCCCGTCGCCGCGCCAGGTGACCGAAAGCGTTTCCAGTTGGCGCAACGCTTCGGCCTGGTCGATATCGTCGCGTTTCTGCCGCAGCACGATTTCGAGCAGCCTGGCTTCGGTCGCCGCCGCCCGATCGGATGATTCCACGGCAGTCCTGTAATTATCCAGCGCGTCCCTGTCGTGTCCGAGCGCTTCGGCCAGCCGGCCGCGCAACACCGAAATCGCGGGTTTCAGATCGGAGGGAAGGCCGATGACGTCGAGATCGCTGGAGCGTTTGGCGGCCCCGGAATAATCCCTGACCTCGAGCGAGCAGCGCATTGCCTCCGATATCACGATGCGCTGCAGCTCGATCGGCAGCGAGGTGATGGCGAATTCGACATTCTTGAATTTCTCCCGCGCCTCCGCCCACTTGCCCTGACGCGCATAGGCCAGCGCTTTCCACAGCTGCGAATCGTAATTGGTTCCGATCGCGGGATTGGCGAGGTCTTTGAGGCCAAGCTCGGGACGGCCCATCAGGGTGCTCGCGACCGCGTGCACGATCAGCGCCACAGGATCCTCAACACCCGACTTGGAGTCTGCCAGCACGAGATCCAGCACCCCCTTGGCTTCCGCATACATCCCGCGCGACATATAGAAGCCGGCAAGATCGATCCGCGCCGGCGTGCGCTGATCGGGCTCGGCTGCCGCCGCCGCCGCGACAAGCGCATCCAGCCGCGCGACAAAATTTTCCGCCTGATTTTTGCGCCACTCGGCGACGTCGAAGATGGCCCGCGCCGCGGTCGGCGCGCGCTCGGCTCCGGAGGCGGCCGAGGACAGCGTCAGGCCGCCGGGCCTGCCGAGGATGATCTTGTCCGGCGCGATCTCGGCGGTGACATCATCGGAGTTCGGATGAACCGCGACGCCGTGGATCGATTCGAGCAGCGACA
>Ga0105239_10005026_pt1 | contig 15615 bp, 17 predicted proteins | sample KBSC44metaG_FD_92761 | JGI IMG/M metagenome (GOLD analysis project Ga0105239, IMG submission 92761) | Corn rhizosphere microbial communities from Kellogg Biological Station, Michigan, USA - KBS C4-4 metaG | ecosystem: Host-associated > Plants > Roots > Rhizosphere > Soil | place: Michigan, USA...
ACCGGCGCACGCGGCTCAGGTCGATGCCTTCGAGCCACGCGATGAGCTCGCTCATCGCGATGCCGTCGTGTCCGAGCCGGGCCGGATCGGTGAAGCGACCCGCCTCGAGACGTTTATAGAGAACCCAAAATCCATGGCGATCCCACACCAGCAACTTCGCCTTGTCGCGCCGTCGGCCGATGAAGACGAAGACCTGGCCCGACAGCGGATCCTTCCCCATGCCCAGCGACACCAACTGCGACAGCGCGTCAATCGATTTGCGCATGTCCACCGCCTCGCTGTACACGAAGGCCCGGATGGCCGACGACAGAATCATGAGAGCCTGGCCAGCATGTGCTGCACGAGCCGATCGGCCGCGGCGCCGGCCAGGCGCAGCTTCAGGCCGTCGCCGGTCTCGATCTCCACGGCCATCGCCTCGCTCACAGACTCGGTCTTCGCAGCGCTGCCGCCCAGGGGCACGAAGCGTGAAGGCTGCGTGCTTGCATGCGTGGGCGCCTCGCGTGTTCCAGCGTCGCCCACAGACGCGTGGCGCCGGAAGGTCGATTTCGCCAGGCCGTTGGCCTCGCAGTAGGCAGCCACGCTCAGCCCCTGCTCGACCCTGCGCGCCTCGTGCGCCTTCCAGAAGGCCGCGCCGTGCACCTGCATCGGGCGGCCTGTCCTCCAATCAATGCGCGCGTGCGGCTGCAACTGCGCGCGTTCTCCGTCCTGCGCTTCTGCCTGCTCTGGCGCCACCGTGGCGTCTTCCATTTCCATCATGAACTCCTCGCTTCCGTCGAGGGCTCAACGATCGGCGATCAGCTACCGGCGCGCAAGAACGGGGGATCTCGGACAGATACTTCTTGACCGCCTCGACCTTGGACTTGGCGACACGCGGCTCGTCGATGCCCGGTGCGTTGCAAAGGTTCCACTGCGGCGCGACCGTCCAGTCCCAGTAGAAGCCGTGTTGGGTCAGCGCTTCATCGGCGAAGCTGCCGCCGATCGATCGCTCCGGCACCACGACGATGGCCTGCTGAATGCCCTGGTTGTGCAGCTTGTCCAGTGCAATGAACATCAACGCCCGGCTCTTGCCCGATGCCGGAGGCGACTTGATGAGCAGGTACTGCTCGCCGCGCTTGGCATAGGCACGCTCCTGCATCACGCGCATACCCAGTTCGTTGGCTTTGGCAGAAGCGCCGGTGCGTGCCGTGGTGATGGATACCGACGGCACCGTGTATGTGTTGATCGGGTTCGTCATGATGCTTCGTCGTCCTCAGCCGAGTTGTCGGTACTATCGGTCCCGCCCAGTTCACGCTCAATCTGCTCGATGCTCGGCAGGCTGGTTTGCAGCTCCAGCGGCAGCGACTCCAGCAGCTTGTACTCGGCCACGCCCATCGGTTGCGATTTGTCGCCCAGGGCGTATTCGGCCACGACCTTGTTCTTGCTCTTGCACAGCAGCAGGCCGATGGTGGGATTGTCGTGCTCGCTCTTGACCTGGCGATCCACCGCCGTCAGGTAGAAGCCCAACTGACCCAAGTGTTCGGGCTTGAACTTCCCGCCCTTGAGTTCGATCACCAGGTAGCAGCGCAGCTTCAGGTGATAGAACAGCAGGTCGATGAAGAACTCGTCGCCGCCCACGTCCAGCAGCACTTGCCGGCCAACGAAGGCGAAGCCGGCGCCCAGTTCCAGCAGGAACTCGGTGACGTGGTGCACGAGTGCGTGTTCGATGTCCCGCTCCTGCGCCTCGTCGGTCAGGCCGAGAAAGTCGAAGCGATACGGGTCCTTGATGGATTCCCGGGCAAGGTCCGACTGCGGCGCGGGCAGCGTGGCTGGAAAATTGGTGACCGCCTGGCCAGTGCGCTCCAGCAACTGGGTCTCGATCTGCATGACCAGCACGTTGCGCGACCAGTTGTGCTCGATCGCCTTAGCTGCGTACCATCGGCGCGCTTCGGGGCTAGGCAGCTTGTCCAGCAGCGCCAGCTGGTGGTACCAGGGCAATTGTGCAAGCACCGCTTGCACAAACTCACCGTCTGGCCAGGCATCGGCGAAGGCGCGCATGTACTTCAGGTTGCGTGGCGAGAAGCCTTTCATCTCGGGGAAGGCCGCTCGCAGGTCCTTCGCTAGCCGGTCGATCACCTTCGTGCCCCAGCCTTGCTCGGCCTGCCGCGCCAGGATGTCTAGGCCAATCTGCCAGTACAGCAACACCAGTTCGCGGTTGACGGCCAGCGTGGCGCGCTGCTGAGTGGTGTGGATACGGGTCTTTAGCTCCGCCAGCCACTCGGCGTAGCCCTGTGGAGGAGGCGTCAAGCTGACGGGCTGGTCATTCATGCAGCTGCCTTTCGAGCGGCCTTCTTGGCCGACGCCGCCTTGGGCTGCCTATCTGCGGCTGGCTTCGCCACCATCTTGGTGTAGAGGTCGAACAGCTTCTCCAGCCGCTCAGTGTCGTTCTTGAAGCGTCGGCCGATGTAGATACGTTCCAGCACCTCGTCGTTGTGCTCGTGGGCCTGCCGCAGGTTTTCTGGCATCGTGTCCGGGTCGTAGAGATCGGCGATGGTCGCGGGAAAGTGCGCTTCGCGGGCAAGGAGGATGTTTTCGGCGCAGCGGGTCAGGTCGGCCTTGTTCTGCTCGGTCAGCAGCGGGAGGGGGAACGTATTCCAGCCGAGGGTGCTTGAGTAACGGTAGTCAGTCTTCATCTTGCCGCAGACTGTGGCGATCCAGACCAGGTGCAGCCGGCTAGCGATGACGGCCATGTTCCAAACGGGGGCGTCATAGATTGCGAAGGCGAGGTTGGACACGACAGTCCCCGCGGGTTCAAAACCACAGGGCAGATACTCCCGCGACTCGGAGGAGACACCCGGCACAATTAGCGTTGAATACTTGCCGAAGTACATCCGCTGGAACTGATGAGATCGTTCAGCGATGTCTCTCGCTGTCTTTCCACCATTGAGCCGCAGTGCTCTTACGTCGTGAATACGTCGCGCAACACCATCTATAGCCAGCGCCTCGGCCAAATGCTGATCCTCAATCCAGAGACAGTAGCGTTGCAAGCCGCGAATGAACTCAGCCGATCCGAGAATTCTGCGGACGAAGCGGAGCTGTTGCGCCGGCGTCAGCCTGAGCCCGTCACGGTCGTCTCGCGAGAGCAGCAGGTGACCGCCATCTATCGGAGTGTTTCCAAAGGTCATCTCACTCAGCGCGCTCAGTGGCTGACTCGCCTTGTCGACGATGACGCTCACGCCGGCAGCAAGGTACGCGTTGATATGCGCACATTGACGCTCGATGGTGCTTCCAGAATGGTCAACAGAGAACAAGCGCCTCGGATTGCGTGGCCGCGCCGTGATGCCGACGATGGCTACCGTGACCCCCGCGTTGTGACTAGCGAGGTTGGCCCACCGAAAAGACGTGTGTGCAAACTCGATTTGGCAGCCAAGGCGAAACACTTCGGACCAAAGAATCGGAACCTGCAGGCCTTGGCAGATGGAGTTCGTTGACACGAAGGCTGCGATGGATTGTGTCTTGGTCGTGTAGTCGGCAGCCTTTATGAACCAGCCGGCAACATAGTCGAGTGACTTCCAGTTCTGAACTCTCCGATCGAAGAGGAGCTGCAAGTCTGCCTTCTGTTCGTCCTGCTGATCGCGCGAGCCAAGATACGGTGGATTTCCGCAGATGTAGGTTTCGCCACCTTCGTTGTCGAAGTCGATCTCTGCCTGGTCAAGCGGCGTCTCGAACAAGTCATCCCCCGTCACCTTCACGCCAGTGCCGGTAGGCGGGCAGATCGAGAGCCAATCCAGCCGCAACGCATTGCCGCACACGACCCAGTTTTCCGCGGCCAGCGGCAGAAACTCCGCCAGCGCATCCTTCTGCCCGCGATACAGCACATCACATTGAAATTCTGCAATGATCAGCGCCAGCCGCGCAATCTCCGCCGGAAAGTCCCGCAGCTCGATGCCGCGGAGGTTGGTCAGCGGAATTTCGCTGCCCAGGTGCGACTCACCCCGACGGCGGTTGATCTCCGCCTCGATTTCGCGCATTTGTTTGTAGGCAATAACCAGGAAATTGCCGCTGCCGCAGGCCGGATCGAAGACGCGGATGCGTGCCATGCGCTTGCGCAGGTTCAGCAGCTTGATCTTGTTCTCGCCCGCGGCAGCGAGCTGCGCGCGCAGATCATCCAGGAACAGCGGGTTTAGCACCTTCAGAATGTTTGGCACGCTGGTGTAGTGCAAACCGAGCGCGCCGCGCTCCTCCTCGTCGGCCACGGCCTGGATCATGCTGCCAAAGATGTCCGGGTTGATCTGCTTCCAGTTCAGCGTGCCGGCGTGCAGCAGGTAGGTGCGGGCCATGCGGGTGAAACGCGGCACGTTCGCGCTGCCGGAGAACAGCCCGCCGTTCACGTAGGGGAACTGGTCGGCCCAGGGACGAAGGTGCGCTGCCGCGCGGTCAGCAATCTTCACGTTCATCGCACGGAAGATTTCGGACAGCACCTCATGGGTGTTCCCGGCGTCGCGGTCGCTCATCTGCTCCACGGTCCGCGTGAACAAGGCTTCGCCGTGGAAGATGTCGGTGTCCTCGGCGAAGAAGCAGAAGATCAGGCGGGCCATGAAGTGGTTCATGTCCCCGCGGCGTTGGGCCGTGGCCCAGTCCGGGTTCTCGCGCAGCAGCTCGACGTACAGTTTGTTCAGGCGCCCGGTGGCGCGCACGTCGATGGGGTTGTCCTTGATCTCCTTGATCGTGGAGATGCCGGCCAGCGGCAGGAAGAAGCCGAAGTGGTCGGGAAAGTCGGGATAGTTGCAGGCAATGGTTTCGCCCGCCGTGAGGTCTTCCGCCTCGAGCGTCCGGCCGTCAGTGGCGAGGATGAACTTGGCCTTGCCCTTTGAGGTGGCCGGGCTGCTGCGCAGCGCCTGCAGCCCGGCGCCGGTGGTGCCGGACGGGAAGACGGCGATGTGGACGTTGTTCCGCTGGAGCACGCCGCCGGGTACGTCGGAGGCGTTGTTGTTGCCGGCGCGCAGGCGCTTGAGTGTGGTGTCCTTGTTGCCGAAGGCGGCCAGAAAGGCGAAGGGAAACTCAGCAGCGTCGAAGGGCTGAAGCGCCAGGTCGGAGATGGCTTGTTCGATTTCTACGGCGTTCATGTGTGTGCAGGCGCTCCTCTATAGCCGCAGATCTTGCTCTAGCTGGTGGCGCATCGCGCCCACATGGACAGTATTACCACGGATCGTCGTTCTGCCTCCTCGGGGATCCGTCTGAGCGGGCAGACTAGCCTGCGCCGCAGGACTCCATCTTCAGTGAAGAGAGTCACTGGCTGTCGGGGCTCTTTGAGTGAGACTCTCTTGATGGAAGCGACAAAGTCGCCGACTCACTGGCGGGGCTTGGTACCCGCAACTGCTCTTTCGCTTCATTGCTTTCCTGAAGTAGTACCGGCGGCGGCGATGCCGCCGCTTTTGGATTTGCAGAAACGTGAGGGGGAAATGCAGGATCCGAAGGTGCGGGTTGCAAGGCTCGAACAGCGGCCCATGAACCGACCGCGCCAATCACGAGGCTCGCAAACATTCCCAACACGCTGACCGGCGCAGATAGCTGCTCCCACGCTGTTTTATCGGCGCCTTTTGCTGCCGCCGCAAGAAGTTCTTGATGCCTACGCTCTTCATCTTCGTGAATGCGCTGGGCCGCCTCTTGGACCGTTCTCTCTTTGCCTGTCCGATGGGCCGCTTCGCGGGCATCCAGCTCGGCTTGCGCAGCGAGCCTAATCGGCGTCGAACCGTGCTCCGCTGCCAGAATTTTCAAATTGGCGTCAGGAAGCGAACGGTAATCGATGCTGGGGTTGTCGCTCATACGCAGATTATCCCAAAGCCTTTTGCCATTAGCGTCGATCGCAGTCGCCCCAATTGGAAGCGCTAAACACCGAGAAAGTCAGCTGTCATAGCACTGAACACCGCATTCGGTTTGACCAGGGACGGCAAGGTAGCGCGGGCGTCGTGAATTGCCTGTACGAGATCCACATCGTGCTGCGGATCCGCCGGATCCAGCCCGGCGATGGTCTGCAACGCCTTGACATACTTGATTCGATCCAAACGGGGATTGTCCAGCTCCGTCCGATCGAGAGCCATCGCGTGAATAGTGGCAAGTCCTCGATCCGTCTTGCCATAGGGCTTGTTGTACCGGAATCCGATATGGTCTCGCGGATCATCTGGCCCCGAGGGATCGATCAACATCGGCCGCTCCGTCGAAAGGTCATCGCGGGAATGGCGCGCGCGATGCCCAGGGTTTTTCAATGGAAACAGGTTGCGCTTGATGCGACGGTTGCAATGCTCACATGAATAAAGCAGATTTGCCCATGAATACGCGAGCCAGTAGTATCCAGGATACATCTTCGCCGAGCCGGACGCCTGCTGACTGAACCCCTTCGGGCGAAAGTGCTCGACGTCTCCCGAAGCGTTGCCGGAGAAGTCGTTCTCGCAGAACGCGCATTTGTTATTCTGCGCCCTCTTGAGCGCTACCTTGACTGTCGAATGTCCATAGATGGTCTGGTCAAATGTGAAGGGGTCGCGCTCGGTTCCCGCTACTTTGGGCCTTTTTTTAACCCGAAGCTCCATGGCCGTCACTTCGGCGATGCCGCGTTGGAGCCGAGACGGAGCAGCGGTCGGGCGATCGATGCGCGTCATTTCCGGGATCCTTCCAATGCCGCCGCAGCGCGGCGGATGATGTCCATCGCGCCCTCGATTTCCGACGGCACCCCGGTCGTCGGCAAGGCAAGCGCCAATCGTTCGAGTTCCTTCAGCCGTCGGTCATCGGCCGCGGTTCGCTTCGCCTTGTTCGCCAAGTGGCCCTGCTCTTCTAACTGCGCCTCGACATCTGGCGACCAAGGCGTCTCCACACCGAAGAGATTGGACGTGACAACTTGATCAATGCGCCAATTCTCGATGACATTGGGGTCATTGACGATGCACACGGTGTCGCTGTCTCCATCGCGTCTCACGACGGCGAGATTGCTGCCCATCGAAGCCTGCGCCATCAGTGGGCTATGCGCGGTCGCCACGAACTGAACTGCAGGGAAGTGCATTGCAAGCAGCTTGGGTAGTTCGCGCTGCCAGCGTGGATGTAAGTGCAAATCGATTTCGTCGACCATCACGATAGCCGGCTCTCGCATGGGATGCTCGCTATCCGGATAGTTTCGAAAGAGCTGCCACGCCATGTCCGCAAGCCATCCCAGCATCGTCTGGTAGCCAAAACTGAGTTGCCGCAGGTGGACTTCCCCGTACGGCACCCGCACGTAGACGCCGGACTTCTGGCGTCGCCCCATTGGATATGGCCCGTAAATCACGAAGTTTTTGCTTGATCCGATGTCCGGCAGCAAGCGCGCCAGCATCTCAAGGAACGTGTCTCGCTGCTGCCTCGCGCGCTTGGTATCGCGTTTGAAGGCGGCGTAGTCCAGTTGTTGAATCAGCTCTTCCGCATCGACAAGATCACGCTCTTCGCTGAACATGCTCCCGATCTGGAAAGGCGATCTACCTTCAAGATTGGACGCACCCATCTTGCGCCCTGCGCCATATGACAGCACGAGGGGTTTGGCGCCCCCACTTTCAGGTGCAATGACGACACCGCCAGGAAGCGAGAGATCGATTGCAACTTCGAAAGTCTGCGCTTTGCGGCGAGGCGCCTCCAGACTTTCGTTCTTCGCGTAGGTGGCGCGAATCTGAACGCCGACACTTCCTTTCGGAGCCAGCCTGTCGACCAGGTCGACGCCTGCAGGCTCGAGAAATGAGCGTCGCTTTCCATCCACTTCGCCTTCGTTCTCACTGGGCGCCGTGGCGGCGATGCATTCCAACAGCGTCGTCTTCCCGACCCCGTTCTCGCCGAGAATCAAGGTCCAGCGGGCAGGCTTGCCATCCGGCGTGCGCAGATCCAGGACGTGCTTGCCCTTGAAGGGCTTTACGTCTTGCACGGTGAGCTGGGCGAGGTACGTGGCCCGAGTAGACGTTGACGGCATGGAACCCCTTCGGTATTTGGGAGACAGCCGCTTGGAGGCCGATCAAACGAGAAGGCCGTCCAGACGGGTGCAAATGGAACGCGCCAGCGCGGCGCCGCTTGGTGTAAGGCCTCTGGCTTCAGGAAAGTCGCGGAGCGCGTCGACATCCTGGCATATCTCCGCCAGTCTGCGCTGGATGAGCCGCGGCGACGCGCCGGATCGCGACATCCATTCCGCGATGAGCCCGAAAACGTAGAGTCCGTGAAGGACACCCCCGAGCGGCCGCTGTGTGCCACGCCATGGCGCGTGAAAAGTGGCGGAGGTTTCGGTGACCAAGGGAACGACTCGCTCGACGAGGGAAAGCTGCAGGTGCCCGGCTTCGTGGACGAGCGCTTCCGCGAGCCGCCAACGAAACGATTCAGGCGCCAGAGACTGCACGCTGACGAAAATTGAAAACGGCAGTGCGGGATCGCTGAAGTTGATGTCGTACGCGGCATCGTCGGGCATCATGAGATGCACGCGGCGGATCAACGGCCCGAGCATCCCTGCAAAACCGCCCACGGCAACGACCTCGTCCAGGGCGCCAACTAGCATTTCGACGGTGCCATCGCGTTCGATCTCCTCGGTTCGCAGGAAGCGACAGCCGGAAATTTCGAAGTGATGCTCCAGTCCCTCGGGCAGCACTTCCACAACCGTCCTCACCTGCGGGTGGCCGGAACTGCAGACGACGCGCTCTTGATGAGCCATTTTCAGGCCGCCCGTCATCGAAGCCGTCGTCGAATAGGCCTCGACCTCGTCTTCCCTGCCGCGGAAGACATGCGCGACAAGCTGCTCGGCGAGCCCGGGCCAGCAGAGCGGCGCCGATTCGCTCCCGATGCTCGCGTGTACCGAATCGGCCAGTCCTGTCACGGCTCTGCGCGATAGAAGGAGTAGACCAGCGTGAAGCGCTCCCCATGCTCCACTGGCGTCACCGCGTGATGGGATCGCGGGGAGATTTCGAAGGCCACGCAGCTATCGTGGAGCGGCCGGAACGCCTTGCGGACATCGTTTGCGTCGTCCGATCCAAACAAGAGTAGAACCCCGCCGTTCGCGTCAGCCCAGCCGCGATTGAGCTGAACGAGAATCCGATGCGACTCACGTCCTGGAATGAAGTCGTTGTGGATCCGGATGCGCTGACCCGGGACGAGCTTGTGGACGGTGATGTCATGACGAGGCGCCAGTTCGGCATCGAAGAGGCGTTCGACGCACGACTTCAACACCGTCACTCGCTCATGGCGAAACAGCGGCTCAAGAAGCGGCGGCAATTCGACATCCAATAGGCTGAACTCGTACTGTTGATAGAACTCCGCGATCTTCAGCTGCCATGGCGCATCCCGCTCGAGCCATTCGAGCAGGGCGACGCTGTCGATCTCCCCAAGCGCCCCTCGCAACGCAAAATGTGGGAACGGCGTCGACGAGAGGTTGCCGGTCGCAAGGGCTTCGAAGCTCGAAGTCATGCCAGCAGGCCGGCGCGATGAAGTCTCTGCCGAATGGCGGCGATCAGATGTCGCTGGTCCGCGCAGTACACCGACGGATTGTCCAGGCCACCGCCCTCCCGCCAACGATGCAGCGGCATCCCTCCCCCGCAAACCGCGAGGTCGGGGCACTCGCGGCACTCGCGGGCGGACGGGCGCTGCATCTCGAAATACACCCGGAACTCGTGACTCGCGAACAGGTCGCCGAGTCGATGGGTGTGAACCGACCAACGCTCGCTGAAGCGATCCGCGCCGGAGAACGTGCTCTTCAGCGTGTCGTTCTTGGTAACGGTCCCGTCGGTGTCGATGATCGCGATGCCGAAGTCCTCCTGACCGCTGCCCTCTTTGACTCCGCGCCCTCCGAGGCACAGTTTGATCAAGTCGTCGAGGAAGCGGATTCGAGGCGGATCCGGGTCCGCGAGGTACGCGTCGAGCACCTCCACCAGCCAGGCGGCGTATTCGGTGGAGTGGAACGACGCCTTCCCGAAAGGCATCGCAGTGTGGTTCCCGTCGCGATAGAGGAAGTCGATTGACGGCGCGCCCAAACCCTTGAGATATCGATACGTCTCCGACGGAGACGACAACGGGTTGATAACGGTCAGGATGCCCGAAAAAAGAGCGCGCGAGTCCGGGTGATCGCGCATGAGGCGAATTCCGCGCACGACGTCGTCATGCGTCCCTTCGCCTCGCTTGCCGATCCGGAACCGGTCGTTGACAGGCTTCGTTCCATCCAGGCTGACGGACAGCGAGGTGGAAAACTCCGAGCAGACGTCCAAGATTTCCTTCGTGATCAGCACTCCGTTGGTCTGCATGCTGAGTGGGAATCGATCACGTGGCAATGCGCCCCGCAACTTCCGAAGGAGGTGCTCCAGGCGGCGCTGACCGAGCATCAGTGGTTCACCGCCATGCAGCACCACGGCATAGGGACGAACCTGATCGTCGCGCAGGTGCCCCAGCGCGACGCTCACGGCATCGATGGTCGCATCCGACATGACGGCCGGCATGTCGCGCCAGCCGCTATCGCCCATGTGGTAGACGTAACAGTAGCTGCAGTCGATGTTGCACCGACTGGCTACCTTTAACAGCACCGTGTCGACTTGAATCGCGCCGGTGCTCACCGGTTGTGGCGGTTGTAGGTCCTGTCGTAGCGCGACAGCGAGGGAAGCCCCTCATGCTTCACTTCCTCGACCAATCGCGCCAGGGTGACACTCGAGAGGACCTCCAGATCGACCTCGAGTCCAGGCGCGCGCGCCTCGACAGCCTCTGCAGGGTCGCCAAACCGATCATCGCTTTCGAACATGATGTGCCTCCAGATGCGGGGCTCCTATGATAGATCATAGAAAGACCGAGTGCCATCGCGAGAAATCACTTAAGAATCAATAGCTTGGAATCTCATGATGATGAACAAGGCTCGCCATTTGCGTTCAAAAGTTCTTGTGATATCAATGACTTAGCGATGTTCATGATAAAACATGGCTCGGTCACCTTGCATCAGTCGGCTCAATCCTGCATTCGCCAAGAACCTCTGGTCAGCGGGGGAGGCTCTCGCGCCCAGGGTCGCCGTGGTCTCGACAATTTTCGGCAAGCGGTGGGGCGTGATGAGCGGCATGTCGATTGGCCACGCCGATCGCCACCGGGGTGCTGGCTCGGCGCATGGCGGCCGACGCGGTGGCCGCTTCGCCTCGGCGAAGAGGACGGCGAGCGCGCACGGCGCGACCGTGCTGCGCGCGATTGCCGGCTCGATGCTGCTCGAAGCCCCTCCGTCCAAGGCCGCGGCGGTCGCCAAGGCACTGCCGGGTTGGCGCTACAGCCCGGAGCGCAAGACGACCCGGGTGCCGGAGCGGCGTCCGCTGGAGCGCCTGAAGATGGCCAAGGTGGCGGCCTGAACCGCGCGAGGATCGACCAGGGGCCTACGGGCCCTTTTTGCTGATCCGTTGACTTCTGTATCCTGTAATTAGCAGAGCAAACAGCGCCCGACGGGAGCCGCTTGGGATCGGGGACGCCCCGCCCGGGTGGCGTTGGCGTTGCTCCTGGGGGTCAGGAAACCCAGCAGCCATGCGGGTTCCAGCGGTCCGTGCCTTGCAAACCCGCATGAATGCTAGGGTCGCTACCGTCCTAAAACGCACGACGAACAAAGGTACCCCTCAGAGCGCTGGCCGAGGAGATCAAGGCCCCCGATAACGAAGGAAGCAACGCGCCATGACCGATCCGCGCGTGCTGCGGCCTCGACAAGCCCACGCTTACCTGGGAATGGGCAGAATGAAGAGCGCAAGTTCGCGCACCCGACTTTCCATCTGAAGACGGACGCGCAGTGCCCAGATGTCCTTCGGCTTGAAGGGCGCCTTCTGCCCGACGATCTTGCCCTTGTTCCACGGCTCGCGTTGAGTGGCGTTCGCTGCGGTTCCCATGATGGTCTCCCATCGAGTTGAGGGCCATGCAGGATGCGCCTGCAGTCCGCGCAAGCGTCGGCATCTATGTCAATCAGCCGAAGAGGCAAGATCCTCCTCGAAGGTCCGCTTCATGGAGCCCAGGTCGATTGGTGGTCCCGACCAGAAGCGGTCCTAGTCCGGATGCTCGAGCTGATGGCGCGCCGGCGGCAACTGGTGGACATGCGCGTGGCCGAATCGAATCGGCTGGAGCACGCGGGCAAGCGTGCCGCGCGCAGCATCCAGAGTGTTCTGAAGACCCTGGACAAGCAGCTCGCTGGCATCGATGGCGACATCGACGAGCACATGGATCGGCACCTCGGCCAGCAGCGCCAGTTGGTGGACACCGTCAAGGGCGTGGGGCCGGTAACGATCCTGACGCTCACGGCAGCGCTTCCCGAACTTGGCCGACTGGACCGACGACAGATCGCCAATCGCGCTTGGGCGTCGACCAGCGACGTGGTTGAGCCGCAGTGCCGTTAAACAGCGCGCGCTGTTGTATCCGTGCGCTTCAGCCGACGCTGCGCGAGCGGCAGAGCTCGAACAGGTCGGTAATGCCGATCGGGTTGAGCCACCACATCGCCATCCCCGTGAGCAAGAGCCAGGCGGCGACCACGGCCCAGGCCAACGGCCCGGGGCGCACGGCGGCGCCTGGCGACGGCGGACGGCGCATCATCCGCCCTCAGGCCGGCTGGCCATGGGTGAAGATGTCGATCGAGCTGCGAAGGCGCGCGCCCTGGTCGCGCAGCGACTGCGTGGTGGCGCTGACCTGCTCCACGAACGACGCGTTCTGCTGCATCGACTCGTCGATCTCGCGCACCTGCTCGCCCAGCCGCTCTAGGTGCGGGAACTCGTCCTGCGCCGCCCTGGAGGCGTGCTGAATCAGCTGCTGCACCTCGGCCACCGAGGCCACCACCGCCTTCATCGCCTCGCCCGCATCGCGCGCCAGGCCGCTGCCCGAGGCCACGCGCTCAGCCGAGCTGGTGATCAGCGTGCGCACCTGGCGCGCCGCGTCGGCACTGCGCTGCGCCAGGCCGCGCACCTCGGACGCCACCACCGCGAAGCCGCGGCCCTGCTCGCCGGCGCGCGCTGCCTCCACCGCGGCGTTCAGCGCCAGGATGTTGGTCTGGAACGCAATGCCATCGATGACGCCGATGATGTCGGTGATCTGTTTGGAGCTGGCCTCGATGTCCTGCATCGTCACGACCACCTGGTCCACCACCGTGCCGGCCCGCTCGGCCGACTGGCCAACGCCGTCACTGACGCGGCCGGCGGAGACGATGTTGTCCAGGCTGGCGCGCGTGGTCTGCACGTAGCGCCCCAGGCCGCCCACCACCTCCTGCGTTCCGGCGGCGCTGCGCTCGGTGCGAGTGGACAGGTCCCGCGTCCCTTCGGCGATCTCGCCCAAGGCCGTTTCCACGCTGCGCGCGGCGCCGTCCACCTCGCCGAGCATCGTGGCCAGGCGCCGCTGCATTTCGGTCATCGACGCCAGCATGGCGTCGTCGCCCGCGGTCGCGCCGGCCTCGGCATCCAGCTTGCCGGCGGCGATGCGCGCCGCCATCGACGAGACCTTGGCCGAGCCGGCGACCATCTTGCCGGTCATCAGCGTCAGGTACACCAGCGCCGCGGTCTGCACCGTTGCCACGCTGGCATGAAGGAAGAAGTGCACCCAGGGGCTGTCCTGCACGCCGAAGATGGTGATGCCGAAGCCCATCGGCTGCAGGATCGTAAACAGCAGATGGTGCGTGGCAATGGTCAGGAAGGCGGCAGCGATGGGCTTCCAGTCGCAGTACACCGCCAGAACCGACATCATCACGAAGAAGCTGAAGTGCGCCTCCAGATTGCCCCGCGTCTGCTGCACCACGAGCCCGGTAAAGGCCATGAAGGCAACGCCCATCGCCACGCGCGACAGCGCGGCGACCGGATAGGCGCGGCTCAGCCACCAGGGCACGGCCAGCGCCGGCACGCCCACCAGCAGCGCCAGCAGCCAAGTGTCAGTGAAGGCCGCCAGGCCCAGGCACAGTGCCAGGTGTGCCGCGGCGCAGGCCAGGGCCAGGCGGTGCGCGCGCTGGTAGAAGGCCACCATCAGTTCGTCCATCGTAGAGTCCATGTTCACCTCAGCCGGCCCCTGCGGCCATGTCGTGCCGTCCCACTTGCGCGTCGTCGCATCCTGGTCGACGCACATGCTTGAAGACGTTGTCGGACCTATCGGCCGCTCTGAGCGGATCTTGAGCGCGGCGAAGTCCCGCGCCAGCATGCAGCTGCCAGGCGGCATCGCAGCGGCCGCCAGGCGTGTGACTTGTTCCTACTACCCATCTGACCGACAGGCAGCTCTGCCTTCGAGGTCCGGTGCCAGGCGGCGCGTGCGGATCTATCCTACGTGAGGCTGATGCCGGGCTGCCGGTCAAGGAGCTGTGCAGGAAGCATGGCTTCAGCGAGCCGAGCTACTGAACTACGCCTGGAAGGCCAAGTTCGGCGGCATGAACGTGTCGGACGCGCAGCGCCTGAAGGCACTGGAGGCGGAGAACACGAAGCTCAAGAAGCTGCGGGAAAGTGGCGGCCGTGGCGGCGCGACGCGAGGCGGTGCGGCAGTTGCAGGAGCGTGGACTGAGCGAACACCAGGCCCTGAAGCTGGTGGGCATTAGACCCGGCACGCTGTGCTACCAGCCCCTGTGATGACGGCAACAAGCGGCTGCGCGAGCGACTGACAGAGCTCGCTGGCCAGCGCCGCCGCCACGGCGACCGGATGTTGCACGGCCGTTTGCGCATCGACGGCTGGGCGATCAACGTCAAGCGCACCTATCGGGCCTACCGGGAGGAAGGCCTGATGCGGTTCCACCCGATCCGAGCGCATCGCGGTCGGCACGCAGGAAGTGGTCGGCGGTCTGGAGCGCTACGTGGAGACCACGCGCGCCAGCCTCGACAACATCGCCTCAGCCGGTCGGGTCAGCGACGGCGTCGGCGCGACGGCCGAGCGATGCACAGTCCGAAAGTGGCGCCGCCCAAGCCATGAACCACGGCACCTGGCGCACGTCGCGCACGAGCGACATCCCCTATCACGTGCTCGAGACCGCCTACCAGCAGTACCTGCGCCTGGCCACGCTGCAGGCGGCCAACGACCGCATCAGCAACACCTCGGACATCGTGCCCACCGCGATCACAGGGGACATGCACAGTTTGAACAAATTGAACTTCGCGATCCTGCAATGGTTCGGGCCGCGCTACGAGCCGCGGTTCACCGACCTCGACAAGCAGCTCGGCGAGATCTACTGCGCGGGAGACCCCGCGCGGTACGCGCATTGCCTGATCAAGCCGGCCGGGCAGATCGACCTCAAAAGCGTCGCCGACGAGAAGGCGAACATCGACCGCATCGTCGCGACACTGGGCCTGAAGGAGATGACCCAGGGCACGCTCGTGCGAAAGCTCTGTACCTACGACGCGGACCCGACACGACGAGCGATCTTCGAGTTCGACCGGCTCGTGCGCAGCGCCTACACGTGAGCACGAGCACGGATCTTGATGGGCTTGGCGGCGTTTTTGATCACGCATCGTGATGTTCGGCGGGCTGCGGCCATCACGGTACGTGCTCAATCGCGGGGTCGGGCGGAGTGAGATTGACTCAGACTCCGGGGCCATCAGCCGAGGAACATCATGACCGCCAGCGCATTGCAACATCCCAAGCTCTTCCAATTCCTCACGGCCATCGATGAAGATCTGGCCGCTCGGCGCCGCTCGTTGG
>Ga0105239_10005028_pt1 | contig 15614 bp, 9 predicted proteins | sample KBSC44metaG_FD_92761 | JGI IMG/M metagenome (GOLD analysis project Ga0105239, IMG submission 92761) | Corn rhizosphere microbial communities from Kellogg Biological Station, Michigan, USA - KBS C4-4 metaG | ecosystem: Host-associated > Plants > Roots > Rhizosphere > Soil | place: Michigan, USA...
TCCAGCGCAGCAAGGACGATCCGCCTGGCGTCGTGCTCGCGCGTGAAACTCCCGCCGAGGAGTTCGATGTCGTGGAGGTGCAGCAGTCGCGCCCGACCCCTCAGGTAGTGAAGATCTATATCAATTCCGAAAAATTGGTCACACGTGTGGTGTCGGAGACCCGGCGCGCCGGTATCTCAAATATTCAGGACGTCGCTCTGCTCTACCTCAAACCGGCACAGAAGTTTGATCCGTCCGAGTTCGCGTTCACACTTCCGGTGGGGGCGCGTCCTCTGGAGTTCAAGCCGCCCCCCTCTAAGCCGTGAGGCTTCGCCGGGGGATGATAGTACACCGGAAGTAGACTTCAGTCTACAGGAACAGATCGATTCCGTCGGGCAGACTCAAGCCGAGTCTGCCCGACGTCTTTTTCGCGCCGGCATTCGAACGTTTCAGATCCGGCAAGGTATAATCAAGCACAGTCTCTGCAGTGACTCGGAATCCATCGTGATTTCGACGGGAGTGGAATATGGCGCAGGTCAAGGTCTATGGTATTGCAGAACAACTGGAGCCTCGGAAGCAGCGCCTGTCCGAGATAATTCACGCCTGCGTTGTGGAGGCTCTTGACCTTCCGGTAGACAAACGTTTTCAGCGCTTCTTTCCGATGGATGCGTCGAACTTTCTCTTTCCGCCGGATCGTTCTGAGCAGTATACTATTATCGAGATCCATATGTTTGAGGGGCGTTCGGCAGAGAGAAAAAAGCGATTGATCCGCCTTCTTTTCAAACGCCTTCATCAAGAATGCAGTCTTCGGCCTCAGGACGTTGAGATTACCGTGTTGGAATCTCCTCGCTCTCATTGGGGAATTCGTGGCGTCCCCGGAGACGAGCTGGGTCTGTCCTATCGAGTAGAGGATTAGCGGGCAGCGAGTTACCCGGTATCGATCGTAAGCAAGTATAGAGAGATGAGGTTTTCTTCCGTATGCGGATTTTAACATACAATACTCGCGGCAGTGTGGGAATGGACAATGTGCGTTCCACACCGCGTATCGTTCAGGTGGTGCGCCAATTGACTCCCGATGTGGTCTGTTTTCAGGAGATCCATAAACGTACGCTTCAGGCAGGGAAGGAAGATCAGCCTGCGATGCTCGCGGATGGGCTCGGACGTCCGTTCCGATTCCAGAGTAATCTCTCCCTCGGCATCGGCAAATATGGAATCGGGATCGCGTATCGGGGAGAGTTACAGTCGAGCCAGGAACTCTACCTTCCGAGCAAAACCGAGCCGCGTGGCGCTCTGAAAGTCGGTTTGCGGGAGGTCGCCGGCTTCTCACGCCTGACAGTCTTCTGTACCCACTGGGGCCTGGACCCGGAGGAGCGCTCCCAGCAGGCAGTCGCGCTCGCACAGAGTGTACGCTCGGCGGGTGGCCCGGTCATTGTCTGCGGAGACTTCAACGAAGATTCTGATGGAGAGGGCGTGCGTTCGCTGCTGGATCTGACGGGCCTGAAAGACGCCGATTCCGTCTTGAATCGGCCCACCTTTATCGCAGACAATCCTACCACGCGGATCGACTTCGTGATGTATTCGGCCGATCTCGTCGTACGCAACGTGGAGGTCGTTCCTACGCTGGCCTCCGATCATCTGCCAGTGCTGGTAGATTTCGAACGCGCGTGATGTTTCACGTGAAACAACGGTAGGATCGTGTCGTGGGCGCTTACGGGGTCACTTTTAACCGGTTCGGGTGTTTCACGTGAAACACCCGAACCGGTTACTTTAGCGTATGAAGGCGGCGGGGCGATCTGCCCAGGCATCGAGGAGATTGAGGCGACTGTCCGGAATGAGCGCATAATGGTCCAGGTCTTCCGGGCCGATCCAGCGGAACGCTTCCGACTCAAAGCTGAACGTCAACTCCCCGCCGATGATCTCGGCTTCGAAGCAGAGCACAAAACTCTGGTGGACATTTCCGTCCGGATAGTGAACGACACGTTTCGGATCGGTGTTCGAAGAGATCAGACGCACGATGCGGGTCTGCAGGCCGGTCTCCTCGAAAGTCTCGCGTACGCAGCAGTCCTGAGCCGATTCCCCGAGGTCCAATCGGCCGCCGGGCAGGGACCAGTAGATACCCCGCGACCGCTTTAAGATCAGAACGCGCCGGTCGGCATCGAAAATGACCGCCGCGACGCCCGGAGAGAGCGGCACATTGGGGCGAGGCGCTTCCGGCTCCCCATCGTAGAAGATCTCCTCAGGAATCAGGACCCGCTCCGACGACTTCTCATGCTGCACTTTCGATACTCCTCTATCGCCAGGGATACTAACGGATGGCGAGCACTTTTTCCAGGATGCGGGCGAGATCGTCGCTGGAATAGAATTCGATCTCGATCCGACCCGACCCGTTCGGCATCCGGCGTAAAGCCACTTTGGACTGCACCATCTGGCGTAACTCGTCCAGAAGCGCGACTTCATTGGGATCGGAGGCGTTCGAGCGGTCAGTGGATCGCGAGGATTCGAGAGCTGCCGAGGCAGCCCGCGCGTCCGTACCCCCAGGAGCGTTCGCGGGATCCGCGTTCCAGGCGACAGGACGTAACTCCCGGGCCATTTTCTCCGTGTCCCGCACCGAAAGCTGACGTTTGAGCACGTTCTGAAGGAGTTTCAAGATCGAATCGGGCTCTACCGCCACCATCAGGGCGCGGCCATGCCCCTCTGAAATCTCTCCGCGCTCGATACAGTCCTGAACCTCTTCCGGCAGATTCAATAGCCGCAGCGTATTCGCGATCGACGAACGACTCTTGCCGAGCCGTTGCGCGACCGTCTCCTGGGTCATATGGAACTCGTCGATCATCCGCCGATAGGCGCGCGCCGCCTCCATGACGCCGATGTCTTCCCGCTGGAGGTTCTCGACGATAGCGATCTCCAACTGCTGCCGATCTTCCACCTCTTTGACAAGCGCGGGGACGACCGTCAATCCAGCCGCCTGCGCCGCGCGAAAGCGCCGTTCTCCCGCCACCAACTGATAACGCTCATGGCCGGCACGCCGCACCAGGATCGGCTGTAAAATCCCGTGCTCCTTGATCGACGCGACAAGCTCCTCCTGCTTCAGCGGATCGAAGAGGGTGCGAGGCTGAAACGGGTTCGCCACGATCGCCGTCACCGGAATCTCCCGTACCTGGGCGCTCTGCTGCTCGTCCACCGAATCCGAAATGAGGGCCGAAAGCCCTCTACCGAGTCCGCGCTTTTCCATCGCTCAAAATCTCCTTTGCAATCTCTTGATAGGCCAGCGCGCCTCGCGACCGCGCATCGTACTTCGCGATTGGCAGACCGTGGCTGGGGGCCTCCGATAGACGCATATTGCGCGGCATTACGGTCTCCGACACCTTGTCGCGGAAAAAATCTTTGACATCCGCGACCACCTGATTGGCCAAACGGGTGCGATGATCGTACATCGTTAGAATCACCTTCGCAACGTAGAGCGATGGATTGAGATGGCGTGTGACCAGATCGATCGTTTTTAAGAGCTGGCTGATGCCTTCCAGCGCATAGTACTCCGTCTGGATCGGGATGATGATCGCATCCGACGCCACCAGCGCATTTAAAGTGAGTAGCCCCAGGGAGGGAGGCGCGTCGATCAGGATCGCCTCAAAATCGTTGCGAACCGGCTCCAGCGCCTGCCGCAGGAAGTTCTCGCGAGAGATGCGCGGCATCAACTCAATATCCGCGCCCGCCAGATCGAGCGTCGCCGGAAGCAGGGACAGATTCGGGATGGCCGTTGCCGCAATGGTCTCTACGACGGGCTTCCCCTCGATCAGCACCTCGTAGGTAGAGGCCTTGACGCTGTTCTTATCCACGCCTAACCCGCTGGTCGCGTTTCCCTGAGGATCGAGATCGATCAGCAGGGTCTTCGCACCTTGCAGAGCCATATACGTCGCCAGATTGACCGCGGTCGTCGTTTTACCGACGCCCCCTTTCTGATTGACTACCGAATAGACCAGACCCATGACAACCCCTTCCATACAACTTCGCGCTTTGTTAAACCTGTACTATTGTGGCATAATTTTGACATCGACGATGCGCGGAGATACATCCGGGTGCGGAATACATTTGTCTGGTAGATAGCGATAGGAAGTGGGTTGGACGTGGCGCGAGAGTACACCTGGGAACAGAAACAGGCGATCGAGACATTGGGGAACGATGTCGTCGTGGCGGCAGGCGCCGGTTCCGGCAAAACCGGGGTGCTGGTCGAGCGATTTGTCCGCATCATCACCCACACCTTGAGCGCGGAACTGCCTGCCGCACAACAGGCAGGCGTCGAAAACATCCTGGTGATCACGTTCACCGAAAAAGCGACCAAGGAGATGAAGCAGCGGATCGTCACCGAACTGAATCGGCATCGACTCGTGGCCGAGCGCAGACAGGTGGAGACGGCCTATATCAGCACTATTCACGGCTTCTGCTCCCGCCTCCTTCAAGAGAACCCCTTTGAGGCGGGCGTCGATCCCGAGTTTCGCGTGCTGGATGAGAAGCAGTCCCGGCAGCTCCTGCGTCAGGCGTTCGAACAGGTGATTGCACACGCCTATGCGCAGGGAGAAGCTGCCATCGTCGCGCTGCTCGAAGCCGGTCAGACTGAGCGCCAGTATGGAGATACCGGTGAGCCGCTCCAGGCGCTGGCCGAAGGGGTAGAGGCGGTGCTCGGCAAACTGCGAGGCGCGGGCCGCAGCAGGAGGGAGCTGGAGCAGCACTGGCATGCGGGGCCGGAAGCCAGCCTTCATGCCTCAGAAAACCCCATCTGGGCCTTGCTGGCCCCGCTGCGCCGGGAACTCGACGCGGTTCGCGAGACGCTGGAAGCCGCCCTGCCGCACGCCCTCGGCGCCTCGAAACTGTTGCTCGAACCGGTCCTCGCAGCGGCGCGAAGGACGAACGACGATCAGACGGACCTGGAAGAGACGCTAGCCCACCTGGAAGGAGCGCACAAGGCGCTGACGCACCAGCGGCCCCGTCTGGGCGGGACACGCCAGGAGATGGAACTCGCGCAGATCTTCGGACGACTGAAAGCGCTCTTCGATGGCGTGCAGATCCTCTTCCTCCAGACCGCCGGGAAAGAGGAGGAGCGCGCCCGCCTGTGCTATCACCTCTGGGGCCTCGCGCTGGCCGTCTGGGAAGCCTACGATGCCGCGAAAGCCGCCCGTGGCTCGCTGGACAACGACGACCTGCAGGCTGAGGGCGTGCGCCTGCTGGAGACCTCCCCGACGGTTCGGGACCGCTATCGCCGCCAGTTCCGGCATCTGATGGTCGATGAGTTCCAGGATACCAATGCCCTGCAGCTGCGTCTCCTGGAACTTCTCCACGTCAATGCGCATAATCAGGAGACATCCGTATCACGGAATTTTCTGTTTATCGTCGGAGACGTGCAGCAGAGCATCTATGCGTTTCGGAGCGCCGATCCGTCGCTCTTCCGCGGGCTGGAGCGCCGCTATCGCGAGGAGGGCGTCGGAACCCATGTCCAGCTCGCCGCCAACTTCCGCTCCCGGCCGGAGATCCTGCAGGTGGTCGCGAAAGTGTTCGGCGAGGCGTGGCGGCAGGAGGAGACCCCCTTTGTGCCGCTCACACAGGGTGCAGGCTTCGATCCGAAACTGACGCCCAGCCTGGAACTGCTCCTCACGGAAGGCGTCTATCGGCGGGACTATGTGGCCCTGGAAGCGGAAGCGCTGGCGGCCCGGATCGAACGCCTTGTGGAAGACCGGGAGTTGCACCTCACCGCCGAGACCGACGCACGCCGTGGAGAGCCGGTCGCCTATCGGGATATCGCCGTGCTGTTCCGAGCCCTCACGGATATTCAGAAGTACGAGGAGGCGTTTGCGCGCCGTGGGCTGCCGTGCTTTGTGGTGGGTGGCGGTCGAGGCTACTACGCACGCCCGGAGATCCGCGACCTGGTCAACGTCCTCACCGTGCTCGAAACTCCCATGAACGATGTTGCTCTGGCCGCGACACTGCGGTCGCCCTTTGTCGGAGCCGATATGGACACGCTTACCCGGCTGGCTCGATTGGCGCAGTCGGAGGATGCAGAGAGTCCCACTGCGAACCCGACCCGCAAATCCGAAGGCGCGCTCTATCCCGCGCTCTATCGGCTGGAGGAGGATCCCGCGTTCCCCCCCATCGAGGCGGCAAAACTGAAGCGGTTAGTGGAGATCCTCGATCGACTGCGGGCGCAGGAGGATCGCCTGCCTGTCGGGCACCTGCTGGAACGCCTGATCTCTCAAACTCTGTACGACGCCCGTCTCCTGTGCAGGCCGAATGGAAGACGTCGATTGGCCAATGTGCGCAAACTGCTCCAGATGGCGAATAGCGACTGGACGATGGGAATTCGCGAATTTATCTATCGCGTAAGGGATATGGAACGGCTGACCGCGCGCGAAGGCGATGCCCCGACGGAAGAAGAGGCTGCCGATGTCGTCAAGTTTCTCACGATCCACAGCGCCAAAGGGCTGGAGTTCCCGGTCGTGGTGCTGGCCGACCTCTCACGGAACCTGGTGATTCCGGAGCGCGGACTGTTCGTCTGCGATCCCCAGACCTTCGCGATCGGGACCAAGATCGGCGGAGAGCCGAATCTCGCCTATCGCGCCATCGCCCACCAGCGGGAAGAGGCTGACAGGAAAGAGTACGACCGCCTGCTCTACGTCGCCATGACCCGTGCCCGGGAACATCTGATCCTCTGCGGCAACCTCGGCCGCAACCGGGGCGTCACCTGGGCCAGCAGTCTCTTCACAACACTGGGGGTTCTGGAAGTTCCACCGGACCCCGTCGTCCAGGCCCTCCGCGGCGGCCTGACCGCGCGCATTGCCTCTCTCGCCGCCTATGCGCATACCCCGCGTTCCTCCGACATGCCGCCCGAGAGACGTTCCGTTTCCGACCCCCTTCCGGATCGCGTCGTGCAGGCGTTACTGTCAGGCAATCCCATCGACGGACTGTTCTAACGTCCGTGCCATTCTTGTTTCGCGCAAGCGAGTAGAGTGCCTATAGAAAACGATGCATGATGTGGATGTCTACGAGCCCTAGCATACGGTGGCGATAGGCTTGCGGCACGGTCCCGATGATGCTGAAGCCGAGGGACTGCCATAAGGCGACTGCGCGTGTATTCGTGCTGACGACGAAATTGAACTGCATCGCCTGAAATCCGGTACGTCGCGCCTCTTCCAAAGCATGCAGTCCCATCGTCCGCCCGATGCCTTTGCCGCTCTGCCCCTCTGCCACCATAAAGCCCGCATTGGCGATATGCGACCCCAGTCCCGGTTGGTTGGGTTTCAGATAGTAACTTCCCACGATCTGCTCACCCTCCACCGCGACATAGGGGACGAAAGGAGCCTGCATCCAGGATCGGAAACCCTCTTCCTTACCCGCATCCGGAGCATTGACAAAACTCGTTCCCTCCGCAACCACTGCGTGCCATATCTCCCATATTGCGTCCCAATCCGCCAGTTCCGCTCTCCGTATCTCCACTCTTCGACCTCCTTAACCTGTCTCCAGAACGGCGATACCGTAACCGAAGTTGCAACCGCAAAAATGAGGCATGGATCTGGTTCTGAAACGAGTTGGCCAGAATTTTTATGTCAGCTCGGTTCCCTCACTCAAGATCTTGAGATAACTGTCATAGACAAAGACACGGCTGCGGGTTTTTCCGCTTCGTAGGGTAACAATATTGAGACCGGCCAACGCCTCAAGGCAAGAAGCTATCGTTGGCTTACTGAGGCCCAGTTCAGAAGTTGCCTCTGCAATCGTCAAGAGTGGTTTTTTTTGCAGGAGATGATGAACGCGAAGCGACGATCCTGACGTACCGCCCAGGGTCTGGATGAGTTTTCTATCACGATCAAAAAGCTGGATGATCTGTTGTGCCGCCGTTGCCGCTTGATCTGCCGTCACTCGCACCCCCCTCATAAAGAAGCGCAACCATGCTTCCCAGTCTCCATTCATGCGTACTGTCTGTAGAAGATCGTAATACTCCGCTCGGTGCGTCTTGAAATAGAGACTGAGATAGAGCAGTGGCTCGCGTAGCGCCTGTTCATGACAGAGAATAAAGGTGATAAGCAGTCTGCCGAGGCGGCCATTGCCATCAAGAAAAGGATGGATTGTTTCGAACTGAACATGGGCCAGAGCCGCCTTAATCAGAGTGGGAGTGCGCTCGGGGATATCGTGAACGAAATTGGCAAAGTCCTGCATCAGGTTTTGCACTTCATGACCAGGTGGAGGGACGAAAAGAGCGTTTCCCGGTCGGGTACCATGAATCCAGTTCTGTGAACGACGAAATTCGCCGGGTTGTTGGTCGCTCCCGCGTCCACGCGTCAGTAGTACGTTGTGTATCTCCTTGATCAATCTCAGGCTAAAAGGATTATCGCTCCGTATCCGTTCCATGCCGAATGTCAACGCTGCGACATAGTTCGAAACCTCCCGCACATCATCAAGCGGGACGCCCGGCACTTCATTACTCTCGAAAAGCAACAGATCGGATAGAGATGATTGGGTACCCTCTATCTGTGAAGAGAGTACTGCTTCTTTGCGAATATAGAAATACAAGAAGAGGGAAATGTCCGGTAAGAGGAGCGAAATTCCGTCGAGTCTTCCGATTGCGCGGTTAGCCTGTTCCAGTAGATCGTTCAGTTCTGTATTGAACTCCAGGGCCGGAGTTGGCGGGAGAGGATGGGGTACAAAGGCTCGAAATGATTCGCCAGGGATCGTTTGCGGCAATAGGTAACCTTGTAACCCTCGTTCCATAGATGTCTCTTCTGTTCAAGCAGAGTAAAATTTTTTTACTCTATTGTCTTCGAGTAAAGTATTGGCCCCTAAATTTTACCAATTGGTAAGAGGCAAAAGGATTTCAGACCGCTGCCCCTGAGTAAAATTTTGGCCGTTAAATTTTACTCTAACTCTATAATACCAGCAATGTCGAGAAAAAGCGATGAAGAGAGGAGGCTAGAGAAGAGGAACAATGACGCAGCAATGAAAGTCAGCAGTGTTGACATCCGTAACAGTAACCAAATTGGTTACTGTTACGGATGTTGGAATGTGATGAGAAAGGGGCGATTAGATCAGGACGAGCATGGGATTTTCGAGGAGCTCTTTCAGGCGCTGGAGGAAGCGGGCGGCGGGGGCGCCGTCGAGGATGCGGTGGTCGAAGGAGAGGCAGAGATTCATCATGGAGCGGACCACGACCTCTTTCTGGACTACCACCGGCTTGTCGGCGATACGACCGACGCCGAGGATGGCAGCCTGGCCGGTCACGATGATCGGATCGAACACGTCGATGCCGAAACTGCCGAGGTTGGTGATGGTGAAGGTGCCGCCGGAGAGATCGTCCGGAGTGAACTTACCGGTGCGGCTGCGCTCGATGAGCTGTTTGAGTTCCGCGGAGATGACGCCGAGCGACTTCTGCTCCGCGCTCTTCACCACCGGCACGATCAGCCCCTCCTCCAAGGCGACCGCGACGCCGATGTTCATCGAAGTGAACAGGTGAACTTCATTGCCGACTAACGCTGCATTCAGCAGGGGATGCTCGCCGAGGGCACGGGCCGTCGCCTTGACCAGGACATCGGTGAAGGAGAGGCGCGTGCCGTACGCCTTCTCGACATCGGGAATGAGACGGGTGCGGAACTCGGCGCAGGCGGTCATGTCCACTTCCAGGGTCAGCGTCACATGCGGCGCGGAGAAGGCGGATTTCGCCACGTTGTCGGCGATCCGCTTGCGCATCCCTCCGAACGCCAGCACGGTAACGCCTGCCGGAGCGGCTTCCGGTGTCGGCGGCGCGACCGGGGCCACCTCTGCCGCCGGACGCGTCGTCTCGGCGTGCCGCAGCACATCCTCGCGGCGCACACGGCTTCCGGGCAGTCCGGTGGAGAGATCGTTCAGATCGATGCCCAGATCGTCGGCCATTCGCGCGGCCAGGGGCGTGGTGCGCGGCGCGTTCCTTCCGGCTGCGTCCACCGCCAATACGGGAGCCTGCTGGGCCGCCTGCGCCGCCACAAACGTCTCGACATCGCGCTCGATCACCCGGCCCTGCGGCCCGGTGCCGCGGCCCGCCAGCAGCGCCACTGCGACGCCCTTTTCATCTGCGATCCGGCGCGCGCGCGGAGAGATAAAAACCGGCCCGGCAGCGCCATTGACCACTGGTTCCGGCAGGGAGGCGACCGGCGTTGCCGCGACGGCCGACGTAGCCGAAGCAGGCTGGGCAGCGTTGCCCGTCGCCGGGGACGCTCCCACTCCAGCCTCTGCCAGCAGCGCGTCGATCGATTCGTTGGCGTCGGCCAGGATCGCGATCGGCTGTCGGATCGGCACTACCGCATCCACCGGGGCCAGGATCTTCCGCAGGACACCGGCAAAGGGCGCCTCGATCTCCACCGACGCCTTATCCGTCTCGATCTCCAGCAAGACCTCTCCGGCCCGCACCGTGTCTCCCTCATTCTTATGCCATTTGAGGATCGTACCCTCTTCCATGGTCGAGCCCGGTTGCGGCATATTGAAAAATTGCGCCATGTCGAAAACTCCATTGTCCTGCTGATGCACGGAAAGTGTTGAAAAGAGAGGGTATGGGAGTGCAGGCCAACATACCGGCCAAGGCTACCCCAACGTGCGCCCAACGCTGTCATTAACGTTCATTTCACCGCGTTGCGGTTTTTTTCCTTTGCGTTTATCTCCTTATTCTTGCGTTTCGGCTTTTATCGCCCTGGCGAGGGGATCATCCTATCATCGAAGCGTGCTCCGTGGTAGGTACGGCCGGTTGAATCCATGTTCCCGGATACGAGCCGAAAAATGCTCCCGTGCTCTCTCCTTCCACAGCATCTATCTCGTTCTATTCACCTTACAGTGCTGTTTCTCCTCAATCTCTTTGTACAGGAAGGGAACCAGCCTCTCGGCGTACAATCTATCCCCAATTCCAACTCCTACAAGGAGGGAGATCATGCAGAAACTACAGATCACCGAAACGGTCGTGCAGGTGGCGATCGATGTTTTGAATATCGACGATGCGCTGCGTATCGCGGAGGCGGCCGTGAAGGCGGGCGCGGACTGGCTGGAGGTCGGCACGCCACTGGTCACCTTCGCAGGCGTATCTGCCATCGGCGCATTGGCGCGCGCCTTTCCCGGCGTACCGGTTCTGGCCGACTATAAGATGATGGACGGCGTGCGCAAATATGTCGTGGAGACCGCGAACCAGGGCGGACGCCTCGCGACGATCTGCGCGGTCGCCAGCGATGCCAGCCTGCGCGAAGCGGTGCGGGCAGCCCAGGACAGCGGCGTCACGCTGATCAGCGATCTCTATGCCGCGCCGGATGTACCGGGGCGAGCGGCAGAACTGGAGGCGATGGGGCTCGATGCGGTCTATGTGCACTGGGGCGCGGACCAGCGCAAAGAGCGCCCTGAACACGACGCGCTGACCGACCTGTCCGCCGTGGTCGAGCGCGTGCGGATCCCCGTCGGCGCGGGAACGTTCAGCGTCGAGGATGGCGTGCGTGCGGTTCGAGCGGGCGCAAAGATCCTGGTGATCGGCGTGCCGCTGATTCAGGCGGAGAACGTCGAGGCGGCCCTCCGCGAGTATGTGCAGCGCTGCAAAGAGAGTTAGAAGGAGGCATTTTGAAACGCTCTTTCGTTCTATCCGCCATTATTCTCTGCATTCAACTTCTCTTCTCTCTTCCGATGGCCTCTAGTCAGGGGAGACTCCCGGGGGCAAAACCGCTGACGGGAGTCTATGGAGATCGTCCGCTCAGTTTCGAACCGAATCGGGGACAGGCGGACGCGCACGTCGCCTTCGTCTCCCATGGAGGGGAATACACGCTTTTCCTCACGCCGCAGGAGGCGGTGTTCGCCGCGCTGCCGCGCCCCTCCAGGGCCGCTCATGCGCAGACCGGGCCGGGGCGCCCTCCGAAACGGATGCGCGCCACCAGGCCCGATACCGTGCGCATGCGGCTCGTCGGCGCGAATACGCAGGCCGCTCCGGTCGCCTCCAACCTGCTTCCAGGGCATACCAACTACCTGACCGGCAGCGACGCTTCCCGATGGCGAACCCATATTCCCAACTATGCGCGCGTCGCCTACCCGGAGGTCTATCCCGGTACGGATCTGGTCTACTATGGGAATCAGCATCGGCTGGAGTACGATTTCGTGCTACGCCCGCATGCGGATCCCGCCGCGATCGGGGTGCGGTTCGCCGGAGCGAAACAGGTGCGCGTAGACCGGGACGGCGCGCTGCATCTCGGGCTGGCGCGCGGGGAGATGGTCTGGCATCGACCGATCCTCTACCAGGAGCGGAACGGCAAGCGTGAGGAGATCACGGGAGCATACCGCCTCTGCCGGGACAGCGGTCCCGGCCATGGGAGAACGCCCCTCGTCCGCTTCGCGGTGGGGACTTATGATCCCGCTCTGCCCCTGGTCATCGATCCCTCGATCGCCTACTCTACCCTGCAGGGGGGCAGCCAGGCCGACTACGGGCGCGCGATCACCATCGACGGCAGCGGCAACGCCTATGTCGCCGGCTCTACACTCTCGACGGACTTTCCGACGACAGCAGGAGCCGAACAGCGGACCTATGGCGGCGGAGACGACGACGGAGATGGATTCGTCACCAAGTTCGACCACTTCGGCCAGGTGGTCTTCTCCACCTATTTCGGGGGCAGCGACTCCGACAGCGCCCTCGCGATCACGCTCTCCGGCTCCGCGATCTGTATCGCCGGAGAGACCTATTCGCACGATTTCCCGCTGACCGATTCCGCGTTTCAGAAAACTCCTCCTTTAGGAAGCAATACGGCCGCCTTCGTCACGGCGCTCACGGCGGATGGCGCCTCCGTGGTCTACTCGACCTATCTGGGAGGCATCCTTCCCGAGGCCCATGGAACGAACAACTATGCCACGGATATCACCGCCGATAGCCAGGGCAAACTCTATATCACCGGCTACACCGACTCGGATTTTCCCACGACGCCCGGCGCCTTCAAAACAACCCCCTTTCAAAATGCGATCCTCTCGAAACTGGATATTACAAAGTCCGGCGTCGATTCCCTGGTCTTCTCCACCTATCTGGGAGGGAACATCTCAGGAGGCTACGACGAAGGCGACAAGATCGCGCTCGACAGCAGCGGCAACATCTATATCGCCGGATACACCTACTCCTTCGACTATCCGACCACTCCAGGCGCCTACGAGACCGCGAACAACACCTCCAGCGGTTCGATCTCCTTCCTCACCAAGATGAACCCGAGCGGCACCGCGCTGATCTACTCGACTCTGTTCAATGGGGCGGTTCGCTTCGGCGGCCTGGCGCTGGACAGCGCCAATAACGCCTACGTCACCGGCGTCACAGGCACCGGGTTCCCGGCCACGGCCGGGGCTTTTCAGACGAGCGGCGCGAACGGGGCCGCTTTTGTCGCGAAATTCAATGCGACCGGCACCGCGCTGCTCTACGCCACCTATCTTGGCAGCCACTCGTTCGGGCACGCCCTGGCCGTCGATCCCGCGACGGGCATCGCCTATGTGGCCGGCAATGTGCATGATTCCAACTTCCCCACGACTCCGGGAGCCTACTCCCGCACCTTCCTGGGCGCCGGCCCTGCCGCCATCGATGCCGACGGCGGAGACGCCTTCCTGACGAAAATCAACCCTGGCGGTTCCGGCCTTCTCTACTCGACCTATCTCGGCGGAGGAGGAGATGATGCGGCCTATGCGATGGCGCTCGATCCGGTCGGAAACGTCTACCTCACCGGGTTCACCGGCCCGCACGCGACGGGGCCGAACTTTCCGACGACCACCCCGGCCCTCTTCGCAGGGGGATCGGCCGACGCCTTCGTCACCAAGATCAGCACGGCCCGTCTCACCGGGCTGAATGTCAACCCCATCTCCGGCGCCGGGGGAACGGCTGCAGTTCCCTCGGTCCTCACCGGGCAACTTGTTTTCGATGGCCAGACGGGGCCGGCCGACTCCGCTTCGATCTCCAGTAACAGTCCGGCGGCCACCGTCAACCCCTCCGTCAGTCTGCCGGAAGTGACAAGCGCCTCGTTCCCGATCACACTGCATCCGGTCGCGATCGATACCGGCGTCACGCTCAGCGCGACTTTTGGCGGGATCACCCTGACGACTCCCCTGACCGTGCTGGCTCCCCGCATCGCCTCCGTCGCTTTCACGCCCTCCAGCACGATCGGCGGTGAGACGGCGACCGGCACGGTCACGCTGTCCGGTCCCGCACCTGTGGGGGGGCTGACGGTCACGCTGACAAGCGGGAGCCCGCAGGTGACAGTGCCGGCTACGGTGAACGTGCCGGCGGATGCCGTGACGGCAAACTTCGTCGTGAATACCGGTGCGGTCGCCACGACGACGCAGGTCGCCGTCACGGCTGCCAGCGCGGCGGACCCCACCGGGAAGTCCGCGAATCTGACGCTGACTCCGCCGAATCTGACCGGCCTGACCCTCGACCCGACCAGCCTCCACGGTGGGCAGACCTCCACCGGAACCGTGACGATCAGCGAGACGGCCCCCACCGGCGGAATCGTCGTCACGCTCAGCAGTAACAAGGCGGCGGCCACGGTTCCGGCGAGTGTCACCGTCGCGGCAGGAGCCAAAACCGCGACCTTCATCGTCAATACGACCTCCGTCGCGGCGGATACGACCGTCACGCTCACCGGCGCTTTCAACGGCCAGACGCAGACCGCCACACTCACCGTTCAGCCTCCGGCGCTAACCAGCCTGACGGTAAACCCCGGCGCGGTGCGCTCCTTCCAGACCGCGACGGTGACGGTCACACTTGATAATCCTGCTCCGACCGGCGGCATGGTCGTCAATCTCTTCAGCAGTGATACCTCGGTCGCCACCCTGCCGACTACCGTGACGGTCGTGGCAGGAGCCAGAACGGCCACCGCCCCGGTCACCACCTTCGCCGTAACTGCCGACACGCGTATTCTCTTCGCCGCCACCCTGGGCACGAGCAATGTGTCGGTGCACTTTACCGTGCAGCCCCCCCTGCCTTCGGACTTCAACCACGATGGACACAGTGATCTCGTCCTCCAGCACCAGACCACCAATCTGGTCGTTCTCTGGTACACCAACCTCCTCAACATCACCGGAGGCACGGCGGTCACCGCGGTGCCCCAGGCAGGCTGGCAGGTCGTAGGCTGCGCCGACATCAACCATGACGGCGCTCCCGATCTCTTCCTCCAGAACCAGACGACCGGGAATGTCAATGTCTGGTATATGCTCGGCGCAAACGTGATAGGCGGTGAGGCGCTCTCCTTCCAGCCGGGCGTGGGCTACAAGGTGGTGGGGATCGGGGACTTCAATAGTGACGGAAAGCCGGATATACTCTTCCAGCAGGCGAGCACCGGTCAACTCGTGATCTGGTATATGAATGGAGCGACCGTCACCGGCGGCGTCTCGATCCCCCAGGTTCCCGTCTCCGGCTACAACGTGGTGGGAGTGGGAGACTTCAACTACGACGCCAAGCCCGACATCGTCTTCCAGAACGCCTCCAACAATCAGGTGGTCATCTGGTATATGAACGGCGCCCTGTTTGCCGGCGGAGGAGCGATCGCGTATGTGCCGCCGTTCGGCTGGCAGGTGAAGGCGGTGGAGGACATCAATGGAGACGGCAAGGCGGATCTGGTGTTCCAGAACCAGACCACCAA
>Ga0105239_10005030_pt1 | contig 15611 bp, 12 predicted proteins | sample KBSC44metaG_FD_92761 | JGI IMG/M metagenome (GOLD analysis project Ga0105239, IMG submission 92761) | Corn rhizosphere microbial communities from Kellogg Biological Station, Michigan, USA - KBS C4-4 metaG | ecosystem: Host-associated > Plants > Roots > Rhizosphere > Soil | place: Michigan, USA...
CCGCCGCACCTGCCGCGCCAGCGCCACGAAGGACGGCGAATGCACGTCGAGCGCGTGGTCGGTGGCGTCGCCGCTGAGGACGGCCAGCTCGGCGCCCTCGGCCATCGTGGCGTCGATCGCCGCTGTCGTGCAGCGCTCGACCTCGGAAAGCGTCTTCGGGTCGCCGAAATGCAGGTCGGAGAAGTGGGCAATGCGCATGGTCGGCCTCCCGGATCAGTGCGCGTCGAGTTCGCTGTCGATCAGCGTCACCAGCGCCTCCGGCGTCTGCGCGTACTCCTCGACCTCACGGATCGCGCGCGCCACCGCATCGGGGTGCAGCCGCCAATGCTCCTGACGAAAGCGCCGGCGGGCGTACATCGCGTGTCGGTCGACCGGCACGTTCATGCCGTGCAGCAGCAGGCGCAGCCGCACCAGCTGCGGCCCGACCTGCTTCAGTAGCGCCGCGGCCTGGGTCAGGATGTCCGGAGACCGCCCCCAGGCGTCGTCACGCCAGGCCTCCAGCGCAAACTGCCGGAACGTCTCGACCTCGATGCCGTACTGTTCGAGCGCTGCGGCCACCTCGCTGCGCAGTTGCTTCACGACCGCGCGCACGTCGGCTTGCTCGCCAGACGGCGCAGCCGGGCTAGCCGAAGGGGCGGACTCCGCGGCCCGGGGCGCATCCCCCACTGTCACGGCGCCCTCGAGTACGCTGACCGCCGTTTCGGCCGCAGCGGCGACACGCACAGGATCGTGAGCGAGCAACAGGCTGCCGACGTCAATGTCGGCCTGCAGCGCGATCAACCAGGCCCCGCCCTTCACCGCGTCGCCGTTGTCGTCGATGCGTGTCACGTCCTTGTAGACCTTGCTCAGCCAGAAGGTCTGCCGACCGAGCAGGTAGCCGGAGAGGCGACCGTCGCGCAGGCTGGCGACGTGCATCAGTTGCTGGCGGATGCCGTCCATGCTGTAGAAGCCGCGCGTCGGCAATGCGATGAGGTTGACGCTCGGCAGGCCGGGCACGATGAACAGCAGCCGCGCGTCGAGGTTGCATTGACGCTCCTGGTACTGCGGGCAGTGTTCCGGGTCGCACAGGCCGCCGAACTCGGGCCGGTCCACGACCTTTCTGCCGCCGAACAGGCGGATCACCCGGCCGGCCGCGTCCCTTGGCACGGGTGCGTAGGTCTTGCAGCGGCGCACGCCGGCCTCGTCGTATTCCGCCCAGAACTTGCGCTTGCCGGCGGCCCAGACCTGCAGGGTGTGCGGCATCAGCTGCTCCCACGCATCGACCGCGAAGATGACGGGAAACCGGTAGAGGCGTCGAACCCCGTCCTCGCGGGTCTCGCCGTACTTCTCGACGAGGAGGTCGGCCAGCGCCGGCATCGGGAAGTCGCCGCGACGGGCACTGAAGTACGGCACGTTCACCGGCCGCAAGGGGTTCTTCAGCTGGGGGACCGCCTGGACGATCTCCTTCTCGATGCGGTCGAAGTCCAGGCCTTCGGCGCAGCCGCGCTCGTAGACGGCGCGCGCGGCATCGCTCTGTTGCGCGGCCTGGGTCAGGATCTTGATGCCGGGGCGGATGACGCCGCCGATGGGCGGCACCTGCCGCGCCGCACGCTGCCCGAGGACGGAGCTCGAGACGGCAGTCGATGCGGGTGGGGGAGCGACGAGCTGGTTCATGGGGGGTCCCTTCTCTTCAGGTCGCCGATGGCGCGGACGGCGCGCGGCAGCGAGCGGTATGGACGGTACCGGGGCGCCGTTGACAATCAAGGCCACCGCGGGCGCGGCGAAAGCCGGGCAGCGCGTGCTTCACTGCGGCGATGAAGCCTGCAAGTCGGCAGGGTCCCGGTGAGTCAGCCTCGTGCAACGGTCGGCGTTGCGGTCAGCGGATCACCGCTGTCGGTGCGACGGTGCGACCGGCGCTGCGGGCGGCCGAATCACACGTCGGGTCGCGCCCGACGACGGGCCTGCCGTTCGAGTTTCGCTGCCTTGCGCTCAGGCGGGTGGAGGGGCGCGATGCACCGCCGCCGGAAAAGCGGGCGGCTCCGGCTCGGCATCCATTCTCCAGAGCCATCCATGGGGTCGCCTGGAGATGGCGAGCTGTTTCTCCGACCGGTCTCGGCCCGGCATGAACGGGGTCAGGATATCCAGCGGCGTCTCGGTGTCGCCGGTGTCCAGCAGCACCGCATTCGGGAACGCGGCGCCATGCTTCGATTCGAACCGAAGCGGCTTCAGGAAGCGCCGCTCCTGGCGCACGAGTTCGTCGATGAGAAGGTGCTCGTAGGGCTTGTCCAAGGGTATCCAGGTCGAGGTCAGCACCACGAGCGTCGCCGTGTCGACGTAGTAGACCCCTTCCCTCTTGGCATAGATCAGACCGCAGAAGAGGAAGCGCAGCCGCCATGGATCGACATTTCCAGCGTGCTCGGCCGATCGCTGCTGGACCCAGGCCTCGTATTCGCTGTCGAACACGCGCTTGAAGCGATCGCCGGCCTTTCGCTCCATGTAGAGCGGGCAATCCGGCATATGCTTCAACACGATCCGATAGTCGATGTCCGTTGCCGAGAATTCCTTGAGCTCGCTCAGCACGAGCATCAGCTTGAACTGCTGCCCATTGACGGGCGTCAGCAGGATCGACATCAAGCTCGCCCGTCGCCTCGAGATCACCGCCGCCTCGCCGATCGAGAACGGCTCGGGGATGAGCAGGATGTCGGCGAGACGAGCGCCCTTGGTTTCGATCTCGCGGGAAACAGCGGTGAGGTGCTTGTGCACCACGTACCAGGTGCGCTTGCCCTGCATGCGGGGTGACCAGCGATGGAATCCCGCGCGCTGCAGCAGGAAATGCGCAAGCCCGCGGAGACCGAGACCACGGCATCGCGCAGCGACTTCCGAGTGACCCACTGCGAGCTCGGCCGGTGGGGTTGCCCTCCCGAGGCGACGCGTGAGCGGGAATTCGACCCTGACTTCGACGCGATCAGGGGCGTGCTCGATCACCGCCTCGCCGAGTACCTCACCGAGGCCCGATTGGCCAGGGGGCTGCTCGTACGAAGGGCAGGTCGGATGATGCTGATGCCCGGTCTCCGGGAGACGCTTGACGACGAGACGCCGGCAGCGCGCCAAGTACATCGCAACGCCCGGGGCCCGACACAGGCACAGTGGCTGCACACCCCTTTCGTAGGCAGCTTCGAGCACCCGCTGCCAGCCGGGATCACATGGCTGCAATCGAGCGCCGTCTACGAGGTATTGCGGCCCCGGACCTTCCACTGCACCCTCCTGACGCTGGATATCGTCTGCCAGCGCATCGTCACCACCACCCATGACAATTGCCAGTCGAAACCGCTACGAGCTCAAGGGTGGTTCCTCGGCAACTCGGTCGCCGATGCGGGTTTCTTCTCTGCCAGAAACGAAATCGGTCGTACACGGCAGGGGCGTCAAGCGTGCTCTGCGGAGCCGGAGCGGAAATCGGCGTGGAACCGCCGTTGACGGTGGCCCGCTTGACATGCTTACATTCGTGTGTCCGCGCTCCGAGTGGAGCCAGACGAACGATGCGCCGCAGGATACCTCCGCGCCCTCCGTACAACGGTGACATCCGAGCTGACATGAACTCGATGAGCCACGCGCCCGAGGCTCTCCCAGTCTCCACCTCTTGGCGGATCCACGAGCACATCCCTCCGAGTCCTTCAAACCACGTGCGCGGGCGATGGAACTCCTGCGCCGAACGACCATGGATCTCCAATGAACCTGCGGTTGGCTCGCAATTTGTGCACGACTGGCCGGCGCGACTGCAACCCCGCCGGCGGCTTGGCGCTGGACCTTTGAGTCCAGTGGATCGCGGAGACAGCAGCGTGTTAGGACTGTTGCTCAACGACGACGAGATCGCCGCCCTGTGCGCGCCGCTGAAGCAGCCGGCTGCTCAGGTGCGCTTCTTGCGCGCATCCGGCCTCTCCGTCACGGTCAAACCGAACGGCCGCCCAGCGGTTGTACGCTCGCACGCCGAAGCAGTCCTTTCTGGACGGCTCTCGGCCTTGCCCATGGAGAGGCTCGAAGCGTCAGCTGTCGCTGCGGCACCGCATCCCAACATCGAGGGCTTCCTGCAGGTCATTCGGGGAGGCAAGAAGAATGGGCCGCAGAAGAAAGTCCAACCCGCTTAATCTGCCTCCGCGCGTATATCCAAAGCACGGAGCGTTCTACTACCACCACCCCGGCGGCCGCTGGGAGCGAATCGGCACCGACGTTGAGCTTGCGAAGAGACGCGCGGCCGAAATCGTCAACAACAACGCAAATGGCTTCGGGAAGCTTCCGTACTGGTTCGACGAGTTCATAGCGCATTGCAGGCAGCGCGTCGCTGTCGGCGACCTGGCGCCGCGGACGCTCGAGGACTACATCGACGCCGGCGAGAAACTGAAGGTCTGGTTCAAGGACTTCTACCCGGCCGGTGTCGAGCCGCACCATGTCGGTGAATACCTGGACAAGGGCCTCGAGATGGGCCGCGCGGTGCGCGCCAACCGCGAAAAGGCGGCGTTGTCGGTGATGTTCACATGGCTGATTCGCAAGGGTTACGCGGGCGTTAGAACCAACCCGTGCGCGCGCATCAAGCGTAACAAGGAGACAAAGCGCGAGCGATACGTGGAGAACAACGAGATGGTTGCCACCCTGGCTGACGCGCCGGTGCAGGTGTGGGCGCTGGCGCATCTGGTTTATCGCACGCTGCAACGGCCCGAAGACGTCATTGCATGGACGCCGCGCAACATCACGGAGCGGCGCGACGCCAGCGGTGAAGTCGTGCGCATCATCCGCAGCCAGCAGGGCAAGACGGGCACGAAGGTCGACATCGAGGTGACGCGTGAGATCGAGGCGATCCTGGCGAAACTGAAAGCCGAGCCGGCCCACAAAGCCAACACCAAGCGCGGGCAATCACGGGTCGTCACGGGCCTGACCCTGATCCACCGGCGAGACGGCAAACCGTACAGCTATGACGGCCTGTGCGCAATGCTGAAGCGCCGCCAGGCCACAGTCCGCAAGCGGAACCTCGAAAAAGGCGGCCCGTTGACCGAGATGGCGCCCTGGGGCTACTACGACATGAAGGGCAAGGGCGCCACCGACATGTGGCTCGCCGGGGTGCCACTGACGTTGGTGCAGGTGTTGTGTGGGCATGACTCGGTCACGACAACCGAGAAGTACGTCAAGGCCCGCTGGCGCGGGATCGTGGTCCCGAACCAGGTCAAGATAGCCATCTGACCGAGTCCGTCCCGGACGGGGGTTCTCGGACAGATACGAAGCTGGCATCATCGAACTCCGGCTCGAAGATCGGCTCGAGCCGGTTGAGCAGTGCCTGTTGGCACACCCGATCGAAGATCGCGGGCACCCCCAGGTTGCGCCACTCTCCCGGCTTGCCGGCCTTCGGGATTGGCACTTGCATTACGGGCTGAGGTCGATAGACGTCGTAGCGCAACTCGCGATGCAGCCGGGCCAATCGCTCGTCCCGCTGCATCTCGAAGTCCGCCACGCTTTGGCCGTCCGCACCCGCTGAACGACAGCACCTTTGCACGGCGCACGACACAGCCAAATTAGTCTTCAATCTCCCCTCATCGGCTTATCGAGATCCCTGCGCTCTGGCCCTTTTCAAGGTCGATGGTCGCGGAAAGGAAACGCGCCGTAGGACTCCTCCTGTCTGCGGCGACCCGCGACGGCGTGCCGGCTGCCACGATTCTGCCGCCGGATTCGCCACCACCCGGACCCATGTCGATGACCCAGTCGCACGCCGCGACGACCCGAAGGTCGTGCTCGACGACGATCACCGTGTTCCCGGAATCCACCAAATGCTGAAGCTTGTCCATCAGCCGATCCACGTCGGCGGCATGCAGGCCGGTAGTCGGCTCGTCCAGGACATACAACGCGTCGCCCCGCTGTGCGCGCTGCAGTTCAGCCGCGAGCTTGATGCGCTGGGCTTCGCCGCCCGAGAGTTCAGTCGCCGGCTGGCCGAGCCGCAGATAGCCGAGACCGATGTCAGCGAGCAGCTGCAATGGCCTGGCGACGGCGTCGTCTTCCCTGAAGAAGACGAGCGCGTCGTCGACCGTCATCGCCAGCACCTCGGCGATGTGTTTGCCGCGCAGCGTCACTTCGAGCGTCTGCTCGTTGAAGCGGGCGCCGTGACAGGTCGGACACGGCCCATAGACGCTCGGCATGAAGAGCAGCTCGACCGAGACGAAGCCTTCGCCCTCGCAGGTATCGCAGCGTCCCTTGGCGACGTTGAACGAGAAGCGCCCGGCATCGTAGCGGCGCGAGCGCGCCTGCGGCGTGGCGGCGTAGAGCTTCCTGACCGCGTCGAACAGCCCGGTGTAGGTGGCGAGGTTCGAGCGGGGCGTGCGGCCGATCGGCTTCTGGTCGACCTGCACCAGCCGCCTGATGCCGGCGACGCCCGAGGCGATGCAGCCCTCGGCACGCAGCATGGGCTCCGCATCGAGCACATCGGCGTCTTCGGTGGAGGCGGACCGGTCGCCGCCGATGTGCTCCAGCACCAGGCCGACCAGCGCCTGCGTCACGAGGCTGGACTTGCCCGAGCCGGACACACCGGTGACCGCCGTCAGCACGCCCAGCGGGAAGCGCGCATCCAGGCCGGCGAGGTTGTTCAGGCGCACGCCGGTCAGCTCCAGCCAGCCGGTCGCGATACGCGGTGCGCCGGCCCGCGGCGAGCGCGATCGGAAGAGATAGGCCGCGGTATGCGATTGCGCGACCTTCGCCAAACCCGCCGGCGGGCCGCTATAGAGCACGCGGCCGCCGCGCTCGCCGGCGTCGGGCCCGACGTCGACGAGCCAGTCGGCCCGCCGCATCATCTCCAGGTCGTGTTCGACGACGAAGACCGAATTGCCCGATTGCCTGAGCTGGGCGAGCGTCTCCATCAGTGCTTCGTTGTCCGCCGGATGCAGCCCCGCCGACGGTTCGTCGAGCACGTAGATCACGCCGAACAGGTTCGAGCGCAGCTGCGTCGCGAGGCGCAGCCGCTGCAATTCGCCGGGCGACAAGGTCGGCGTGCTGCGCTCCAGCGACAGATAACCGAGACCGAGCTTTTGCAGCGTGGCGATGCGCTCGACGATGTCGGCCGTGATGCGGCGCGCCGCGATGCGCTTTTCTTCCGACAGGTTCGGCGTGCGGCGCGCATCGTTCGCGGCGGCGTGCACCGAGCCTCCCGCGGCGACACGTAGCGCCCGATCCTGCCGCGCGCTGCGCCGTGTCGCTGGAGACGATGCCGGCGCGGAGAGGGTCTCGAACTGCCCTTGCGATGCGGGCGTCAGGACCTGCGCCACGCCGTCCAGCGACAGCTGCGACAGCGCGCCGATGTCCAGCCCGGCAAAGGTGACCGAGAGCGCCTCGCGCTTCAGGCGCTTGCCGTCGCACACCGGGCACGCGCTGCCGATCATGAAGCGGGCGGCACGCCTTTTCATTTGCGCGCTTTGCGTGGTCGCAAAGGTGTGCAGCACGTGCTTGCGTGCGCCGATGAAGGTGCCCTGGTAGCTCGGCGTGGCCTTGCGCCGCAGGGCCTCGCGCGTTTCGGCCGGCGTGTAGCCGGCATAGACGGGCACCGTCGGCTGCTCGTCGGTGTAGAGGATCCAGTCGCGATCCTTGCGCGGCAGCAACTTCCACGGAGTGTCCACGTCGTAGCCCAGCGTCACCAAGATGTCGCGCAGGTTCTGGCCCTGCCAGGCCGGCGGCCAGGCCGCGACGGCGCGCTCGCGGATCGTCAGAGAGTCGTCCGGCACCATCGTGCGTTCGCTCACCTCGAAGACCCGGCCCAGGCCGTGGCACTGCGGGCACGCACCCTGCGGCGTGTTCGGCGAGAAATCCTCGGCGTAGAGCATCGGCTGGCGCGGCGGATACGTTCCGGCGCGTGAATAGAGCATGCGCAGCAGGCTCGACAAGGTCGTGACGCTGCCCACCGAGGAGCGGGCGTTCGGCGTGCCGCGCTGCTGCTGCAGCGAGACGGCCGGCGGCAGGCCGTCGATCGAGTCGACCGCCGGCACGCCGACCTGGTCGATCAGCCGGCGGGCGTAAGGCGAGACGGATTCGAAATAGCGCCGCTGCGCTTCGGCATACAGCGTGCCGAAGGCGAGCGAGGATTTGCCGGAGCCGGAGACGCCGGTGAACACGACCAGCGCATCGCGCGGAATGTCCACATCGACGTTCTTCAGGTTGTGCTCGCGGGCGCCGCGCACGCGCACCATCGCTTCTGGAGAGGGCTTGGGCTGTTTCAGGACGATGGTTCCCCGGCTTGTCGGATCAATGCAGATGGAAGACCTTGTTGATGATCTTCCACTCTCCGTCCAGCTTGATCAGCAGGAACAGGTCGGTGAACTTATAACCGGTCCAGTTCTCGGCCTCGGTGCGTGCATGCGCCACCGTGCCGACCACGTCGATGTGGGCGATGCGCGCCTCGACCTCGCGCGCCGGTCCGTTCTTGTCGTGCCAGTCGAAGAAGCTGGCGATCGGCCCCTGGAAAGCCAGCTCGTCGCCGACGTAGCCGAAGATCGTCGCCTGCGTCGCGAAGGCGGGCTGCATGTCGCTGCTGGAGCCGTTCTTGGCGCCGCTCATGTAGGTCTGCAGGACGCCGGTGATCGCGTCGAGGTCTTGCACATTGCCAACGTTGACAGTCATGGAGGTTCTCCTGGGGTCGATGGATGAACGTCCAGCCCCGCCCCTTCCGGCGCGGAGTCACTGGTCGGAAAAGGCGGCCGGTCAGCCGCCGATGTAGTGCATTTCGACGCGCGGCCGCGAACCCTCGGGCGGCGCGCCGCCGCGCAACTCCGAGTAGCGGTCTGCACGGTCGTGCCAGACGGCCGCGATCTCGGCGCGCAGGGCCTGGCCGCCGGTCCGCAGCCATGGCCGCAGATCGTGGCCGTGCGACGAGAACAGGCAGGTGTGCAGATGTCCGTCGGCCGAGAGCCGCGCCCGCTGGCAGCCGCCGCAGAACGGCGCGGTGACGCTCGCGATCGTGGCCACCTCGCCGAGGCCGTCGAGGTAGCGGTAGCGCCGCGCGGTGGCCGTCGGGTCGATGGCCGCAGCCTCCTCGAGCGGGAAGTGGGCGCGCAGACGCGCGATCACTTCCGGTGACGGCACCACCTCGTCCATGCGCCAGCGGTTGCTCGTGCCGACGTCCATGTACTCGATGAACCGCAGCGCGGCAGCCGAACCCAGCCGTTGCCGAAACCATCGCGCCATCGGCACGATCTCGCCATCATTGAGGCCGCGCTTGACCACCATGTTGACCTTGATCGGGCCGAAGCCTGCCTCGATGGCGGCCTCGATCCCTTCGAGCACGCGGGAGACGGGAAAGTCCACGTCGTTCATGCGCCCGAACACCGCATCCGAGATCGCGTCGAGACTCACCGTCAGCCGCCGCAGGCCCGCGGAGCGCAATGCGGCGGCCTTGCGGCCGAGCAGCGCCCCGTTGGTGGTCATCGCCAGGTCGACCGGCCGGCCATCCGGCGTGCGCAGCACGGCCAGGCGGGCGATCAGCGATTCGATGCCGCTGCGCAGCAGCGGCTCGCCACCGGTCAGGCGCAGCTTGCGCACGCCGAGTGCGACGAAGGCGGCCGCCGCTCGCTCGATCTCGTCGAAGCCGAGCAGCTTGTCTCGCGGCAGGAAGACGTGATCGCGGCCGTAGATCGCCTTGGGCATGCAATAGACGCAGCGAAAGTTGCAGCGATCGATCACCGAGATGCGCAGCTCCCGCAACGGCCGGCCGAGGCGGTCGACGGGCGGGAGCGGTTCGCTGATGTCCGCCCGCTCGCGCGCCGACGGCAGCACTCGCATCGCGCTGGGCACGTCCGCAGTCCATGCGCGCAGCGGAATCACCCGGGTCAGCATGGCGCGGCCTCGACACGGGCAGCTTGCGCGGCGTCGAGCATGCACGCTACGTCGACGAACTTCTCCGCCACCTTGCCGGCGCGCTGGCCGTTCGAGCGCTCGGCCTTCTCGATCAGCAGCCAGTCGTCGAACGAGATCACGCGGTGGCCGCGTCCCGCGAGCGCCGCCTGCAGCGCGGCGCGGCCGACGCGCGGCGCTTCCAGCAGCGGCAGATCCTCGACCAGCCGCTGCACCGTCTCGACGCTGTCCTGCCGGTTCGTGCCGATGATGCCGGTCGGCCCGCGCTTGATCCAGCCGGTCGCGTACCAGCCCGGAAGGAGCGTGCCGCCGTCGTCGGTCACGCGCCCGCCCGCGTTCGGGATCACGCCACGCACCGCGTCGAAAGGCAGGCCCGGCAGGCCCGTGCCGCGATAGCCTACGCTGCGGAAGACAAGCCCGGCCTCCAGGCGATCTTCCTGTCGGGTCGGCACGGCGCGCTGCGAGCCGGCCGGCCCTTCGAGCCATTGCCGCTGCAGCGTCAGCGCCCGCACGCGCCCTTCGCCGTGCACCGCCACCGGTGCCTGCTGGAAGCGCAGATGGATCGCGCGGGCGGCGCTGCGCGGCTGGGCCGCGAAGCCGCGCAGCACCTGGAGGTTCTTCGCGACGAACGTCGACGCAGGGTCGGCGGCCTCGGCGCGGCTGGCTTCGTTCAATTCGAGATCGGCCGGGTCGACGATGACCTGCCAGCCCGGCAGCGTGCCCAGCTCGCGTAGCTCCTTCGGCGTGAACTTGGCCTGCGCCGGCCCGCGCCGCCCGACCAGGTGGATCTCGCGCACCCGGGAGGCCGCCAGCGCATCGAGCGCGTGGCTCGCGATGTCGGTCGAGCGCAGCGCGGCGACGGGCGTCGCCAGCAGCCTGCAGACATCGATCGCCACGTTGCCCTGGCCGATCACCGCGGCCACGTCCTGGTCCAGGTCGAAGCGCAGGCCGGCGCATTCGGGCCGGCCGTTGTACCAGCCGACGAAATCAGCCGCGGCATGCACGCCGTCGAGCTGCTCGCCGGGTATGCCGAGTGCGCGGTCGCCGTCGGCCCCCGTCGCGACGATCACCGCGTGGTACATGGATTGCAGCTGGGCCGCGGTCACGTCGCGGCCCATCGCGACATGGCCGAAGAACCGAAAGCCATCGCGGCGCGCGATGCCGTCGAACAGGCCGGTCACCGATTTCAGCTTGGCATGATCCGGCGCGACGCCGTGCCGCACCAGGCCGAAAGGCACCGGCAGGCGTTCCAGCATGTCGACCTCGACCGCCAGCGTGCTGTCGAGCAGGGCCTCGGCGGCGTAGAAGCCGCTCGGGCCGCTACCGACGATCGCAATCCGCAGCGGAGCTGCTGCACTGCCGATGCTCATCGCCGCCCCTCAGTAGCCGAGCGCCTGGCGCCGGTCGTCCGCGCCGTCGAGCGGCGGCAGCTTGGCGCGGATCACCGGGTAGCGCCCTGCAGCCTCGGCGTTGATGCCGATCCAGTGCTGCTGGTCCTCGGGCAGATCGAACTCCTCGACGATCGCATGCACCGGGCACGCCGGAATGCAGGCACTGCAGTCGATGCAGAGCTCCGGGTCGATGTAGACCCGCACCTCGTTGGCGTGGAAACACGCCACCGGGCAACTGGCCACGCAATCGGTGTAGCGGCAGCCCCGGCAGTTATCGGTCACGACATGGGTCATGGCTGCCTCCGCTCAAACACGCTGCACGTCGACCAGGTTGTCGGAGAAGACGCCTGCCTGCCCGAGATTGCAGTGCCGCGGCGCCGTCGTCGAATTGACCGCCGTGCCGCTGCGATTGAGGCCCGGCCAGTGGCCGACGTTGGTCATCATCAGCCCCTCGGCCACGTCTTCGCTGATCTCGGCGCGTGCCTCGAAGCCGCCGCGGTCGTTGTAGACACGCACGTAGCTGCCGTTCTCGATCTGCCGCGGCGCCGCGTCGATCGGGTGGATCACGATGATCTGCTCGCCCTGCCTGCGCTGCTGCGTCGTCTCGTTCGCATACTGCGTGTTCAGGAAGGCATGCGGCTTGGGCGAGACCAGGTTCAGCGGGAAGCGCTGCGCCAGGTCGGTGCCGCCCGTCTCGTGCGGCGGAATGTAGTTGGGCACCGCATCGACCGGCGTGCCCGGCTGCATGCCTTCGTAGCCCGAGCGCCAGACGCTGACGACGAAGTTTCCGCCGGCCGCGGCGCTGGCCGCGAACTCGCATTTGCCGGAGGGGGTCTTGAAGTTGCCCTGCGCATGCGGCGCCCGTTCGTGTGGCAGGCCGACGTTCAGCCGCAGGTAGCCGACCTCCTTCAGCTTGTCGTAGGTGATGTCCTTCAGGCGCGGATCGTTCCAGTCGTAGGCGCGGCGCAGCAGCTCTTCGTCGCTCATGCGGAACTGCTCGTCTTCGAAGCCCATTGTCTTCGCGAGCCGACGGAAGAGCTCGGCATTCGGCACGCATTCGCCGGGCGCTTCGATCGCCGGCTGGTTCAGCATCAGGTAGAGATGACCCCAGGTCACCATCAGGTCCAGTTGTTCAGCCTGCATGGTGGCCGGCAGCAGCAGGTCGGCGTACTTCGCGGTGTCGGTGATGAAGAGTTCGCTGACCACGGTGAAGAGGTCTTCACGCTTCAAGCCCTCGACGATCGTGCTCGCGTCAGGCGCCTGCGAGACCGGATTCGAGTTGTAGACGAAGAGCGACTGGATCGGCGGATCGAGTTTCATCTGCCCGGTGAGCGCAGCCCCCAGGTCCAGCTCGTTGACGACGCGGGTGCCCGGCTTGATCCAGTCCGGCCGGCACAGGAAGGCGAAGTCCGTCGGAAACTCCCAGATTGGCATTTCCACCGTGCCACCGCCGACGTGGCGCCATGCGCCCACCAGCGCCGGCAGGCATGTGATCGCGCGGATCGCATCGCCGCCGCCAGGGCTGCGTTCGACGGCCACGCCCTGGCGGATCGCCGAGGGCTGCGTCGTGGCGTATTCGCGAGCGAGCGTCAGGATGTCCGCCACCGCAATGCCGGTCAGTTCGGCGACGCGCTCGGGCGGGAACTCGGCCGCACGCGCCTTCAACGCCTCGTAGCCCAGCGTGAAGTTGTCGACGTAATCCTGATCGACCAGTCCCTCGGCGATGATCACGTTCATCAGGCCGAGCGCCAGTGCGCCATCGGTCCCGGGACGGATGCGGATGTGCCAGTCGGCCTGCTTGGCGGTGCGCGTGCGCACCGGATCGATCACCACGATCTTGGCGCCACGCGCCTTCGCGTCCAGCACGAACTTCCAGGCGTGCAGGTTCGTGTTGAGCATGTTCATGCCCCACACGATGATGTACTTCGAATAGGCCAGGCTCTCCAGGTCGAGCCCGCCGGTCGGGCCGACCGTCATGATCCACGCGGTGGACGAACCAGATTCGCAATAGGTCTTCTCGGCGACCGTCGAGCCGAGCCGGTTGAAGAAGGAGTCGCCCGCCGTCAGCCCGTTGATGGTGCCCTGGTGGCCCAGGTAGGCGTGCGGCATGATGGCCTGCGACCCGTGTTCAGCGATGATCTCCGACCATCGCTCCTTGATCGTCTGCAGCGCCTCGTCCCACGAGATGCGCTGGAACTGCCCGGAGCCTTTCGGCCCGACACGCTTCATCGGGTGCATCAGCCGGTCGGGGTTGTAGTGGTGCTCGGCGAAGTTCTTCAGCTTGACGCACAAGCCGCCGCGCGTCATCGGATGATCCGGGTCGCCGGTCACTTCGACCAGCTTGTCGTCCTCGACGTGGTAGAGGAAGGCACAGGTGTCGGGGCAATCCTGCGGACAGGCTCCGCGGACGATGCGGGTGGCGCTCGAATGGGCTGACATGCGATTCTCCTGCTGGCGTTGGCGACGAGCAGAAGATAGAAGCGCCGGCTTGCGCGACGAAGCGCCAAGACGCATAAAAGTCATGGTGCCAGTCCGGTTCTCGGCTGGCACCGCCAGGGCCAGGCGGGCGACGCCGTCGCGGATCTGGCCTTCGTCCAGATGCGTGTACCCCATCAGGATGGTGCGGTCGAAGCCCGGCAGGTGCTCGTAGAGCCAGCAGGCACTGTCGGCCAGCGGATGGAGGCCGACGCCCATCACGGCCGCGGCGGCGCGCCATTCGTAGGCCGTCGGGGCATCGTCGGGGAATTGCAGGCACAGATGCGTGCCGGCATCCGCGCCGCTGATCGCCGCCTCGGGCAGATGCTCGCGCAAGGCGCCGAGCAGCGTGTCGCGGCGCAGGCTGTAGGTCTGGCGCAGGCGCTTCAAATGGTGCTCGTGGCTGCCTTCCCGCAGGAACTGCATCAGCGAGGCCTGTTCGAGCCACGGCAGGCCGTTGTCCATCAGCGACTTGATCGTCACCGCCGGCTGGATCAGATCCCGCGGCACGACGGCATAGCCGATGCGCATGCCCGGGCCGATCGAGCGCGAGAAGGAGTTGAGGTAGATCACGCAGCCGTTGCGGTCGAGCGACTGCAGCGAGGGCAGTGGCGAGCCGTCGTAGCGGAAGTCGGCGTCGTAGTCGACTTCGAGGATGTACGCGCCGGCCTGGGCGGCCCATTCGAGCAGCTCGAGGCGGCGTTGCAGCGGCATCGTCGTGCCGGTCGGGAACTGGTGCGACGGGGTGACGTAGACCAGCTTGACGCGCTCGGTCGGCATGCGGCTGACGTCGATGCCGTGGCGGTCGACCGGCACCGGGATCACGCGGCCGCCGTAGCTTTCGAAGAGGAAGGCGGCGCCGCGGTAGGTCGGCGCCTCCATCACCACGCCGGTGTTGGTGCCGACGAACAGGTGCGCGGCGAGGTTGATGCCTTGCTGGAAGCCAGCGACCATCAGCACCTGGTCGGGCGAGAAGACCATGCTGCGCGCCGGACCGAGCGAGCTAGCGATGAGCTGGCGCAGGCCGGGCAGGCCCGCGGGATCGCCGTATTCGGTGATGCGCTCTGCGGCGCCGCCGAGACAGTCTGTCACGATGCGGCGCCAGATCTTTTCCGGAAACGAGCGCGGTGCTGTGCGCCCGAAGACGAAATCGATGTCGATCTGGCGCGGCGTCGGCCGATGCAGGCCGGACGGGCCGCGGCTGCCGTACGGCAGTGCCAGATTCAGCGCGCGATACAGGCTGCCGCTGCGCGGCTCGATCTCGGTAGGGGACGCGGGCCTGATCGCATCGTCAGGCAGGCTCTCCGAGACGAAGGTGCCGACCGTCTTCTCGGTGCGTAGGTAGCCTTCGTCGATGAGGCTCTCGTAGGCCGCGGTGATCGTATTGCGCGACACGCCAAGCTGGTGCGCCAAGTCGCGGGTCGCCGGCACTGCCGTGCCGGGCGGCAGGCGCTTTTCGAGGATCAACGCGCGCAATTGGCCAATAATCTGCGATTGAAGGGTGGCAGGTTGCCCGGCGTCGATGGAAATGGGCAGTTGCATGTCAAGAGCGTATGCAGGTGCCAGGCCGCATAGCGGGCTGCTTCAGCTGGATCCCTGACATTCCCAAATGAACCGAACTCGAGAACTCTCTGAGAGTCAGCCCTCGGCATTGCGTGCAGCCCGGCGGCTGCGAGCCCTGGTCAGCGGATCGAGAGTAGATGGTACCGTGTTGGCCGAAACGGTACCGCGACAGTACCCTTTGCGGCGATACTTTTTTCGATGCCCTCGGGGCGGAGGCCAAGTCGGCAACTCAGACGGTGCGCTCATGGCGCGGATGGCATGCGGCGGACTCACATCCGCGGGCCTGAACGATCCCTTTGGAGATCGCCTGAACCCACTTTTCAGGAGAGGCCG
>Ga0105239_10005032_pt1 | contig 15607 bp, 9 predicted proteins | sample KBSC44metaG_FD_92761 | JGI IMG/M metagenome (GOLD analysis project Ga0105239, IMG submission 92761) | Corn rhizosphere microbial communities from Kellogg Biological Station, Michigan, USA - KBS C4-4 metaG | ecosystem: Host-associated > Plants > Roots > Rhizosphere > Soil | place: Michigan, USA...
TTCTCCGGCTTTTTTATTTTGCACTGCACTAATCGAAGCACTGCAACCGGATCTGTTTTGTCAAACTTCAGCTCGAGCCGCCCAAAATTACCGGCCACATGACTATTCGCTTTTCTATACTCGACGCCTCGGAAAGAACGGAGCAGCAAAGTATCAAAGCATTGAAAAAAACAATCTCTGTAGTTTTGTTTCCAACCAACTGGCGATTGATGTCTACAGAAATCAATTACAGGCTAGGTTGGCATTAAATTCCCTTCCGGTTATCACATCACCGGCTGTGTAAACATCGTTGTCTGAGACGAATATGGAATTAATCTGGGTGTCATTACTGCTCGTAAGATCTGCAACCAAGCCATTCCTCCATTAAGCAGCAACCACGCCGTTACCTTTTGCACGCGAACCGGCGAGGTAGACATCGTTGCCGGAAACAAAAACTGATTTGACCATTAAGTCATTTGATTCGTATAATTTGACGATACTATCATTTTTCCAGTAACAACCGGTGATACTCGGCATTGAACATAACCACCTGCATAGACATCTAAACTTTTTAATTAATTTGCGATATTAAGTTTGATTGGCTCAATTCAGGTCATTTTCCTATATTCATTAACGAAAAAATGAAGACAATATATACCGCCCTTATCATTATCCTACTGTCAAGTCCTTTGGTTAATTTCATTGATTTTGATGCCCGCTTCCTGGACTGGCAGCAGTATTATCTCTATTCCTGTAGCCTGTTGTTGGTTATCTTAAATTGTATTTGGGGATTATTTTCACGCGGAAATTCAACCCTGAGGGTGACTATCTTCGATTGTGTCTTGGCCGGATTTGCGGCAATGTTTTTTTCGCGGTTTTACTTTACTGATATATTTTCCTTTACGAATGACGTATTCATAAAGTTTTCAATTTGTATTTTATTATATATTTCCATAAGATTCAGCAGGTTTGATGCATATCCAATTATCAGGGATCTATATATCTTTTTACCGATATTTTCGATATTGTTATGCGTCTATGGTCTGATGCAGTTCTTAAATATAATTCCGGCAAATAACCTGTTTTTCAAAATGACGGGGTTATTCGAAAATCCAACGAACTTCACCAACTTCCTGGCAATGCTCTTTCCAATTGTCTTGGCCGGTTTCTGGATGCAACCGAACCAGGACCGCTGGATTAAGGTGTGCTCATTGATCGCTATCTATTTAATGGTGCTCACCATTTACTTAGGAAACGAAAGAGCTGCATGGGTTGCTTTTGCAGCCGGTTTGCTTTTGGTGGCGAATAAAAAGTACAAGTTGACAGAATTCTTAAAAAATACTTTGAAAAACAGCAAAATCAGATACACTGCATTCTGTTTAGTACCGGCCGTTGCCGCGGGCACATTTTATCTGCTTTATTTAATGAGGCCTGAATCATTTGCCGGCCGATGGCTGATTTACAAAATCACCTTCCGGATCATCCGGAACCATCCGTTTTGGGGTATAGGGGCAGGAAAATTTGGATCGGTTTATAACCTTTATCAATCGCGGTATTTCAACGGCATGCACACATCAGGGTACGAACATAAGATTGCCGATAGTGTTGATGTAGCTTTTAATGATTTCCTGCAGCTGTTTTGCGAAATTGGCATTTTTGGTTTTTGCTGTGTGGTAACCGCCGTTGTTATACTGATAAAAATTTACCGGACGGTTTCCCGTGAAAAAAACGATTTCACCACCGTCGGTCTGGTCGCATCCCTTTTAACAGTGTCAATAACCGCTATGTTTTCTTACCCTTTACAAAACTTCGTGATCATGTCTTATTTGTTAGTTATGAGCGCTCTTCTAAGCAGGAAGCTGTTAATATTTCGGACATTATCTCAATGGAAATCCAGTAAATTTTTTTATAATATAGGCGGTCTTTTGTATGCTTTGATATTGTCAAGTTTATTATTCAATTTGGCTAAAAGTAAATTACAATGGAAAAATATGGCCTATAATAACCAGGACCCGGCAAGATCAATTCGGGGATATAAGGAACTATATGTCACGCTGAAAGATGACCGGTATTTTTTGTACAACTACGGGTCAGAAATGGCCGCGGATAAAAATTACGACATTGGGATGAATATCCTTTCCCGGACAAAAAGATATCTCGTCGATCCTGATGTTCTCATTTATTCTGGCGATTGCCTGTTGGGTTTACAAGATTATAAAGGGGCGGAACGGGAATATCTTTGTGCCTATTATATGGTGCCAAAAAAGCTTTTACCTCAATACGCCCTAATGCAGTACTACCATGCGATAAATAATGATAAACAGGCTAATGCATTTGCCGAAAAAATTATAAAGGCTGTCCCGGTTGCTTATTCAGAAGACGAGCTGGAAATAAAACGCCAGGCTGCTCAATATTTGATCAAAAATTGCAATTAACCTGATTATGTACTATATTAACCGCTGATTAACCCGAGCCTAATAAAATGAAATTTAAAGTCTGTCTCAAAGCATCCTTACTTGCCGTCTTTGTCCTTTTTTCCTTTGCTTCGTGCCATTTGAATAATAACAAGAAAATCAAAGCTGCCGACTCCTCTCAACTCGGGGCTTTTAAATTCGATAATGATGAGTATGATTTCGGGAATATTAAGGATGGGGATACTGTGTCACATACGTTCAATTTTACGAACATTGGTAAAGCGCCGCTGATGATCTATGATATTTCAACAGGGTGCGGTTGTACAGTTGCACAATGGACAAATAAACCTGTTTTGCCTGGAAAAGCCGGTCAAATTAAGGTTCAGTTCAGCAAGCATCATGATCTTGGAATGCATACTAAACTTGTTATTGTTAAAGCAAACATAAAAGAAGTTTATTACGTTGTCAAAATTCTGGCAACTGTTCAACAATAATTCAGATCGGTAAAATACTTGTTTTACTGGTCACAGAGAAAAATGCTGCCGTCTGAGAATTGGCTAATTTTCACCAGTTTTTTGATTTTGCTTATTTCTTTAAGCGAAATTAACTCTGCCTGGTCGTTGTCGCTCAAATGATCAAACCAGATCAGGTAAAAACCTTTCGCTTTGCTAAATTTTTCCTTCTGTTCGGAAGATAGGTAGTGTGGAATAAGCTTACAGCTTTTCCCGGAGAAAAAATATACGGCCTCATTCCAGTTAGAATAATTGGGAAGATTCTGATTGGGCCTGAATTTATCAGAGCGCAGAAATGTTGCTATTTCCGACCGCTGCCAGTAAACATCGGTAAATCCCGGAATACCATACTCAGCTGCTAACTTATGCCAGTCTATATAATCACTGGCCTGGTTATAATTTATGTATAACGCAAACGCTATGACAGTGCCATAAATTACGGGTTTTGACTTTTTGCTCCTTACTATTAAGTAAAGAACGTTTATCAGCATAATAATTAAAGGAACGTATAATGGCGCCAGCAATCGGTCATCAATTTGTTCGAAGCGCAGGGCCGATGCCAGGAAAATAATAAAAAAGGAGTAAACCAGGAAAAAGGCCGGAATTACCATGAATCCGGCTTCCCGATTTTTTTTTAAGATTGCAATCCGCAAGCTTATAGCGAGGGTGAATAGTAACACAAGGATGCCAATTCCTAAAGTCAGGTAATAACCACTGCCAGGAAGCATTAACCATGAATGTATGATATCGCCATAATAGCCTATATTTTCAGTTATGGGCGTTGAACCGCTTTCACGCCAACCGGTAAAAGTTTGGGTCAGGAAATAGTTTCTGCATAAATTTACAATCAAAAGAGATGACGCTAATAATCCAAAGCAGATGAAATGATTTCTTTTCCTGCTTGTATCCTGTTTAGGGTCTATAAGGATCATCAATAGGCCTGTAGCGATCAAGGTTATACCCGCATATCGAACCACTGAAGTTACCGCTGCAATTATGGCTAAAATCAGCAGAGATTTGAATGTATTTTTGGTTTTATAATTCAGATAAGCTTGAATGAAGAGTAGAGCAAAGAAAATAAATAGGGTTTCGGACCAGAGCATCGTGTACACTTGCTGCAAAACGCCGCTTAACAAAACCGTTACTAAAACTACCCACTGATAAACGCGGTCATGAGTAAAACGGTAGGTCAACTGTCCTGATAAAAAGACTACGCCCGAAAACAGGAAAGCATTGATGAACGGTGCAGCAATCAAAGGGTCAACCCCTGTTAAAGTAAACGCTGTTCCTAAAAACAAAGGGTAAAGGCAGGGAAAGTTTACCACTGGCTGGGCGCTTAAATCGTTAAGTTGCAAATGATTGTGAAAATTGCGTGCAATGCTTAAATATTCGACAGAATCAGGAGAAATACCAGCCCCGTTATATTTAAAACATAACATTATCGCCGCAAAGCTTATTACAATGGCAATAAAGGAACCGAAATTTTTAACTACGAATGAAATAAAATTGGAACGGGACGATGATAAGTTCATATTTAAAAGTTAATCTCCGTTACAGCCATTTCATTCCGTTGTTGGTAATCATGAACGGCCGATCGGTTTTATCAGGCCCATCAGAGTTACCGGAAAGTATATATAGTCCGTTCGTAGGCATTTTCATAAAAATCAATGTTTTGTTTTTTACGGTACGCGTATTGAGAAATTTCCAGCCTTTATTCCAGCAAAATAATGAATACGTAGCACCTGGTTGTGCTTGCGAGCGTTGTTTACCTTCTGCAATGGCCATTAGCCGAAGATAGCTTTTCCCTTTTTTATTTTTGAAATCGCTACCGGTGGCAAAAACCTGAAGCTGGTCGTATTCAATAGATTTTACACTTTTTATAGTTATATCGCTCCGAACGGCATAGTCCGCTTTTAGCGTAATCTGCTCATTATCTTTTGACAAGTAAAAAGGGTGAGATGCAAGTTGGACCTGCCCCTGATCATAGGTTGCGGCACAGTAAAGCAAATCTTTGCCAATATCCTTAAAAGTATATCCGTGCTCATCTCTTTCTGCGCCCATAACGGGCAGCCAATCGCCGGAATTGTAGTTACACAAATAAAGGATCTTCGGTTTGCCGCCGATGGTGTCTGGCACATCAAGGTTCATCGTCGGCATGTAGGCGGCGGTAACGTCTATCGAACGGTCGTCATCCAGGTAAGGCGGCAGGATATCCTTATCCCTGTATTTGTAAGCCAGGCTCCTTTTTTGCAATGAGAAAACATGGCGGTAAACTTTTGCTGTTTTTTTGAATGTAGATAATTGTTCATCCTTCAGATATTCAACTAAAGAAAAAGGATCAAATTGGTTAATATATTCCTCAGTGCCCATAAATGGCAGCGATTTATTATTAAGCAATAATACGTTCCAGGCATGCGAGCTATTTAAATTACCCCACCCTATTATATAGTCCGTTGCCACCGGAACTCCTAACGCCCTAAAGTCGTAAAGAGCCATATTTGTCATACTGACGCAACTCCCCTTTTTTTTGTTGAGAAGAGTTGAATAGCTTGCTGTATCCTCTAGCCCGTCAAAGCTACCATACGCAAACCATTTAGACAGGCCTTTATTTAATATATTCATTGAATCTATTACAGATTGGGCAGAAGGTATTGGACAGATGGTCATCCTTTTGTAACGCTGCCAAACCTGCTGGCGCCAGGTATGTTGGTCATTGTTGTTTACCCGGTACGGAAGTACATACTCAAAGAAATCGTGTTCGGATATGAGATGGCTTTTTAACAGATTCTGGGAGGACAGAAATGCTGCATCAATATTTCTTATTAGGTTTTCGTTTGTTATCGTACTTTCATTATCGATAACTGTACCATCTGGTTTCATTGACTGTAAACCCGGAATATTTGCACAGAGAAACTCCACTGCACGAATCTTGGCAGGTTGGCCTTTATAATGGTTACGAAGGGATATGTAATCGGTCGAAACCGGGGAAACATTTTGATCTGATGATTTATGTGAACCGCTTCTGCAGGAAAACAAAATCAGGATGCAAGATGCGAAAAAGCATGTTATAAAATCGGGATTAGAACATTTTACCATGATTGTTAAAGTTTAGCATTAGCCAAAATAGCATCATTATATCTCACCAATTATCACTTATTTATTTTGCGGATATTATAAATCATTCCCAATGAAACATACCTTTTCAAAACTGTTGTCTGGGTATCTAAGATATAATTTTGATTCACCGTCCGCGAAATATTTATATTTTGATCAAACAGGTCATAAACTGCTAATCTTAACTCGCACCTGTTTTCCTTCATAAATCGATACACAACATCAGAATTAATAAGATTAATAGTCTGTCGCAATCCTCCGGGTATATCGGGATTGTTCAAAAAGGTATAATTGCTTTCAAAAGTGAGTTTCTTTGATACATTTATGGTTAATTGTGTATTCAGTCTATGCGTTACAAAATTTACCTGTGCATAATTTACGCCGTTATATTTATTTGCTGTTTTCATCACCCTATACTCAGGTACAAACTGGATAATATCTTTCCAGTTAATATCGATCCGTTGAATAAAAGTCAGGGAATATTGCTCCCTGGATCCGGAGATTTCATCTACTACAATTGGATTATTCTGAAAACCCAGATATAATGTAGCATTTGCCTTTACTTCAAATCCATCTGATTTTCTGAAATTTTTAGCTAATGAGCTGCCAAACGTCACACTGGTTGTACCGCTTTTATTAATTGTGCTGATTCGTTGAACGCCATTTGAGTCGACCTGTACCTTTGAAATAACATCATCCCGGATAAAATCAGCGTTAATATACGTATTGAGTACAATTTGTTTTGCAGCATAATATTTAAAATAGCTGGTGTATATATTTTGATCATATGAGGGTTTAAGATATGGATTACCTGTAAATACATATAAAGGGACAGTCAGGTTAGGAACAGGCTGAAGGTCACTAATCCCAGGCTGGTTAATGATCGTCGAATAAATAAAACTATAGGTACCACTGTTGAATCTAATTGAGGGGAGTAACTCAAAATAACGCCGGTCGTAACGGTATTGCACGGAATTTTTTAATGACTGGGTTTGTTCTGCAAGCGTTGCTTCAAGCGTGGTTTTTTTTGATAATTTAAGTCGCAGCCCCTCGCTTATCCTGTTTATCCAATCATTACGATGAAAACCGGTCTCGCCGGCAGAATTTAAAGATATACCATAAAGTTGTGAGCTCCCAGGTGTGCTAACGGAGAGATTACGATGGGAAAAAGAAGTTGTCTCGCTTAATATCAAAGTAAGATAATTGTTAAGGGGATCCCGATATGTCGCAGTTAAGTCAAAGGTGGAGGTATAATTGTCCTGATTCCTTATTTCAGCAGCGCTATCGACATTTGCAGAAGGATAGAATATACTCTTTATGATGCTTTGTGAATTATCCTTCCCTGAGCCAATTGACAAATGGTGATTTATTGTTAACGCTTCATTTTCCTTTTTGAATTTTTGATTAAAATATAATGAGTGGCTATAGGCTAGCTGGTTGCTATTCCCGGTCTGCTTGTTTTCAGCCTGATTCAATTTTGATTGATTGGCAGCTGTAGCCGCCTGTAAATATGAATTATTATTAGAGCTGCTTGTTGTTAGTTGGGGAGTATACTCAAACAGGCTTAATTTCCCGGTTTGCCATTTTAGTTTACCGGATAAAGTATTTACAAATTGTTCCTGGTAGGTATTATTAAAATTCCTGGTATTTAAAGTAGAATCACTTAAAAACTGTTGCCGGATGCTGGTAATATTGTTTGTATTATGAAGATGAGTAACAAAGTCCTGGATGTTGACGCTTAAATTGGATCCATAATCATTATTGATATTAATTCCACCGGAACTTATGGTTTGAATCCCCTGACCGTCGCCGCCTAACGAAATGCCATTTATGCCGGTAACCTGTTCGTTGTCATTTACATGAAATGAACTAATTCCGCTTCTTTCGAAACCGCCCATGTTTCGCAGGTCCCCTAGTGAAAATGACGATTGGTTAGCGTTATTACTAAAACCGATTACACTAATTTGTAAAGTATCTCTGAAAATATTTAAAATACCCCCCAAATCATAACGATCATTTGTACCTGCTGCTCCATGTATTTTCCCGAAAATGCTTTTTTTAATCTTTGCTTTCAGCTTAAGGTCTATTACTTTTTCAACAAAATTGTCATTTACTATTTTATTAGGATCTTCCTCCCGGTCATCAGTTATTTGTATTTTATCTATCAGGTCGGCGTTTAAATTCCGGGAGGCTATCCGTGTATCGGTGCCAAAAAAGCCTTTCCCATTTATTAAGATCCTTCTAACTTTTTTCCCGTTTACATTAATAGTACCATCCTGATATACCTGTACGCCGGGAAGTTTTTTTAATAGTTCCTCAACAACAGCGTTAGGCCGGGTTTTAAAAGCTTCAGCAATAAATTCAATTGTATCATTTTTAACCAGGACTGGGGTTCTCTCAGCTTTAATTATAACTTCGTTCAAATTGTGCGAAACTTGCTTCAATTGAATTTGCAATGTTTTTAAGCTTGTTTCTTTATTAAATTGCACAATTTGTTTGAATGATTCATAGCCGACGGAAGAAACGATCAGCTTATATATTTTGTCTGCAGGCAGCCTGTATAAGGAAAACTCTCCTTTATGGTCGCTTACAGTATAAGAATACAGGGAGGAATCACCCATATCAACCACTGCAACCGTTGACAATTGAACAGGCTGCCGGGTAACAGAATCGGTTACTTTGCCTTTGACAATAAGCTGAACCTGTGCGATGAGTTTGGATTTGCAAAAAAATACGCCACAAAATATTAGTAAGACGATTTTGTATAAAGGCTTATTTACCATAAAGATATACCAGGCTTGGACCCCGGGGGCCGGCCGCCAGATGAAAATTTTGATGCATGATAATACCGTTTTGCAACGATTCGGGAAATTATTTAATTACAGACTGATCCATAACAAATAAAGCCTTTGTTCAAGGCTTTATTTGTTGTATTAGCGATTGCGGTGATTTAACATCCATCCAAGCAAATAAAATCGGAATTCAGTGCACAATTATGTTGGGATACACACTTATACCCTTTGTAATCCTCAAAGAAAACCTTTAGGTGTTTTCCCCGAACTGACTTTAATATGCGCTCATTTTTACTGAACCCCCAGAAGCCATTTTTTGTGTCAATGCCAAATACGGCCATTACCGATGCAAAATCATCATCACTGAGGAGCTTTTTAATAGTACCATAATTCAATCCCACAATCCCGACCCCTTCTCTTACGGCTATCTGACGCCTAAACTCATCAACTACCTCTTTTGGCAACGTATTTAAAGGAGTTTCGTTAAGTGCAAGTATATTATCGAATTGTGAAAGGGTTCTGACGACATTAGCGTGGGGGTTGTTCCGGATAGCAGCTAACTCATTACTCGTTTTTGCAGGTACAAAGTTAATTCCGGACATTGTTGAATTACCGGGCCTTTTGAATGCAAAAAAAGCGGTTGTAGCCACCAGGCAAAACCCGATAGAAATTTTGATAATAAGGTTACCTTTCATAAAGATTTATAGTTTTTTAATATAAAACAGAAATACTTTCATATGCCCGTTTTACATTTACAAATGCAAAAAAAGCGGGTTTTTAGCAACCGGTTAAGCAAATATAATCGGCGTTTAGTGAGCAGTTATGGGCAGATGAGCACATATACCCTTTGTAATCCTCAAAGAAAACCTTTAAGCGTTTTCCGCGAACTGATTTTAAAACGCTCTCATTTTTACTGAATCCCCAGAAGCCATTTTTTGTATCGACGCCAAATGCCGCCATTACCGATGCAAAATCATCATCACTGAGCAGTTTCTTTATAGTACCATATTTTAATCCCACAATCCCAACGCCTTCTCTTACGACTATCTGGCTGCGAAACTCGTCAACCACCTCTTTTGGCAAAGAATTCAAAGGGGTTTCTTTAAGTGCAACTATGTTATCAAATTGTGAAAGAGTTCTGACAACATTAGCATGGGGGTTATTCCGGATAGCAACTAATTCAGTACCCGTTTTTGCAGGCACAAAGTTAATGCTGGACATTGTTGAACTGCCAGACCTTTTGAAAGCAAAAAAAGCGATGGAGGCTAATAAGCAAAATGCGATGGAAGTTTTGAGAACAAGGTTTCGTTTCATAATGATTTTTTAAGGTTTAGTGAAAATTTAATTCGTTTTCATGTTAATCACCAGAGCATTTAATCGTTTATTGCCCCAGGGTTAACTTTTATAAAACTATTTAATAAAATTATAAAAACAAAATTTTTTATTAATTTAATCATCGAATGTTGATTTTCTTATTGGCAAGACGTCCCATATGCATGGGGATGAATTAGAAATAAACATTTTGAAACCGCCCAGCCTTGAAAAAAAACTAAATTTCATCTATTTTGCTTCGAAAGCCTTCATAATTTTCGCTTTTTCCATGGAACAAGACCTCCTGAACCTACTGAACAAGAGAATTTTTACATGCACAACTTTCCTGACCAACTAAATTAGTTTATGAATGTGTATAATCGCTCAGGTGCCTATCTCACAATGGTCAGACTGCCGCTGAGCAAATTACAACTGTTGCTCAGTACGATTAAATAATAGTAAACTCCGGATGGTAAATGTTTGCCGTCATAAGTGCCGTTGAACGGTGCAGCATACCCGCGCGATTCGTAAACCTGTTTACCGTAGCGGTTATAAATGTGGACCATTGCCTGTGGATAATTTTCAATTCCGGGTATTTTCCAATAATCGTTTATACCGTCAGCATTAGGTGTGATGGTATTCGGGATATCAGCTGCACTGATCCCTACCGAAACGGTTACCGGCGTACGGCTGCTTTCGCAACTTCCTGATAGCTGGCTGATGTAAAAAACTGTCGTTATTTTTGCATTTACAGTGAAACGGCCATCGGTTGCTGTATTAACAGGGCTGATTGCGGTTGCAGAAGGGTATAATTTGTAAGTTAGGGAGGATAAGGGATTACTTACCTGAACGAGCGCATCTCCCGGGCTGCATAGCTGAACATTGTTAATTACTGGTGGTGCGATTACATTGTCCTGGTTTTGAACTGTGTAGGTACCTGTTAATAGCGCGCAGGAGCGTGAATCGGTAATATTTACGGTGTACTCCCCCGCGCCGGTATTAATCAGATCGGCAGATGAGCCAACAATTTTTCCCATAGCGTCTTTCCAGGTATAGCTATAGGGTCCATACCCGCCGGTCACTTGGATATTGGTTATACTTCCTGTTTTTAAAGAGCAGCCATCGTTATTGATTTGTGCGGATCCTGGAGTAAGCTGCAAGGGTATACCTGGACCTACCGTGTAACTATCGTAAAGCTGCTCGCAGCCATTTGCGTCGGTTAGGTATAGCTGGTAGGTGCCGGAAACCAGGTTGCTGAGGCTTAAACCGCTGCCTGCTGTAATTCCCTGGTAGACCCAGCGTGCTGAGCTAACCAGCGCATCTGCGGTTATCGCGATTGAGCCGTTTGCCTGGCCGTAACAGGCGCCTGTTATTAAGCTGTTATATTTCGGGTAGGTGGTTAACACCTGCTGTCCAACGTGATAGGTTTTACTGCTTTTGATACAACCGTAACGATTGGTTGCGATAAGCATGTAGTCACCTTGTGTAACACCTGTAAGGTCAAGGCTGTTATTGACTACCTTGTTGGCGGCATCCGTCCATTGATATTGGGTGGCTCCGCTGACTTGTATCCCTGTTACTGAACCATTGGACGCGCCGCAGCTTTCTATGGTGATTTTTACATTCGATTCATCCATGGTGATGCCGTTGGTTTCAGCGATAGTAATAGACGAAGTATAAACCGGGCCGCAGGTGGTTTGATCAGAGACCTCCAAAATATATTGCCCTGCCGGCTGTCCCAACAAATCGGTTGAAGTGCCCACTATTGTGCCTGCAGCATTTTTCCAAACGTAGGTTAAGGTACCCGGGCCGTTGGCGGTAATTCCTGTTATCGCACCGGTTGATTGTCCGCAGGACGTAGGATGTGTCACGATTGCCGACTGGTTGATGTTAGGGCCGGTTGAATTGAGGATGGTAACAGGGCCATAAAATTGCGTACAGCCTGCACTGGTGTTTAACGTTAATTTGTAATTGCCCGCTTTCACATTTAACAGGTCGAGCGTGTTCCCAACCACGGTTCCGGACGCATCTGCCCATGACGCGGCGGTATAAGAGGTGGCCCGAAGCCCTGTTATAGAGCCGTTGCTGCTATTGCAGGAGGCAGGCGATAATTTTTGACTGGAATTATCTATTTGAGCGGATAAGTCTGTGATCTCATAAACAGCCGAACTGGTTGAGCAGTAGCCATTACCGATCAAGAGGTGATATTTACCCGCCGGCATGTTTACCAAATCAATTGCATGGCCAACTGCTTTTCCGTTGGCATCGTACCATTGATAGTTTAAGGCGTTACTGGCCTTCAGGCCGGTGATGGATCCGTTGCTGCCTCCGCAGGCCATCGTTATTTTTACATCCGGCGCGGCATTTGTAAACATTAGTTCAGTGAATGCACTGGTTTGACCGTTAATTGTAGAAGCGGCAGAAATGCTGTAATTACTTAAAGTGCCATTATAGCTCCAGCTACCCGATGCATCTGCCTTCACCGAGGCAAATAGTTCCTGGGGTTCGCAATAATTACATAAAATGCTGTAGTAAAGATCCACCCGGGAATTTGGCGTAGCGGTTCCGCTAACAGAATTATTTGTGCGGTCAGTTATGGTTATGGTTCCCAACGGAAAGCCGGTGTCATTAGATATCAGCAGGTTGTCAGGAATTAATCCATTATTACATTCGATATTGTTACCCACAACCTCCACCCCCCGCGAATCTATGTTGTCTATCGTGCCGAATTGGCTGTTAAAATTCCCGCCCGCACCGCAACCGGCAAAAATATTACCATCGCCGGGATTGGTTCCCCCGATTAACCCGCCACCGGTACAATAACCAAGTACCACCCCCAGTGAAGCATGCGGGATGATGGTATTGCCGGTAATATCGGTGCCAACTTTGTTTCCCTGCATATAAAAGAAGCAGGATACCAGTAGTTGAAAGCCGCCCAACGACACGTTATCGCTTATTTTACATTGTTTAACTCCCCCTGTGAAATCCGCTATTGAAAAACCATTTTTATCCGAAGGCCCGTTGGTCAGCGCGGCTGTTCCTTTATAATTCAATCCAAAAATATTATGACTGATGAGGACAGCCCCCAGGTTTAAAATATTATTATCGTTTCCTTTAACATAGATGCAGCTGCCGTAGCATACGTTGCCCTCGGCTGCTGTATTTCCGCCAAAAATAAAATCCTCAATGGCAGATAATTGCACACTACTGCTACTTCCTAAGGCGCATGCCGAGCTACCATCCTCGTTTACGCCGATAAAATTGGCGCTTATTTTTACATTTCTTGATACGGTCGCCTGCGTAGGAACGTAAACATCATTGCCTCCTATGTTGCTTTCAAAGTTCTTCATTACATTTCCTTTGCCCGGAGCGCCGATAGTTATATTTTGTGAATTTTGTATCAATAGAGCAGTTGTAAACGAACCATTGAGACCAAAAAACGCAGGATCTTTATCGAGGACCAGGCCGTACAGTTCAACGTCATGCTGGCCGAAAATGCTTAACCCGTACATGCTCTTGTTACCCGGGTAGTAAACAACTATGCGAATTTTAGCCGCTGAAACGCCAAAAGGGTTACCCGGCTGGCTTGTTCCATCTATGATTAAGTTTGCTGATATGTCCGGCAGCGCGTCATGGATAACTATCGTCCTGCCCGGCAGACTATGGTCGGCAATATTAAAGCTGATATAATCTTTAACCGCCGTACCATTTGCCGCAGCCTTGGTTAAGGCGTCCCTCAATGTGCCGGGGCCGGAATCTGCATTACTGGTTACTGTAAAAACAGCAGCAAATGCATGGCCAGCAAAAAAAGTCAGAAAAACAAATAAGAATGTCTTGTGATAACGCATTACAGGTGCACCCGGCCGCTAAAGTATCATTTATTTAGCTTACTGCTAATTTATATTATTGGTTTTAAATGGTATCCTTAGCCGGAGCCTTTTGACATCCTCTGCGTAATGGTGCAATTCATCTTAAAATGGTAACGTAACCGCTCAAAGGCGGTTGATCATTCTTCAGGTCGATGACGTAATAATAGGCGCTGAATGGCAAAGGCTTGCCTTTGTAGTTGCCGTTCCAGGGCGTGCCGTAACCAATGGCGAAATAAACACTTGTCCCCCACCTGTCGTAGATATGAACGGTGCAATTTGGAAACTGGTCGATGTTTTGGATGTTCCACGTATCGTTTATACCATCTCCGTTTGGGGTGAAGGCATTTGGGATGACCAGCTTCCCAACAGGGAGAATGACAAGCACGCCGGGGCGGTAAGTAATTACATAATTTGCAGCAGCGGCGCCGCCGATTAAAATGTCATACCGGCCAATTGGTGAATTGGTAAGCGCCGTGGTACTTATTTGGGGTGCCTGGATTAACTGGGCCGGCCCGTCATTGTTTTGAAAACCTGTGTAACTTATGGTCAGCACAGGATTATTTGCACCATAGGGTTTTGTTTGATCATCAGCAGCAATAATAAGGTTGGCAGGTGACACAACGCCGGAGGCAATGATTAAAGATGCGTTTGAAATATTGCCGCTGCTTAAAACTATACTTCCCGTAAAATTACCAACCGGTGTTACAGCTGCCAGCCTGATATAGAGCGTAGCTGACGGTACTTGCCCTGCGGACCCGACAGTCAGGCTATTGGTAAAATTAGTATTATCGGCACTTATCTCATAGCCGGCAGGCGGGGTGATCAATATACCGGCAGGCGTGTTTGTGCCTGATATGGTAAAGGATGAGGAGTTAGATGGCGTACCATAGGTGGTGGAAAAGCCGGCGAAGCTGCCTTCGGCAGTTAAGGTGGCAGGCGAATTTGCCTCCACCCGTATCGTAAAGACAACCGCGGGACCGCTGCATCCGCCCGCCGACCCTGGTGTTACCGTAATCGTTGCGATAACCGGGGCTTGACCTGTATTGATCGCGGTGAAGGACGGAATATTGCCGGCACCACTTGCAGGCAGGCCGATTCCCGGCGTATCATTTACCCAGGTGTAAGTATCCCCGGTGCCATTGAAATGAACGGCGTCCGTCGCTGAGCCGTTTGCTTTGATTTGACCTGCAACAGGGTTGAGCGAAGGCAGGGCATGGATACTGGCGCTGACCGCTACGGTTTGGCTGGTACTGCCGGATACCAGTACGACGTTTCCGGTAATACCGCCGGTGGGTGCGGCGGCAGAACTCCGTACGAAAACAGGTACCGGGGAAACAGTACCATTTGTCCGGCCAAGTGTAAGGGTGTTTTGGTAAGGGCCTGGTGCCGATAATGCGATTTCGAATCCTGCAGGGGCAGTGGCGGTGATATCATCGGCCAGGCTGCCGCCGGAAACTAAAAACTGCTGAATATCAGGATCAGCAGAGGCAGTTCCGGCGCAGGCTGAAACCGTCCCTGATACGGGTCCTGCCGTAATTACCGGCGCCTGTGCTGCAGGGGTCACCGTAATAGTAAAATCAACCGGCATTCCGCTGCAACCCGAGCCGGACTTCAAA
>Ga0105239_10005033_pt1 | contig 15606 bp, 13 predicted proteins | sample KBSC44metaG_FD_92761 | JGI IMG/M metagenome (GOLD analysis project Ga0105239, IMG submission 92761) | Corn rhizosphere microbial communities from Kellogg Biological Station, Michigan, USA - KBS C4-4 metaG | ecosystem: Host-associated > Plants > Roots > Rhizosphere > Soil | place: Michigan, USA...
GTTGAAACGCAATTTGCAACCGGCGAAAAAGTTTCACTTCTAAATTTTCTAAATGAAAATACAATTGCATGGATGGAGGATTGGGAATTCATTAAAGAAATAATTGAGGAACAGATGACGGATGTTCAATTATTTGTTGACAATATTAAAAGCGGTAAAACAAGAAATATAGAAGAGACAGAAGATGAGCTAAATCAGAAAAAGAATATTTCAGTAAATGATTTTGTAAGCGCTTCGGTATTGGAAGAACAAATAAAACAGAGACATATTATTGAGATTGGCGCTAAATCTTATTTCCAAAAAAATACACCCCAAAATGCAGATAGGACAGCTGTAAATTTCAACACAGCGCCGCAGCCTGCTTTCAACAGAAATTTTAATTTGCTAATTGATAATCTTAAAAATTTTGAATTAAAAAAATACAGCATCTACATTTTTGCTGACAATCCGAAACAGTTAGAAAGATTACATACTATTTTCAGAGATCTTAATGCTGAAATTAATTTTACTCCCATCCATGCGTCTATACATGAAGGTTATATTGACAACGATTTGAAAATTATTTGTTATACAGATCACCAGATTTTTCAACGCTATCATAAATACAGGGTAAGGCAGGCATTTAGTAAAAATAAAGCACTTACTTTAAAAACACTCCGTGAGTTGCAGCCAGGCGATTATGTTACACATATTGATCATGGAGTTGGCGTATATAGTGGCTTACAGAAGATTGAAGCCAACGGAAGATTGCAGGAAGCAGTAAGGATTGTTTATAAGGATAATGATCTTTTATATGTGAATATTTCATCGCTTCATAAAATAAGTAAGTATAGCGGCAAAGAGGGAACGATTCCAAAAATGAATAAGTTGGGAAGTGATGTGTGGAATAAGCTTAAAGACAAAACAAAGAAGCAGGTAAAAGATATTGCCACCGATCTTATAAAATTATATGCTCAAAGAAAAAGCCTGAAAGGTTTTTCTCATTCTCCCGATAATTATATGCAAACAGAATTAGAAGCATCGTTTGTATATGAAGACACACCCGACCAAAACAAAGCAGTTACTGATGTAAAAAATGATATGGAAAAGCCCTCGCCAATGGACAGACTCGTGTGTGGCGATGTAGGCTTTGGCAAAACTGAAGTTGCCATACGTGCTGCTTTCAAAACCTGTCTGGACGGGAAACAGGCCGCGGTATTGGTTCCTACAACAATCCTTGCTTACCAGCACTATAAAACTTTTAGCGAGCGCTTAAAAGATTTTCCTGTAACAGTAGACTATGTTAACCGCTTTAAATCTTCAAAAGAAAAAAGAGAAACCCTACAAAAAGTACACGAGGGTAAGATTGATATTATTATAGGAACGCATGCATTATTAGGAAAAGACGTTAGGTTTAAAGATCTCGGTCTAATGGTAATTGATGAAGAACAAAAATTTGGCGTATCAGCAAAAGAAAAATTAAAACAAATAAGAACAACAGTTGATTCGCTAACACTAACGGCGACGCCTATACCAAGAACGCTGCAGTTTAGCCTGATGGGAGCAAGAGATTTGAGCATTATAAATACGCCGCCACCGAACAGGCAGCCGATACAAACTGAGGTACATGTGTTTAACGAGGATTTTATAAGAGATGCTATCTATTATGAAACCGAAAGAGGCGGCCAGGTTTTCTTTATACATAATCGTGTACACGGGCTAAGCGAGATGCGTGCCTTATTACAAGGATTATGCCCAGACCTTAGTATTGCCTTTGCACATGGACAAATGGAAGGCGACAAGCTTGAAGAAACCATACTTGATTTTATGGACCGCAAATATGATGTGCTCGTATGTACTAACATTATTGAGAGTGGTGTTGATATCCCCAATGTAAATACCATTATTGTAAACAATGCGCACCAGTTTGGATTAAGCGATTTGCACCAATTACGAGGCCGCGTTGGCAGAAGTAATAAAAAAGCATTTTGTTATTTGCTGGCGCCGCCGATGAGCACTTTACCTGCCGATAGCCGTAAACGTTTGACTACGCTTGAACAATACAGTGACCTTGGAAGTGGCTTCCAGATTGCCATGCGTGACCTTGATATACGTGGAGCCGGAAATTTGCTCGGTGGCGAACAAAGTGGATTCATTGCAGAGATTGGTTTTGAAATGTACCAGAAAATTTTAGATGAGGCTATTCGCGAATTGAAAAGAAAAGAGTTTAAGGAATTATTTAAAGAAGAAATCCAAAAACAGGATGATTATGTTTCTGATTGCACGATAGATACTGATTTGGAAATATTAATCCCTGATGAATATGTTGAAAGTATTACTGAAAGATTAAGCCTTTATTCAAGACTTGATAACTGTGAAAATGAAAAAGACCTTATCGATTTTCATAAAGAAATGATCGACAGGTTTGGTACAATTCCGCCGCAGGTGGAAGATCTTTTTACAACCGTCCGCTGCAGGAAATTAGCAGTTGATTTAGGTTTTGAAAAAATGATTTTAAAAGATAATACATTAAAATGCTTCTTTGTAGCCAATGCAGATTCGCCTTATTTCAACAGCAAAACTTTCATGAAGATTTTAAATTTTATTCAAACCCAAACCAATAAAGCAAGATTAAAGCAGGTTGGAAGAAATGGAATTTTAATTGTGAAAGACATTCAAACAATGAATGCCATGTTTGAATTTTTAAAGAAGATGCATAAAGCTGCCATTCCAAATGAGGCTTTACTGCAAAATTCCTGAACTAATTCTGAAGTTGATTTTAAATAATTTTCATAAACAAAAAAAGCGATATAGTAAAACCATATCGCTCACAAATTTCTTTGTAGAAATTACCAGCTCTTTTTAGCAACTCCATCTTTTACAGCCTGTAGTGCATTAGCTTCGCTAAGCATCGTTGTCATTTTATTACCTTTCCCATCATCACCCTGGGCCATATATCCGCCTCTTGAAGTTTTTGTTATTACTGCATTCTGCATGGGCACATTTTTTTCTTTTGTTTTCATGCAATAGGCTGTTATCATTTTTGACATTTTGATTGGGTTTTTAGTTAATAAAGTTGGTTTATAGCCATAGTCAATTGACAGTGAAGGCCAAATTTAGTTATTTATGCTTATTTTATAGTATATATTTCCTCACAGGCGTTTATTAGTCACCGAAAGAGTTCTTAATTTTTTTAAGATTAATCTTTAAATTATATTTTACATACATTTCATAAGAATACTCAAGACCGGTTCCGCTTGAAATATGTTCGATAAAATCTTTATAGGGAATAATCCTGAAATCGAAATTTACATTTTTAAAAATTTCCTTGTCATAAATAAAACTGGCTATTAAAAGTTCCCGATGTTTTTCAACAAGTCCCGGATATTTTTCCGAAACAGATTGGAACAAAGCCATTCCTCGCGGAGCAATATATCCTTGCCCATTCCAATATCTTAAATCAATTCCCACATTCTTAAAAGCAAATAAAAGGTGCGACAAAAAACCATTTCCTTCATTGAAAGCCTGTCGTTTATCACCTGAAATATCTTTATAGTTAACATAGTAATTATCGAACTCTACCTTCTGTAATAATTTATGATTTACTTTAAAAGTAAATGAAGCACCTGCTGCACTATTAACAATAGACTGCAGTGGTACGTTCGATAGTGAATCATATTGGCCCCCTTTATGAGAATATAAAAGTTGGAGAGGAATTGCTAAATTAATTTTCTGATTATCTATAACATTAATCTTCGAGACATATCCAATATCAAATTGTTCTTTAAACGGATCGCCAGGGTGTATCGCTACTCTCCAGTTAATAAAAAAATCATGAGTATACGGCTTTGTATCCACTTTAAATTGAAATCCGTTTTCGAGTCGTTCGTTTATTATTAATTTGTAATCATAAATAGGTTCTATATATTGATGATTATTATTCCCTTCTAGCGTGCCTAAAATAAATGATGAATGCTTCGCTCTGTACTTTACAGAAAAAGTCGGATCTACGGTGGTATAATGTGGCCTGCCAAATTCTTTTTGAAGATATAAGCCTCCTTTAATAATAAGCTTCGGTGAAATTTGATATTCTATTTCAGGAATAAGTTCGTACCCGAACAAGGTTCCGCTCAAAGGAATATTGCCAAACCATTCTGTATTATTTATATAATTTAAATTGTATAAGTTAAATGATAATTGTTGGCTGTCAGCAGCGATAACGGGGATTTCGCTTTTAAATGTAGGATAGTCAATTTGTGCCTTAGCACTTATTGTTGTCATCAATAAAAAGAAAGATAATATTTTTCCGGTAAGAGCTTTCATGAATTGAATTATATGTCAAGGAGTTTAAGGATGCAATATTACGCCTATGCATTCAAAAAAGAACTTACTATGTTTAATAAAGTGCGTTAGTAAGAAAGTTTACAATGCAGTGAAATAAAAAAACCTTTTCATAGTATTGAAAAGGCTTTATAGATAAATTGTTAGCATTAAAATTTATACATCTAATCTTGCATATTTAGCATGGGTCTCAATAAACTCTCTGCGTGGCGGAACTTCATCACCCATGAGCATACTAAACACACGGTCAGCTTCCACCGCACTATCAATAGTTACCAGCTTTAATGTTCTGGTGTCAGGATTCATCGTAGTTTCCCAAAGCTGTTCAGAATTCATTTCACCAAGACCTTTGTAGCGCTGTATATGAACGGCATCTTCCTTTCCTTCGGCAACTTTTTGAATCCAGGCCTTACGGTCTTCGTCGTTCCATGCGTAAGATTGTTCTTTGCCCTTCTTCAATAAATACAGCGGAGGTTGTGCTATATAAACATATCCCTGTTCTACTAATTCCTTCATATACCTGAAAACGAATGTCAATATCAGCGTTGCAATATGGCTACCATCCACATCAGCATCTGTCATAATAATAAGTTTATGATAGCGAAGCTTTGTTATATCCAATGCCTTGGGATCATCGACGGTGCCTACTTTTACGCCAAGCGCCGTAAACATATTTCTTATTTCCTCATTGTCGTAAATGCGATGTTCCATTGCTTTTTCCACATTCAAAATTTTACCACGCAGTGGAAGTATTGCCTGGAAACTTCTGTCACGGCCCTGTTTGGCCGTTCCACCTGCAGAGTCTCCTTCCACTAAAAATATTTCGCACCTGAATGGATCTTTATCGCTGCAATCAGCAAGCTTGCCGGGTAATCCACCTCCCGTTAGTACGCTTTTACGCTGCACCATCTCACGAGCCTTTTTTGCGGCTGCTCTTGCCTGCGCTGCTAAAATAACTTTTTGAATAATTATCTTGGCGTCCTTGGGATTTTCTTCGAGATAAGCTATCAACACACGACTCAATGTTGAATCCACTATGCCCATTACTTCGTTGTTCCCCAACTTGGTTTTCGTTTGTCCTTCAAACTGCGGCTCCGGAACTTTTACTGAAATAACTGCGGTTAGGCCTTCCCGAAAGTCATCGCCTTCAATGTCAACTTTTGCTTTTTCAAACATACCTTCCTTCTCACCATAACTTTTAAAGACACGGGTAATTGAACGCCTGAAGCCGGAAACATGCGTTCCGCCTTCGATAGTATTAATGTTATTTACATAACTAAAGAGATGCTCCTGGTAGCCTGTATTGTAAATCATGGCCACTTCTACTACAACATTATTAACTTCATCGTGACCGTCGCAGTAAATTATATTAGGAAGTAATGCCTGGCGGCTACCATTTTTATCAATTAATTCTACAAACTCAACAATTCCCCCTTCGCTGTAAAAAGTTTTCGAATAGGTTTTTCCCTCATCATCTTTTTCCCGCAGGTCATTTAAAACGATACGAATCTTTTTGTTTAAAAAAGCAAGTTCTCTCAGTCGTCCTTCCAATATTTCCCGGTTGTAGTTGGAAACAATAAATATTGAAGTATCAGGCCAGAACTGTATTTCTGTTCCCGTTGTATTGCTTTCCCCAATTTCACGTACTTTATATTGTGGAATTCCCTTTGCATATTCCTGCTCAAATATTTTCCCGTCACGGTTTACTATTACATGAAACTTAGTGCTTAACGCATTTACGCAACTTACACCAACACCGTGTAAACCGCCACTTACTTTATACGTGTTCTTATCAAATTTTCCCCCTGCATGAAGAACGGTCATCACAACCTCAAGAGCGCTTCTCTTTTCCTTCGTCATTATGCCCGTTGGAATGCCGCGGCCATCATCTTTTACCGTTATGGAATTATCTTCATTAATGGTAACGATAATGTTTTTACAGTAACCGGCCAATGCCTCATCAATAGAGTTATCTACCACTTCGTATACGAGATGATGAAGGCCTTTGTTACCAACATCGCCAATGTACATCGCAGGACGCTTCCTTACTGCCTCGAGACCTTCCAGAACCTGGATGCTATCTGCACCATAACCATCTAATTTTGGGGTAATTACTTCTGCTGTTTCTGCTGTCATAAAAAGGGATAAAAAATGGCTGTAAAGCCTTTAAAATTATAATCGTGCAAAAGTACGAATAATGTGCCTAATATGCGCAATTATCCCGGTAATAAAATGGCATTTGAGATTTATCTTTGAGCAATGTGGATAACTAAAAAATATAGGCTAAAATATCCCTCCAAATCCTGCATTTATATACCGGAAAAGCCTTGTCAAAATCTTGTTTATCTTTGCAATCTTTTAAATGGAGCCAATTCAAAATATATTATCTGTTGCACTTAATCGTCCCGTGATGCATGGGGAAATGGAATTGGTACATCACAAGGTTCAAAAGATTCCCGGAACGGTCCAATATGTGATTAATCGTTACCGGAAATTACCCCATATTAATTTTGAAGATACCGGTGTGATGGTATATAATTATAAATCTGAAAACAAAAAACAAAGCAGTCTTGAAATAGTCTTTTGTGTAACGGGAAACCGTTATTGCCGCCAAAAAGATTCAGAATGCAATTTTTGCAAAAATGGGCAATCTGAGCGGTGCGAGGAGATAATTGATACTGTTGATGTTGCCACTTTTCGATTTAATTCAGATCATCTTTCGCAATTTGTGAAAAGTATAAAAACAACATCGTTTTCTGAAAGCATTTTAAATTTTAGTCACACTTCTTCATTTTCAAAATCATTGCCCCTTTGCAGCAGAACAAGAGGTGTGCTCGATGCTTTATTGAATCATACCTATTCAGAAAGCATGGAGAATATTTTTATTAATGCGCAAACACAAATGCTATTATTATATAGTATGGAATGTATGGCAGGAGATAGTGAAGAATCTTTTAGCTGTAAATTTTTGGCCAATGATGCCGATAGGGAAAAGATTGCATTGGCCCGCAAAATATTACTGGAGCACATTAGTGAGCCCTTGACTATAAAGGAACTCAGCCGCAAGGCTGCCATAAATGAATGTTATTTAAAGAAAGGTTTTAAAGAAATGTATGGTACCACCATATTTGATTTTTTTCAAAGCCAGCGTATGGAACACGCCAAATATCTTTTGTATGAAAAAGAGCTAAGTGTTACAGACGTTTCTGCGTTACTGGGTTATTCTTCTATCTCGCATTTTTCTACCGCTTTTAAAAAGCATACTGGCTTAAAACCTTGTGAATTGTTGTTTCACTAAGTCTTCCGGCGGGTTTCAATCTTTCCTGTATTTTTTATAAATCTTTATTGCGAGCAAGAGTAACAATGTTACTGCAGCCAATACGCCAACACCCCAAACCAAACTGAGCAATTCTTTTACTACGGCAAGCATAACTATGGCAATTAGAAAAAGAGTTGCAACTTCATTCCACATCCGTAATCTCTGCGATGTCCATTTAAAATTTTCTTTTTGTTGTTGATTAAAGATTGATTGAAGACTTAATTGATATAGAAACAGACCCAATACAAAAATCAGTTTAACAAGGAGCCAGGTGGGTAAACTTCCATAAATGATTCCAATCCAGGTTCCAAAAATTAATGTTAAAATTGCTGAAGGCCATGTAATTCCATACCATAGCCGCTTTTGCATCAATGCAAATTGCTTTAACAGAATAGATCTTTCGGGTTCTGATTTTTCGTTGGCTTCTGCGCTATAAACAAAAAGTCGTACCATATAAAAAAGTCCGGCAAACCACGTCACTATAAAAATAATATGCAGGGCTTTTATGTAGAAATAAGTCATTGTTCAGTTTTATTTGTCATCTGACGTTACATATTTAGCAACTGTCTTCACCCACAAAGGATTTACATTGAGACAGGGAATCATAGTATACGATTCTCCACCGGCTTTCATAAATTCTTCTTTCCCTCTTATGTTTATTTCTTCTAATGTTTCCAGGCAATCGCTTACAAAAGCCGGGCAAAGAATTAATAATTTTTTGATTCCCTCGGCTGGCAACTCCTGTAATCTTTTATCAGTAAAAGGCGTAAGCCATCCTTTTCCCAATCGGGATTGAAAAGAAATACTGTACTTTTCTTTCGGAATACCCAAAATTTCGGTTACCCTTTTTGTGGTAGTAAAAACCTGGTGGCGGTAACAATAGGGATGTGCCGTAGACGCCACGTCGCAACAATTTTCAGTTTGCAGGCAATGGCAGCCGGTTATGTCACTTTTGCGTATATGCCTTCCCGGTATGCCATGGTAACTAAATAGTATCTGGTCGTACGGTTGATTTAAAAAAGGTTTTATGTTTTCAGCTAATGCATTTAAATAATCTGGCTCATCATAAAAAGGTTCTACAAAAGAAAGTCTAAAAGAATATTTTTTCTTCTTATGAATTTCTTTAGCATATTCTACTGCCGTTTCATAACTGGACATAGCATAGTGAGGGTAAAGCGGCAATGCTACAACTTCTTCTATCGATGGATCTCTTTTTAATAAAGCGTCAAAACCTTCTTCAGGTCCCGGATTCCCATACCGCATAGCAATTTCAACGGGTTCAGCAATTTCATTTTCCAAAGCTGCTTTTAATTGTTTTGTTGTTTCAACTAAAGGAGAACCTTTGTCTGTCCAGATCGCCTTGTAAGCTTCAGCAGATTTTGGCGCACGAAAAGGAACTATAATTCCTTTTACCAATAGGGCTCTAAGAAGCCAGGGTTTATCAATTACCCTTTCATCCATTAAGAACTGATCAAGATACTTTCGCAAATCTTTTACATCTGTAGAATCGGGAGAACCCAAATTCATTAATAGAATTCCTTTTTTAACTGTCATTTTTTATAAAAATAATTGCAAATGTAACCTGCTTATAGATAAAGCAACTACTTAAAATATTTTCACGTTTTTTATAATACCTGTTGTTTATCAACCATACTAAAATTATATAAGGGATCATTAAGCAGAGCTTATTTGCATAATGAGCAGTATCATGCAGAAATCTGATAGCGGTCATTTAAAAAAAAATTAGTTTTGATTTCCTTTGGCACTTCATTAGAAAACAAAAACGACATTCGGCAACACAGAAGATTAATAAACGCATTATGACATTTATGTGACATTGCTGGGTTTTTATAAAAATAAATTTGCACACTTCATGATTATAGAGGAACCAGTACATCAATTTTTAGATAATTTCTGCGTAGCAGGTATTAATTATCGTAAAAGTGATATAAGCATTCGTGGTAAATTTTCATTATTACCAGAGCACTCCGTTTTATTATTGAAAGAAGCCGTTCAAAAAAGATTTCCTGGTTGTATGGTTCTTTCTACGTGTAACAGAACAGAAATATACGGGATTTGTGATCATCCCAATCAACTCATAGAAATGCTTTGCATTCACACGCATGGTAATATGAAAGATTTTGTTGAACATGGATATCAGTACAAGGGACTTACAACAGTGGAGCATTTGTTTAAAGTAGCTGCGGGATTGGACTCCCAGATAATTGGTGACTATGAAATTTTATCGCAGTTAAAAGTGGCGGCAAAAGTAGCAAAGGAGAATAACTGCCTTAACAGCTTTATGGAAAGAGTAATTAACTATTCGCTTCAATCTTCTAAAGAAATAAAAACTACCACTAATTTAAGCTCCGGAACCGTATCAGTTTCATATGCCGCAATTGAAATAATTAAAGAAAGGGTTTCGGATATAAGCGCTAAAAGAATTCTGCTGGTTGGCGCTGGTAAATTTGGAAATCATATTGGTAAGAATCTTAAAAATTACTTATCAACCTCATCACTTTTCTTTACAAATCGTACCGATAAAAAAGCACTTGAACTAGCACAAGAATGCGATGCAGCGTTCGTGCCTTATGCGAACTTAGCTCATGCATGCAACGATGCTGATATTATAATAGTTAGTTCAGCGGCTGAAACATATAACATTCTTCCTTCGTTTTTTACGATTAATAAATCAAGATTGATATTGGATCTTTCCGTTCCACAAAATGTTGATCCAGCCGTTAAAAATTTAGCAGGAATACATCTTTTAAATGTAGATGAAATATCTGCCATCCTTGACAAAACAATCTCTCTTCGCCAGGCCGAAATTCCCAAGGCAATGGAAATTATTAAACGAACCATGTTAGACTTATGTAACTGGTATCGCAAACAAGGGATTAACCCCGCATTGCGCATCGTAAAATCTCAGCTCTACCAGCTAAGCGAAATACATCTTACTAACGAGGCTTTCGAGAGCAAAATTCATAAAGCCGTATCTTCGCTTGCGATACAACTGCACCAGCAAAACAATAAGGGTTGCCAGTGTATTACTGCTTTAAGCAGTTACCTTCACATGAATTGAAAAAGATTATTAAGATAGGAACGCGTGAAAGCCAATTGGCTGTGTGGCAAGCTACCCTTGTGCAAAGTCTGCTATTAAAAAACCACGTTGTTTCCGAATTAGTCTATATAAAAAGTGAAGGCGATATAGATACTATTACACCCTTATATGAAATAGGCGTACAAGGCATTTTTACAAAATCGCTGGATGCTGCATTAATAAATCATCGCATTGATATTGCTGTCCATTCTTTAAAAGACGTACCGACCAAACTGGCAGAGGGCATTCGATTGACTGCAGTTTTAAAGCGAGCTTCATATAAAGATATTTTTGTTTATAAAGATGATCACTCCTTTTTAGAAGATAATAATAGCAGCGCTATAATTGCTACCAGCAGCACACGACGCAAAGCGCAATGGTTACACAAATATCCTAAACACGATTTTGAAAATTTGCGTGGAAACGTAAACACACGGTTAAGAAAAATAAACGAGCATAGCTGGAACGGAGCCATATTTGCCGCAGCCGGGCTTGAGCGAATTAATCTTCGTCCTTCAAATTCAATTGACCTGGATTGGATGCTGCCGGCACCCGCACAAGGTGCTATTGGTGTTGTTTGCAGAGCTGATGATAAGTCTGCCTTTGAGATAGTTCATGCATTGAATGATGATACAACCGCCTTGTGTGCAAAAATTGAAAGAGACTTTTTGAGGGCCTTAATGGGCGGATGCTCAACACCAATAAGCGCTTTGGCAACCATTGAAAACGGAGCAGTAAATTTTAAAGGCAATATTTGCAGCCCCGACGGTAAACAAAAAATTGAAGTGCAAAAAACTACGTCTATGCGAAGTAGTGATGAACTCGGTGAAGTTGCTGGTAAGGAACTTTTGAAAAATGAGGAAGTGCAAAAAATAATAAACAGGCTAACGAATGCTGAAAAATAAAATTCAAATATTAAGCACCGGGCCTGTTGCGGAAGAACTCATTAAAGAGGCAGCTGAGAATTACATTATTATTGATGAAATTTCTTTCATAACAACAGAAGATATCGATGATATAGCCATTGAAAAAAAGATAAGAGAATTATCTAACCAAAAAATAACGGTGGTTTTTACGAGTACGAATGCCGTGAATGCAGTTGCTAGGTTTATTTCAAAACAGCCTGGCTGGAAAATATTTTGCATTGGCAGCACAACGAAAACGTTAGTAAAGAAATTTTTCGGAGAAGGCGCTGTTGCTGAATTTGCTGAAAATGCAGAAAGCTTATCAAAATTAATTCTTCAAAATTCTTCAATACAAAATATTACTTTTTTTTGTGGTGATAAACGAAGAGATGAATTACCCGGCAATCTTAATAAAGGTGGAATAGTGGTTGATGAGATTGTGGTTTATAAAACGATAGAGACTCCAACCGTTTTGACGAAACAATATGATGGTATCTTATTCTTTAGCCCGAGTGCCGTGCAAAGTTTTTTTTCAAAAAATTCAATTAATAAGAATGCAAAAATCTTTGTTATAGGCTCTACCACTGCAAACGCTGTAAAACTTTTTAGCCAACAACCTGTTATCATTGCTGAAACTCCGGGCAAAAAAAATTTAGTAAATCTGGCAATTAATCATTTCAGCAAAAGCAATATCATTTAAATGGAACAATTAAAAAACGATTTGTTATTAAGGGCGTTAAGAAAAGAAAAAGTAGAACGTCCACCCGTATGGATGATGCGCCAGGCTGGAAGGTATTTGCCAGACTATATAAAATTAAGAGAGAAATACGATTTTTTCACGCGGGTTCAAACGCCTGAGCTGGCAACTGAAATAACATTACAACCCGTACAACAGGTAGGGGTAGACGCAGCAATTATTTTTTCAGATATATTGGTAATTCCGCAGGCGATGGGTGTGGAGGTTTTAATGGAAGAAGGGAAGGGACCGTCGTTGCCAAACGTAATAAAATCTCAAAAAGATATTGATGCCCTTATTACAGATAATGTTGAAGAAGCATTAAGTTATGTGACAAAAGCATTAACTCTTACAAAACGGGAATTAAATGGCCGGGTTCCATTGATAGGTTTTGCTGGCGCTCCATGGACAATATTATGTTACATGGTTGAAGGTAAAGGAAGTAAGACATGGGATAAAGCAAAACAGTTTTGTTATACCGAGACTAATCTTGCCCACCAATTATTACAGAAAATTACAGATACAACTATTGCTTATTTACAAGCCCAGGCAATAGCAGGAGCAGAGGTTCTGCAGGTTTTTGATAGCTGGAGTGGTTGCTTAAGTCCGGGCGATTTTAAAGCTTTTGCACAACCATATTTATTGCAAATTGCTGATGCTTTAAAAGACGTTGCACCGATTATTTTATTTCCGAAAGGAAGCTGGTATGCCCTAAAAGAATTAAGCAACAGCAGCGCTGCGGGGCTGGGATTAGACTGGTGTATTTCGCCAAAAATGGCAAGGGAGTTAACGGGTAATAAAATTGTTTTACAAGGGAATTTTGACCCTGCTAAACTGTTAATGCCTGTTTCTGAAATTAAGAAAGCCGTGAAAGAAATGATAAATGAATTTGGTGTTCAAAATTATATCGCCAACTTAGGACATGGTATTACGCCAAACGTTCCGGTTGAAAATGCAAAAGCATTTGTTGAGGCGGTGAAAGAATATGGCCAATAGTTTTCTGCGTAAATGAATAATACTAACAATACATATCAAACCGAAACAAAAGAATTTAAAGAAAGATGGGTAACCTATATCAATGATCTACAGGAAAAAATTTGCAAGGCCTTGTCAACAGAAGACGGAAAAGAAAACTTTATAAAAGACGAATGGAAACGTGATGAAGGCGAAGGTGGCGGTGGCATTACAAGAGTTATTGAAAATGGCAATGTATTTGAAAAAGGCGGCGTAAATACTTCTGTTGTTTACGGTAAGGTAACTGATCCAATGCGCCGGCAATTAAAATTAGAAGGCAGTAAATGGTTCGCTTGTGGTTTATCGTTAGTTATTCACCCGCTGAACCCTTATGTGCCTACTGTGCACGCAAACTGGCGCTACTTTGAGTTGTACGACGAAGATGGAAATGTTATAGATAGATGGTTTGGTGGAGGCACTGATCTTACACCGTATTATTTATTTGAGGAAGATGCAAAACATTTTCATAAAACAATAAAAAATGCGATGGATAATTTTGGGCAAGACCTTTATCCAAAGTATAAAAAAGAATGCGATCATTATTTTACCAATACACATCGAAATAGCGAAATGCGTGGAATTGGTGGTGTATTTTACGATTACCTTCGACCTGCCAATGAAGATGAAGCCGAAGTTTTATTTAAATTTCAACAAGCCAACGGTAACGCCTTTTTAGATGCCTATCTGCCGATTGTGAAAAAAAGAAAAAGCATCAATTATGGGGAAAGGGAAATTAAATGGCAGGAAATAAGAAGAGGCCGTTATGTAGAATTTAATTTAATTCATGACCGGGGAACGCTATTCGGTTTAAAAACAAATGGAAGAACAGAAAGTATTTTAATGAGTCTTCCGCCTAGAGCAAGATGGGTTTATGATTACGCTCCTGAACGAGGCAGCGAAGAAGATAAATTATTACAGGTTTGTTTGCATCCGGTAGAATGGGTTGCCAGCTGACTTTACATTCTTAATAACAACTTATGTATTTACAAAGAAGAAACAGGATTCTCCGCCAATCGCCTTCCGTAAGAAGCATGGTTGCAGAAACTGTTTTAACACCCAACGATTTTATTGCGCCTTTATTTATTGATGAAGGTCAGAACGTTTCATTTGAAATTCCATCGATGCCAGGCTATTACCGGTATTCAATTGATAATACGATTAAGGAGGTTAATGAATTATGGAGCCTGGGAATAAAAAGCGTTTTATTATTTATAAAAGCGCCCGATGAATTAAAAGATAATACGGGTAAGGAAGCCTGGAATGATGATGGCTTAATGCAACGAAGTATTAAAGCTATAAAAAATGCATTACCCGAAATGATTGTCATGACTGATGTTGCGCTTGATCCATATTCATCGTACGGCCACGACGGAATAGTAGAAAATGGAGAAATTGTAAATGATCCAACTGTAGATGCCTTGGTGAAAATGAGCCTCAGCCATGCAAAAGCAGGTGCCGATTTTGTGGCGCCTAGCGACATGATGGATGGACGCATTGGTGCCATAAGAGAAGCATTGGAAAAAAATAATTTTACCAAAACAGGCATCATGGCGTATAGCGCAAAATATGCTTCTTGTTTTTACGGCCCGTTCCGCGATGCGCTGGATTCTGCCCCGGGATTTGGCGATAAAAAAACCTATCAAATGGATTATGCCAATCGCATTGAAGCAATCAAAGAAGCGGTTATGGATGAAGAGGAAGGAGCAGATATTATTATGGTGAAACCTGCGATGGCTTACCTCGACATTATCCGTGAAGTTAAAGATAGTGTAACCCTTCCCGTTAGCGCTTACCATGTAAGCGGCGAGTATGCTATGATTAAGGCTGCTGCAAAAATGGGTTGGCTCAACGAGGATAAAGCCATTCTTGAATGTCTTACGTCTATTAAACGGGCTGGTGCAGATTTGATTGCGACTTACTTTGCAAAAGATGCCGTGAAATTGTTGTGACAAAGTTTCCTGTGACGAATGATCAATCTTGGTTCAAAATAGTTTAAGTTTTACACTTCATAATAATTATGACTTACACAAGCAATCGCAGTAAACAACTTTTTTTAAGGGCGCAACAATCAATTCCCGGTGGGGTAAATTCACCCGTGCGTGCCTTTAAAAGTGTTGGTGGCACACCTGTTTTTATTAAGAAAGCAAAAGGTGCCTATCTGTATGATGAGGATGGAAATCAATATATAGATTACATTAATTCCTGGGGGCCA
>Ga0105239_10005035_pt1 | contig 15602 bp, 31 predicted proteins | sample KBSC44metaG_FD_92761 | JGI IMG/M metagenome (GOLD analysis project Ga0105239, IMG submission 92761) | Corn rhizosphere microbial communities from Kellogg Biological Station, Michigan, USA - KBS C4-4 metaG | ecosystem: Host-associated > Plants > Roots > Rhizosphere > Soil | place: Michigan, USA...
GCTTGCCACGCCTTGGATTCCATCGGTGGTAATCGAATATCAGGGATGCTTCGGGGATCCGGACTAAGCGAAAGCGAGCTGCCTGATGCAAAAAGGCGCAGAACTAACAAGGCACAAGATTATACGCAATGTCTGATAACAGATAACTTAGCCAATTCTAGTGGCGCTCACAGTATCGACCGGAACCGCCTGACTACAAAGAATCTATGCCGGTGATAATACTGCCTTCGGCGAATTCTGAACAATAACCGATTCGTGGGAATTCGGTCGAATTTCGACGTGAGGTACCAAAACTATAAACGCCTCGATGGTTCCCCCATCCTTCATTGTCCCGGACAGCCGGTGAAGGGAAGCCCCGCGCCTCCCAGCCTGAACAGCCAGGTGACGTAGCGCGGCGGGCGCGTCGTCGAGCTCCACCGGTTTCATGTCCAGATCGAAGCCCATAGCCTTCAGCGCAGGTTTCAGGGCTTCCGGGTCGGTAGCCCCTTTCGCCAGCTTTATGAGTGCCCCAACATTCAGCATTGCTCCCCCTCAGAGAATCACTCGCACGTTATACGTGGACGCCGTTGGAGTGCCAGCGGCAATCGCGCACACCTTCACCGTCACGCTGCCCGATGAAGCGATGTACGCCTGCCACACGTAGCCGTCTCCCGGATAGGTGTTTGGATCGGCCTTCGCGACCATCGAAGTCGTCACGCCGCTGATGGTGGCCGTTCCTGATGCACACTGGCCAGCAGTGAGAGCCGAACCGCCGATGGATGCGGAAGTTCCTGTGAGAACCAAGGCAAAAGTTCCACCGGTCGCGGGCAGAGTGAATGTCTGAGTCGCGGCCATGGTGGAAGAAACAATATTCGCTCGGAATGACCCGTTGTCGATGCCGAAAGAGTTGGGCGTGTGAACCGCTCCTCCCCCATAGATGTAAAGCGAGCCATCGCCAAGTACCTGAAGGTGCCCCGTGCCGAAGCTGCTCGACAGATTGATTGCGCTGCCAAACGTGGGGCAGCCGGAATTCGTTCCATCGGAGCAGTTCGCGAGGTGCATGTAGGTGTGCGTCGCACCACTGTCGTAGAAATCGTACGTGCTGGAGGAGTCTTTCCATTGCGCGTGCGCCGTGCTGATGTAGGTGCTTCCGTCACCTAGAACCTGCACTTGATAGCAGCCAGCGCCGGGCCAGCAATATTGCCAGATCGGAACGAGGCCCTGCCAGAGCATCGTTGTGCTTGGAGGCATGTTGTAGGTTTTCGGCGTAGAGTTCTGGAGGATCAGCGAGGGCAGGCTTGGGAGCACCTTGTCTTCGAACGCGAGCTTGAAATCAGAGTGCCCGTACGTCGTCGGGTGAATTCCATCCGCGTACCAACCCTGAGCATTTCCAGCCGCGTAAGAACCGATGCGGCGATAGACGTTGACCACCGGGATGGTCTGTGTCTGATACCACTGGAGGACGGAATTCACGTTCGCATCCATTCCGCTCGATTGCGAATTCGGAGGCTCAGTGATGACACCCACGATGGGAATGCTCTTTGCCGTGAGCGCAGTGACGATGGTCGATAGGTTCGGAGTGATCGTACTCGCTGTCCATCCATCGTTCTGACCGAGAGCCACTATCGCGGCCACGTGGGACGGAAGCCACGTCATCCAACTTGTGTCATAGGCGTATGCTCCCGAAGCCGCTCCCGGTGCTGAAACGTTCCACTCCCGCACGCCAGTGGTGCCAGCAGTGACATTCACGCCGAAGAGATACACGTAGCCGCTCGATGGAGCGACGACGCAGGCCGTGTTCACTGATCCATTCGGAGTGAGGGAGACAGAGACGGACGAGGCTGGAGTGAGGCTGCCGGTCGTCGTTCCGCCGAAGGTGCCCACGGTGCTACCGTTCACCTTCACTGTGAAGGTTCCCGAATCGCTGCTTGTGTAGTAGTAGACGGTGAAGTTGTCAGCGTATGAAAAATTGGTGCACGCGGTTGCACTCGAAGTGGCCTTATAGATTGAGTAGATCGTCGGGCCTGATGCTTGATAGACCGCGCCCGGAACGCCTGTCCATGTGCCCGTCGTCGTGACGGAGCACTGAGCCGATTGCAGCGCGCCCACTCCGCAGTAGTTGCCAGAGTTCACATAGTGATTGGAAGTGCTCCCCGGGAACGCCTGTTGCAAATCGCCGTAAAGCTGTTTGCCGTTCGCCCATCCATACGTCGTGTCCGGTGTTGCGCCGCTCCCATTCGAAATCGAATCACCGATGACAAGTTCAGTCGCGGGCGCCGTCGCGGCGCTCTGGAAGACGCTCGCCCAGGGCGTGGCATTTTCATTTGCGGCGAGGTCGAAGCTTTGCGAAAGCATCGGCCCTGTCGCAGAGAGGCCGTTTACACCATTCGAAGTTACACCCGGATAGGCCACACTCTGGATGACCTGAGGGCCACTGAGTGTGTTAATGCAGACGTTCTGATTCAGGCCGCCGCCTGTGGTGCAGTCCTGAGGTGTGACTCCATCTGTGACCGTGAAGAGAGTTCCCAGCTTCGAGATCGGTGGCACTGGCTTTGCCGGGGAAGCAACGATCGTATAGCCCGTACTCCCGGGAGTCGAAATTTGCGCAGGTCCCTGCCTGTAATCGATCACGTAGCAACTACTGCAGAGATTAGGAATCGTGCCGGCCGCAAATTTGGCGAGTGATGGATCGACGATCAGAAAGCACGGTGTCCCGTCCTGCGGACAGCCGACCATCGCATTTGAGATTTTTGCACCGACATCGGACCCGCGAAACGACTTCACATAGAACGTGGTGTCAGTGGAGCCTTGCCCGAATGCGAGCAGTCCTCCAAAGAGCAATGCGAAGATCAGGAGACCCTTGCCTGCGCTGCTGACAGCGCCGCCGCCACTGTTCGCGCCGGGATTGCTTGCGAACTGTACGCCTCCGCTCGGAAGATATGCGGTCGCAGTGGGCTGGTAATCGGCTTCTGTTCCTGAAGTCGTGTCAGCAGAGGTCAAGCCTCGCGCGACATCTGAACCTGACGCAATGACCGGCGCACCGACAGGCGCGACGATTCCAGCTCCACCGGTTAGAAGACGGCGAAACGTGGAAGAAAAAAGGCCTAGGCCGCTCACAGGATTCGTGACCGTAACCGGATTCGCCTTGGGTGCATTGCTGGCCGCGAATTGCTGCGAGCTGATCGGAGTGACTACGTATTGAGGGTCTGCTTTCACTGTGGCCATCTGTGCTCCCTGATGTATTGCGGGACCTTTCGCATTTCGCTACTCAGCCCCGCTTCTCGTGGGGTATTCCGGTTAGGCGGGAATCGTTTCGTGCAGGGCTGGCCCACTTGCAGGAGCGGGCGCAGGCTGCGCTATAGCGATGTCGCCTTTGAAGTCCTGAGTCGTCTCTTCGACCACGGGCATGAAAGTGCCAGTGAAGTATTGGAAGAGCGCTTTCACGTCCGCCGCACATTTCAGGTCCTCTGGTATGTCGAGGCCCTTGGCAGCAATCGCTTCCAGCACATCAGGTCCGAGCAATTCAAACTGATGAACCAAGCCGACAATCGCGACCTTCAGCTTTGGGGCGTCCTCAATCCCATCCGCCAGAACCTTTTCCGTCTGCGCTGCATACTTGAACGGAGCCTCGATAACTGAGATGACCCGCTCGCCGATTTTCTTAATCACGGTGATGACGCTCATGTTCCTCTTCTACCTCCACGGTTAAATTCGCCCACCCGCGAGCGATGATGATTTTGTTGTTGAGTTCGGCCATGCTCGCAAGCGCAGCCACTTCTTTGGTCAACTGATTCCACCGCTCGTCATGCAAGCGATGTTTCGAATGGTCGCTGACCAAAAGCCAAACGAGCATGCCCATCCATCCGAGCACTACGGGAATGCAACCGACGATGACGCCTTGCGCGAAAGTCATCGGCTACATCACCGGCGCGGCGGGATATGCGTTGCCTTCATCGGCAAGCGGAGCCTGCACAACCGGGCTGCCCCACATGTTGCCCTTGACGTTGCGCGTCTTCCATCGACCGCCGCCGCATTTCTTAGGCTGCTGAAACTGGACCGTCTGTCCGAGGCCTGCAGCGACGACGTACACAACGATGAAAATAAAACTGAGTTTTGCGAACATGCCGAAAAGTTCCTTCACTCTCTCCCCCTAAAATCCGTCAGCGTATAGGTCGCCGCCACCGAAGTCTGCGCCCGTGCCCAGGTCGATGCTTTGCAGATCGTATGTCGGAATCTGCGGCGCGAATTGCCCAAACACATCGCTCGACGCGAATGCATCCGTGAGATCGCCAGTCGGGAACGGATTGAAGGGCTGCGCGAATTGGCTCACGTCGATGGTCTGAGGCGTGTAGTCCGGCACCGGGATCGACGGGTTGAACAGCGCGAATGGATCGCTCGACGCGAATGCCGAATCGACGCCTCCATTCTGGTAGTAGTCGTAGTTCGCTGCATTCACGAAATCGGCGAGGGTTTGCAATTGCTGTCTCCCCGCCAAGCTTCCGCCGCTGAGATTGCCAGCAGTGCTCCCGCCGCCGCCGCTACCACTTCCGCCGCCGCTGCCCTTGCTCGAACTCTGACCGCCCTTCAGTGCATTGAGGAGCTGTTGCAGAAGGGAAGGATTCTGCGTCGTCCCGTAGTACTGCTGGCCAGTCGAATACGGACTGTATCCGCTGTAGCCTCCACCGACGATGCCGGGAGCTGTCGCGGCTTGCGCTCGACGTGCGAACAGGAGCTGGTACGCGAAGTAGACGACGATCAGAACCGCGACGGTCGTTAGAACGGAGCCGATTGCGCCGTAGTGCTTCCCTTCGCTCGTGATTGTCGTGACGCTGCGCCTCTGTGCTGCCATCGTGTCCCCTTATCCGCCGTACGAGAAACCGATATCGAGCCCGCCATCATTCGAGTAGTTCGCGGTCACCATCGGAACGGGTTGGTAGTACTGAGGGGGAGGGTAGTAGCCATACGCGCTCTGATAAGACATCCCCGGCGCGTAGACAATACCGCTGCCCCATCCGGAAGGCTGTAGCTGCCCTCGAATGCTCGCTGATCCAGCGATGCCATTGCGCAGCCAATTGAAGGCCAGAAATCCGACGACGAGGAGAACAACCCACTTCAAAACGTCCACAGTCTCAATCTCCTAATTTCCGTTCCCGTATAAGTCGTTCGCTTCGATCGAGGAATCCTCATCTGCTGACCGGCCCGCTTCATAGGTGGCCCAAGATTGGGAAGTTACATATGAGGGCAGATTTGAGCTAGCCCACATATATGCCGCCCCCGTCTTCGCATCTACTGCCTGACTCCAGTTCGTACCTGTCAGCCCCAAAAGAGAAAACAGGTAATCAATCCCGCTCGCGATACTTCCAACAATCGAATCGGGATAAAGCTGATATGGCACCTTTTTGTGTTCCCACTTCCACCACAGCCAAATCACAAAAACAACGATAGTGAGTAACACTATCGTGGAGGTACCTTCGATCAATTCGCCCTCAAGTTCGTCTAGGCTGGCCATAGTCTCACAGTGCTAAAATCCTGCAAATGAAAGCCGCTATAGCGCTGAGCTTGCCGATGCTGCTGTGCGTCGCTGGCTGTTCCAAATCCGATAATTTTTCTCTGATGCCGGGCCAAACGGCACATATCGTGACCAATTTTCGAAGGGTTGAAGTTCGCGCAGAATATCCGGTATCGATTCGCCAGGGACAATGCTTTGTTCCGCGCACTCTCGATTCGCCCATGAACTGCGCAACCGATTTGCTGATCACGGATCTTCGACCGGCGATTCTCGTATGGGCGCACGGCAACAATGTCACAGTGACAGCGCGATACTTCTAGAGCACACATGAGCATACGAAGCACTGCGAAGCAGGTCATGTGGGGGGTGCTCTGCGTATTGATGTTTGTCGCCATGCTCTCGCTCGCCTTAGACCTGTGGCACACCATTCACGACTAGCGCCAGCTCTTGCGAAACTCTCCATTCTTTTTCCGCGCGGGAGTGCGCCGCCGCTTCGCCTTGTGTTTGTGATGGCGCTTCTTTTCTCCCTCAAGTAGCCGTTCGAGCTTTTTCAAGATGCTCATCTGTGTTGCTCCCTTCTTTAGGACTTTGCTTGCGTCTGCACGCTGACTGCGATGGAGTCTCCAGCCTTTCCCATAATCCAGATGTTCGCGAGGTTTGTTGCCTGTTCCTGCACGTCATCGAGAGGGGCAAGGGGAGTGCCATTGTTCGAAAGCAGCTTGTCGCGATAGTTCGCGTAGAAAGCGGTCTGCGCATTCGCAGCCACAGCGCGGAGCCTCACATTGCAACCTTCGGGAACGTGATAGCCGGGCAGAGGCTGAGGCCTGTTATCGACAGCGATGGTTACGAGGTGCGACCAATGCACGATGCCCGCGCGCTGATTCACTGCCGAGGGGCGAGCGCCGCCCGCGCTGCTCGATGAACTGCTACCAGATGAACCGCCGTAAGTGGGACCACCGCCGCCACTGCTTTCTTGCTGCGCAGCTTGCCGCGTGCTGGAACTCGGATCGAGCGCCGGAAAGTTAAATGGAGGCATCCTGAAAACTCCTAGCCAAGGACACTTGAAACCGGTGTAGTGGGATCGACTCCCAGATAATTCGCGACATACTCCGCGTACGAGTCGGGATCCTGATTTGGTCCCGCAATGCCTGTGGTGCTTCCGGTGAGGTAGTAACGCATCGTGTCGTAGAAGTCCCAATCCGGATGACTCGACGCGTGACCCGAAATCCAGTTGCCGAGCGCATCCCATCCATCTCCTACATCCGCGTACGAACTGACCTTGCCGCCGAACGTTCCGATATTGCCCGGGTTGTTGCTGCGCTGTGCGATTGACCCGGGCTTGTAGAAGCCCTCGAATTTGGCGATTGCTTCGCTGATATTCGAGAGCGCGCCACTGTCGTACGAGGGATCAACCGTCACGCCATTGCCGACGTAGTCGAGCTCGCTTCCGCCTGCCATCCCCGCAACGTAGTTCGCTGCCCTGCGGCTGTACGCGAGGGCAGCGAGGACTATCAACGCGAGAATGAGCAGTGCATCCACGCGCTAGCTTTGAGCGGGCAGCGGCTGCCAGACGCGCCGGGTGAAGATGTCGAGCTTGTCGAGGTTCGCCCCGCTGACATTCGTCACGTCGAAATACGTCTGAAGGGTTCCCGCTGGCACCGTGTTGTACTGCACCACTCCATCTGTGAAATCGATGAAGTAGAACCCGGTGAGGGACTGCGACGGATCGGACCACTCGTCCGCCAGCATCGCCTCGCGGATATCCAGCGCGTACTTGTCGAAGTCGAGCGAAGGACCCTTCGTCACGACGCGATTCAGTAGCGTATCAGCGAGCGTTGCGGCCGCGCTGGCCTTCGCCAGAATCTGCCATGAGAGGAAATTGCCATCCTGCGGCATCGCCTCATCCAGAGCGCGCTTGTTCGTCGCAGCAATCAGGAGGTCATGTGACTCCTGATAGAGCACCGACGTATCGCCCGCAATGCCAACCCGCTCATCCACCCACTGCAACGTCAGGCCGCTATAATCCGCGACGCGATCATTGCCGGTGAAGCACGAGGAGAGATCACCGGTATCTACTTCCACCTGGAGGCTGGCATAAACGCCGGGGTCCGTGTTCAGCGCAGTGACCAGCGAATTCTTCTGTGCCGCATCCGCGAAGTAGATCGGGATAGGCAGATAGACCTGATACACGCCAGCTGCACCATTGCCCAATGTGGCCGCGAGCAAATCGCCAATGAACTTTCCCGAACGCTGCGTTTGCGCATAGCGGAGCAGGGAACTGGGACCCGCATCAACGATATTTCCGCCCGGATAGCGAGAGCCGCCCGCTGGAGTGGCCTTCACGTAAATCCGCTGGATCAGGTTGATAGGTCCGCCTTCACCCTGCACGGCACCGTTCGTGGTACCGCCTGCGATGGTGACTTGCCCTACTAGGAGGACGACGCCGCGACGAATCTTTCCGCCGAGAGGGAGGGTAAAGACGCGCTTTGAGTTTCTGACGAAAGGCTGCTGGAGCCGGTTCTGTGCGTTCAAACTAGACACTGTAAAACCTCTGCCGGGGGCTACCCGCACTGAGTTGGGGAGGGCTGAGCTCTTGCCCTGCGTAGCATGCTACTTAGGGCGCAACGGATGCGCGGCGCGCTTATCCGACGATGTTCTTGATGAACTGCACACGGTTGCTGAGGTAGATCGCGAACAGCGCGATTGCAACGGTCACTGCGATGGACTTTACCGACATCTGTTTCTCCCTTCGTCGCTCATTAAGGAGCCGGGGGAGAGGGGTGAGCTCTCCCCCATTTGGGGTGCTGCTAGTGGCGACTCATGATCCATCAATGGCACAAAACGCGGAAAAAACATTCAACGATTTTTGAACAAAAGCGCTATAGCGCCTCAGCGGTGGGCACGTGCCCTATTACCTTTGCGCCGCAAAACACCTGAGACTCGCCGCCGTCGCTCCACTTCAGATAGTGGAACTTCGGAAGACTCTTCAGCCGGTTCGCGTCATCGCGCCCGATGTATTCCTCGAAGTACTTCACATCGGCCTGTTCGCGCATCCGGAACAGCCTCATGCTCTGGCACTGCGACGTGTATCCACGTGCGACGTTCATCGGACGGCGAGCCGTGGCCAGCATCGACACCCGGCAATGCCGCCCATAGTGAACAAGGTGATTCATCTCTGGAGGCATGCGCGCATCGCCCCAACGTGGGCCGCACATCATGTCCAGTTCATCGATCCCGAAGATCATCCAGCCGAAGGCCCGCACCGTGACACACACCGCGCGAAAATGGGAATCGACACTACCGCCGCGAGGCTGATAGAGCACCCGGAACCGCCGCCCTCGATTCGCGCGCATGTACTCGGTAAGGTCTCCCGGCTGCAGGATGAGCTTCGAGCCGGGGAGCACATGCTCATGGCGGGACAGCGGGTCAAAGAACAGGGAACCGCCTAGGCACTGAGAGAGTAGGCGCGCCATCTCCGTCGTCTTGCCCATGCCACGCACGCCCGCCACAAACGTGCAACCGCGAAGCTCCCCGTCCTGGTATTCGCCGTCGATGAATCCACGTCCCGCCATCAAAGCACCTTTCGCAGTTCGGTGCGACGGTCCCATGCATCCGCCGCCTCTTGAAGGTTGCGCCGCGCGCCCGTGCGAGCCATACAGTTGAGGCATCCCACATACACCGCGAAAGGCGAGTTATCTAGAACCTCGATTTCCTTGGACCCGCAAAACGGGCAGGGCTTGGCGTTTCTGAAAAGAACGGCTGTACTCATACGCTCACCTCGCGAAAAAATATCTGGCCTGCGATGATTTCGGTCTGCTGCATTGACTTCGCCCATGCCGGTGGAGTCGCTATAGAGACCGCGTAGTAGAAGGTCGCGCCTCCAGTGACATCCCCAAGCTTTCCTTGGCTGGCCATGTCCATGAGGGCTAGTGCGGTTTTGAACGGCTCGTCATTGTCAGCGGGAAACAAGACTAGTTCCGGATCAGCGTGGGCGGTCATAGAGGAGAACTGATACGGTCGAACGCATTCGTGGTACACCGACGTGCGGCGCTTCAGCGCTCGATTCACCAGCACGTTGATGACTGACTGCATCCCGATGACTCCGCCGCCTCGGTTCTCTCTCCAAGCTGTCAAAGCGCCAATTACGATATCGAGTGATGTCATGAGGGTTGCGTAGCTCCTTCCGCCCAAATCATTCCGTTGCGTGCTGGCTGCTGCGCGGGCACGGCTTGAGGGCCGTGCGAGGTACCCTGCTGCACCATCTTGTGACGCTTCGCGCGCTCCTCGCTGGTCTGCTTGATGTCCGCACTCACCATCGGACCGACGACAACAGCAGTCGTGAGGATCGCGGCGAACATGCCCGGATTGGCGAGAGCGAATTGCTGGAAAAGCATCGGTGCAAACTTCTGCCACCAATCGTTGACCACTGGCGTCCACGGTTCAGCCAGCCGCGCGGCTTTCACGTCGTCGAGCCGATAGCATTCGCGCTTGCGCAAATCGGCAATCCATCCGAAGCCAGCCTGCAGAATCGCTGCTACGCTCTCCGCATCACAGATCGCGCCTGAGGGCAGAGCGGGAGGTCCGCCCGGATCATCCGGAATCATGCCGCCGTCAATCGAGGGCGCATCCTCGGCACTCTCGGTGATCACATCCGGAATCGCGGACAACAGCCGTTCATCGATAGGTGCATCTGGCGAGTCATAGCTCGCTGTTGAAGAAGTCGACGATTGACCGTAGGATGCCGCCACCGGATTTGGGCTTGGGTTGCTCCTCTGGCTGTCTATGGATAGAACGTCTATGGGTGGAGGCAGAGGCCTTTCGCTTCCCGCCGCTTTTCGCTTCACTGGCTTTCGGCTGCGCGCCTTTCTTTTTTTCCGTTTCCGCGTTGTTGACGGGCTTTCCGCCGTCGTCAGGTCTGCCAAGATACACCAGCTTTCTGCACTCGCCGCACTTGCCTACGAGTTGCCGTCTTTTGTTGGTCCATGTGCGCTGGAGTTCAGCGCTGCACTTGGGGCACGTTGCCATCCTGCTATCTCCCGCTGCCGCCGAACAGCATTCCCGCGACGAAGCTCACAATCACCAAAACGCAGGCCCAGAAAAGTAGGTCCTTCTCTTCGAAATACATTGGCTAGCCTTTCTTGAATCGCTCGATTCGCTCCGTGAGGATAGAGTGGTAGAGCCGCATGCAATAAAGCTGACGTTCGAGCAAGCGCTTGTCTGTCAGCTCTAAGGTTTGGAAGATCGGATTGCTGACAGTGAAAGTGGCCAGCTTTTCGACCTTGTTCTGCAAATCGTCGCGTTCCTTCGCGACACGAAGCTGATACTCCAAATCCATAAAAAGTCTCCTCCGCTTGTTTCAGCTGGGTGCCCTGCGCAAGCAGGGCACCCAGCCGCCCTAAAAGCCGATGTCTTCGTTCGTGATCGGCGTGCCATTGTTGGCCCAGCCGGGGGCCGTCCGTTCACTGATGAAGACCTTGAATACCTTCATCGCATTCCCGTTGCGCGAAACACTCGTGTCCTCGCCCTCGCAGATGATGCGCACGTAGTGGCCGATATCGACGGGGCGAATCTTCCCGTCAAGTTGATGGGTGCCGAAGAAAAAGACTGCCTCCCCGGATTCCGATTCCTCCACTATGTAGCGAACAGCATCCTTGGGAAGATCAGTCCGAGAATCGCGCACCTTGACGCGCTCGACTTTGATCAGAATCCCGTCCAACCGCACACCCTCACCGAACTCAAACTTGATCGGGTCCTTCCGCTCGATGAAGTTCACTGCATCAGAGGCGGATTTTGAATCTGACTGTGATTGGTTCCTCGGTTTCACGTCCGCTAATCTGTTCGGATATCCAGCCGCTATCGTCGCCATGACTAAACGCATCCTTTCCCGGCCCCTCTAGAGCACGGATTGTTGGGCGAGGGACAGTGCCCCCGACGTTGACGTTGATGTCCGGTTTCAAGTGCCACCGTCCCGACTCATCCATTCGCACGTCGTGCGCGAAAAACACCCCAATCCGCTCCCACATGTTGAGGCCGCAAGCGCATTCCATCTGTGACCAGTCGTCCATGTGCTCCGGATCAAAATCTTCATCCACGTTGAAGCCGTACCAGCTGCCAAAGGTCTGAATCAGCCGCGCGCCGCGCGTGGCGTTGCAGAATGCCTCTACTGCGTCGGGATCATCCCCGAAGTCAGCAACCTTGGTGATGTACTTCAGAACCTCGCGCGCGGCGCCCTCGCGGTCGATTACGGGGCGCACGTCGAATACACGCCGGTTCTTGCGGTTCCACTCCATGCGGCGCGCCACTTCAGCCGGACTCAATTCGGGATCGGTGATATAGCGCCGTGTGAAAGGGTCGAAAACTTTAACGCTGTGCATCCGACCAGCACGGACCCATTGCTCAAAGGTCTGTGTGTCGGTGCGCCGCTCCTCATAGCAGGCGTCTTTGCGCTTGGCCTTGCCCCATCCACCGGTAGTCAGCCTCATCCAGTCGAATTCCCAGCGGAGCTTGAGAGCAGTGAAGGCGAATACCCGTTTTCCCACTAGAACAAGCCGGTCCTGTTTTGTCGGAAGTGCTTCAGCCAGGTCAACCAACGCGTGTGCATGGATGTGCCAAGTCTTATCGCGCCGATTGCGGGTCGTTTCGATGCTGTAGACGCCTCCGAGGATCATCCCTTTGTGCTGGGAGATGAACTTACGGACCCGTTGACGGAGCAGCGTGTAATCGTGCTTCGAAACGCTCTCCAGATTCGGCACGGTGAAGGTGAGCATTGCCGGATGAGTCAGCCGGTCGAACATTTTCTTAATTCGAACGCGGGCTTTCTTGGACCTGTTGAACGCGCAATGCGGGCAGAGACGATGGTTACACCCTATGGGGACCGCTATAGCGCGGCTTCTAGGCCCACAGCACGCGGCTTTATAGCCAACCCACTGCATCTGACACTTGTTCAGGTTGAGCCACTGCTTTTCCCACTTCGCCGCCGCTGCAAAGTGCTCATCCCCCGTGCGACGAAGCCGCTGCCAGATTTCATGGACAGTGTTAGTAAGTTGCCGATGAAGTATGAATTGCGCCCTGTGATGGTCCCGAGGCGTCACCTGTTCTTCGGCCCACTCGCGAACAGTTGTTGCTAGTTGTTTCTCAGTATCAAGTGAAGGGGTTCGAGCCTCACGGCTCGAACGCGTGCCCCCCGCCTCCGTATGCGCGTGCGCCTTGGGCGCACGCCTACGGCGGGTCCCCAGACGATGGGGGCGAGAGGGGGCGAATCTCTCGACGAAGACGACGGGCGCGATAACCGGCGCTATAGCGCTCATGCGGCCCCCTTCGCGCGTGCGAGTGCTAGTACTCGATCAGAGACCCAATCGAGTTTTATGTTTGTCCATCGGCGGGCGGCGGGATGGTCGATGAACATCACTTCTGGAAATTGGAAAGTGGACGCTTCGAACGTTTCGCGGGCTACTTTGCCACAAACCAACAGAAGGTCCATGCCTTGTTCTGCGAGGAACTTCAAATTTGAAGCCACCCATACCGGATCAGGAACGCCGTGGTGGTTCGCAGACTCTTGAACTGTACGGCAGCTATTAGTGACGAGCAGATTCGCATTCCCGCACATCCGATACAGCCGACGACCTGAGAAATTGTCAGGATTGATGCGAAAGAACGGAGGAGCGTCCTCACCTGGATCGTTGTATCCTCTCCATCCCCACATGGATTCGAGCAATGCAACGACATTGAATTTAGGCTGCACTCGCGTCTTCCTCCACCATCGCTCCGTAACAACCGCTGAGTCGTTCCCGCATCGCTGCGAGCATCTTCCGCGCCTGAGAACTAGAACCAAAGAGGGAAGGGGAGAGAGCCAACACGAAGCACTGCTCACATACCTGCACCTTGCCGGCCGCTTTCAGCTTCCCCTTGCCTTTGCCGCGCCGATAGAGAGTCATCGACACGGCGAGAATGTTTGGTTCGGTTGCCGCGCGCTTTTTGCCGGGTGCAGCTGTCGATTCACAGCACACGCACTCCCGTATTTGTGGAAACAGTTCGCCGTCCTTCACTTCAGTCACCCTCTGAAATGCTGCTCGGCTGATTTCCTAACCGCACAAAAAGCCCCTGAAGGTGACACATCGCGCGGCTGACAATCTCCGCCGCTTCGGTTGCGTTCTCCATTTCGAGGGTGATGTACGTTTCAGCCAAGATTTGATGAGCCTCTTTTGTGTCAATGAGCCGTTGGCGGTAGCACCGCATAAGATCCCGGCCCCGTCGTTCAACAATGCGATCTGCGATGAAAAGCAGTTCGCGCCACTTAGGAAACGAGGGCACAGTCCTGTGCCTCCAGAACTGCGTTAAGGTCGCTGATGCGCTTCGCGACAATGCAATTGCAGGTCGCGGGCACAGGGTGATGTTGGGTACTGTGGGCGAGCTCGAGCGCCGCGGCGAGTTCTTCACGTTGTTCTGCGCTGAGGATTCGGCCTGCGTCTACCTGCTCGCACATCTGTTTCACGCGAAACCAAACTTCAAAAATCCGCTCACCATCAGGCGAGTTCTCGCCGTGCTCTATCGCGGCATGGAACAACGTCGAAGCCAGCAAGCAAATCAGCGTCGATGCCTGCCTATGAAGGGGCGCTCTATAGCGACCCCTGTGAGTCGTCGTCATTGCTCGCCTTTCTGGATCGATGTGCGATGCCAACTGAGAATGAATTCACGCGCCGCGCCCGCATCCTTCCATCCACGAATCCGCTCTTGAACCGCCACCTGGACACGGGAGGGCAGGGAATACCAGTGGTGAGGGCACGTCACATGCGGATTGGTCACCGCCGTGTTGCAATTCGGGAAACAACAAATCGCCATTCGTGCTCCTTGGAGGCGTGGGGAGGAAAAAGCGGCCAAACGAAACCTCCCCAAGCTCTCGCCCCTCGCGGGCTGTCTAGGCCGCTGCGAGCCTTTCCGCGCGCGCACATCTGCGCCGCTGAATCCTGCGTTGATGAGAATTACCGCTGAAGCCGCCCGTGATGAGCCGGGGAACGTGGAAAACGGCCTTCAGGCTTGGTTTCCTCACACGCCGCCGCCCCCGGCCCTGAGTCCCGCTACTCCGACGCATCGGCTTTGGCTCGAACGCCGGTGCCGGAACAACAGAGCGGGACCGTTTAAAAGTCGGTTTGAATTTGAAAGGTATGGACATCGCAGACGCGATTGCCTGCAAAAATTGCGGAAGCATCATCATGCTGCGCCGCCTTTCGGTAGTTCTGAGAAAGTGCGCCGCGCCGCCCGTTCCTTTTCCAGTTCCGAGGCTAGTTGCTGAAGGTGCTGCAATGCGCACGGGTACCTGCGTTGGAGCTTGATAACGGCGCGTCGGTAGATTTGGCACACGCGCGTCTTGGTCACGCCTAGTTCGCTCGCGATTTCATCCCACGATGCAGCCTGAGTGACGGGTCTCATTTGGTCACCCGCGCGCGGATCGCCGCCTCGCGTCGAGTCTCGTCCAGCATTCGAGCGAGCTTCGCCCTCGTGTAATGGGAAAGAATGCGACGGTCTGTCAACTTAGGGTTTTCGAGGAGAAGGGCTTCGACCAGTTCAGGTCGTTTCCAGTTGCGATATTTCAATTGAGCGTGGCTAGGTCGGGTAGGTGTCAGGCAGTCGAGTACGGGAACAGGCCTAGCAGGGAAGGTCGAATAGAGGGCCGTGTGCAATGTTCGCGCGGCTTCGATGTAAACCCAGCGCTCTGGATCGTGCCTTTGCGCCGGATCGCTCAGCCGCCGCCATGAATCCCCGGCGCGCCAGTTGCAATATTCAATTGCAGAATTGATCCACTGGCGGGCTGTGCGCCCATCGACAGTGGCCTCGCATGAGCGGCCTGCGTTGAACTTGACCCGGACGAGCGTTAGAACACTTGCGATGCGCACCCAGCCCCCAAAGTGCGGTTAGGGGGCCGATAACGAAATGGGAACCGCTAGAACTTAGTGGGGCTTAAGTCCTTCATCGGGTGCATTCAGTGCAAATGTCCGATAACAGATATTCTGTATACTTAAAGTATGATCGGTAGACTCCCCTCTAGCTAGTTCAGAACACGATGGCTAGTCTGTCTCAGCCTTTCACTTCCCTTGTAGGTCCACGGAGAGGCCAGCTA
>Ga0105239_10005036_pt1 | contig 15601 bp, 10 predicted proteins | sample KBSC44metaG_FD_92761 | JGI IMG/M metagenome (GOLD analysis project Ga0105239, IMG submission 92761) | Corn rhizosphere microbial communities from Kellogg Biological Station, Michigan, USA - KBS C4-4 metaG | ecosystem: Host-associated > Plants > Roots > Rhizosphere > Soil | place: Michigan, USA...
CCCGATCGCGCGGACCGGCGTCATTCTGATCATCGGCCCGTATCAGCTGCTCGTCGCGGACGCGTGCTCCGGCCTTCATTCGATATTCAGCCTGTCCGCGCTCGGGCTTCTGTTCATGCACCTCGCCAAACGTCCGGGCATGCTGCACAACGCGATCATGGTCGCCAGCATCCTGCCGATCGCCTTCGCCGCGAACGCGATCCGTGTCATGACACTGGTGCTGGTCACCTACCACCTGGGCGATCGCGCCGCGCAGAGCTTCCTGCACGGCCTCGCGAGCATCGTGCTCTTCAGCGTCGCGATGCTGCTGTTCTTTGCGCTAGACGCCGCGCTCGCCAGGACCATCGGCCCCATGCACCTCCGGTCGACTGTCGCCAACGTATGCCCGAGCACTTCCGAGCGCTGATCGTCATCCTCGCATTGGCGTCGCTGGTGTTTGCCATCGCCAGGACGCCGGTGTGCGCGGTGGCCACCGCAGCCCCAGACTATCTGCGCCGGCGCAACCTGTGGATCGCCGTCACGCTGGCCGCCTTCCTGCCGGGCAGCTATTGGGTCTATGCGGCGATCGCCGGCCTGCTCCTGGTGGCCACGTCCGAGCGCGAGTCGAACAAGCTGGCGCTGTTCTATCTGCTGCTGCTGGCAGTACCGGCGATTCAGGCCGAGATCCCCGGCATCGGGCCGATCCGCTACTTGCTCACGCTGACGCACCCGAGGCTGCTCGCCTTGACGGTGCTCTTGCCGTCCTTCCTGTCGTCGATCGCGCGCGCGCAGAGAGCGCCGGTGCCAAATTCGCTTGCCGACAAACTGCTCGCCTGCTATTTGCTGTACGGCCTGGGCATCCAGTGGGTCGACGACAGTCTGACCAACACCTTGCGCAGCGCCTTCTATGCTTTCGTCGATGTCGTGCTGCCGTATTACGTGGCGAGCCGCTCGATTCGCACGCTGGCCGACGCCCGGGACGCACTGGCCGCGCTGGTGGTCGCGGCGATGATCTCGGCGGCGCTCGGGTCGTTCGAGTTCATTCGCCACTGGCTGCTGTATGCGTCGCTGCCGGACGCGCTCGGGCAACCCTGGCAATTCGGCCACTACCTGCCGCGCAACGACAGCCTGCGCGCCGCGGCCGCCACCGGCCAGCCGATCGTGCTCGGCTTCGTTGTCATGGTTGCACTCGGCGGCTGGCTGTTCCTGAGCCGGCGCATGCAGTGGTGGCACAGGCTCGCCGGATCTGCCCTGCTCGGCATCGGACTCGTCGCGCCGATCTCGCGCGGGCCCTGGGTCGGAGCGGCGCTCCTGGCGGTCACCTTCGTCGCAACCGGCCCCTTCGCCGCAACCCGCCTGCTGCAGGCGGGCACCCTCGCGGTCGCTTCCTTGCCGGTCATCGCCGCCACGCCGGCGGCCCAGCAGGTGATGGACTATCTGCCCTTCATCGGCAACGTCGAAGCCGACAACGTCACTTACCGTCAGCGCCTCTTCGACGTGGCACTCGACGTGATCGGGCAGCACCCTCTGTTCGGGTCACCGGATTTTCTGGAGACGCCCGAACTGCAACAGATGCGCCAGGGCGAAGGGCTGATCGACATCGTCAACACATACCTGGGCATCGCGCTGCGCAGCGGCCTGATCGGCCTGGCGCTCTTTTGCGGCTTCTTCGCCGCCGTCGCGGGCGGCCTCGTGACCGCGCTGCGCCGGCACGCCGGCCCCCAGGACGAGCTGCGATGGCTCGGTCGTTCGCTGCTGGCCATGCTGGTCGCGATGCTGGCGACCATCGCGACCGTCAGCAGCATCTCGGTGGTCGCAACGATCTATTGGTCGATCGCCGGCCTGATCGTCGCGTACGGACGGCTTTCGGTACGCGAGGGGGCGTGCTGATGCGCATGGCTGCGCTGTTCACCGCGATGATCACGCTGACGATGAGTTCGCTGGCGCTGCCGGCCTCCTGGTCGCTGCACGTCGCCGACCGCGATGGGCTGCCCGAGCTGAAGGCGGACGGCGTTCCCGCGTTCACGACCTCCTTCGCCTGGTGGGATGCCCAGTGGAAGTGGGCCGAGCAGCAAACGCAGTTCGCCGTCCAAGCACCGTTTCGCTATGCAATCTCCGGACGCATTCCGGCGCTCGACATCCAACTGAGCGGCCGGGCCCTCCGGAGCGCCGATCAAGAACTGTCGTGGGATCTTGGGCTCGCCGCAGGCAGCGCAAGGCCGCACGCGATCGGCGGCGGCCTGTCGTTCGTGTTCGACCTCCCGGCTTTCGGGAAACGTCTTGGCGAACCCGAACTGTTGCCGGGCAATGCCGGCTGGCGCTGGGGGCGCAAGGATCCGTGCCGCGTCGAGGTGCGCTTCGATCCGCCGCTCGCCGCGGTGTACTTCGAGCACGGGCGCAAGAACGAGATTCGCGCCTGGTTCTGGAAAGACGGCATCCGCGAAGGAGCGATGCGGCAGCGGATGGTCATCAATGCGGGCGACGGCGTGGCCGTCGGCCCGACCGACACCGAACGCTTCGGGCTCGACGACCCCGCCACATGGCCGAGCGACATGTTCGACGCGAACACCGCACCGGTCGACCTGTCCTTTCTGAACGAATCCGAGCGGCCCGCCGGCAAGCACGGCTTCGTCAGGGCACGCGGCGACGCACTCGTATTCGAGGACGGCACGCCCGCCCGCTTCTGGGGGACGAATCTCACCGCGTATGCACTGTTCGGCACGGCGAAGGAGGAGGTCGTGCGGCAGGCGCGGCGCCTCTCCGAGCTCGGCTTCAACCTGGTGCGCCTGCACCATCACGATTCGCCGTGGGTACGCCCCAATGTGTTCGGCAACGGCGGCAGCGACACGCGCACGCTCGACCCGGCCATGCTGGGGAAGCTCGACTGGTGGATCAAGTGCCTCGAGGAACAGGGCATCTATGTGTGGCTCGACCTGCACACCCTGCGCGCGCTGAAGAGCGGCGACGATATCGACGGCTTCGATGAGCTCGCGAAGGGCCGCGCCGAGGTGGACCTGCGCGGCTACAACTATGTCAATGCGGACATTCGCAACGCGATGGCGCGATTCGACGCCGAATATCTGACTCATCGCAACAGCTACACCGCCCTGGCGTACAAGGACGATCCGGCGATCGTCGCGCTCTCAATCACCAACGAGAACGACCTCACCCACCACTTCGGCAATGCCTTGCTGCCCGACAAGAACGTGCCGCAGCACGGCGCTCGCTACCTGCGCGAATCCGATGCGTTCGCCCGCGCCCATGGCCTCGACCGCGAACGGACCTGGCGCTCGTGGGAGCCCGGTCCGAGCAAGCTGTTCCTGAACGACCTCGAATACCGCTTCGATGCCGAAATGATCTCCGGCCTGCGGTCGCTCGGCGTGCGCGCCCCAATCGTGACCACCAACGCCTGGGGCGCTGCCCCCCTCAGCTCGCTGCCCGCGCTCGCCGCCGGCGACCTGATCGACGCGCACGCCTATGGTGGACCCGGCGAGCTGGAGCGCAGCCCGCTGCTGGCGCCGAATCTGGTGCACTGGATCGCCGCCGCGCATGTGCCCGGCAAGCCGCTCAGCGTCTCGGAGTGGAATGTCGAACCGGCATCGGCGGCCGACCGGCACGCGATGCCGCTGTACATCGCGGCGGCGGCTCGACATCAAGGCTGGAACGCGATGATGCAGTTCGCATACACGCAGACGCCGCCGGAGCGCGCCCGCGCCGGCGCGAACTGGCAGACCTTCGACGACCCGGCCATGATCGCGATGCTGCCCGCCGCCGCGCTGCTGTACCGCCAGGGTCATGTGCGCGAGGCGACGACCACCTACGCCCTCACGCTGACGAAGTCCCAATTCTTCGATCGCGCGGTATCGCCGACCAACTCCGCGGCTATTCGCACCGCCGCCGAACTCGGCAAGCTGGTCGTCGCTCCACCGGCCGCGCGAGAGCTGCCCTGGCTGCGGCCGGCCGACCCGCCCGTCGGCAGCATGCCGATCCGCGATCCGGATCAATCGCTGCTCGACGCAGATGCCGGCGCGGCACGATCCGACACCGGCGAACTGAGGCACGACTGGCGACAGGGAACCTACACGATCGAAACGCCGCGAACGCAAGCGGCCCTCGGCTGGATCGGTGGCCGCCGCATCGAGCTCGCCGACACGGTGATCGCGATCGAGACGCCGTCCGCCAGCGTCGCGATCCAAAGCGTCGACGGCACGCCGCTGCGTCAATCAAACAAGATACTGATCTCGATGGCCGCGCGCTCGGTCGTGCAGCCAGGCCGCCGGGCGAGCTACCGCAGCGAGCCGGTCCGCGGCACCCTCGAGCTGCGTGCCCCTGGCGGACTCGCGCTCGTGTCGACGCAGCCCGGGAGCGCGCGCCCCGCTCGCGCAGCGCTGCGCTACCAGGACGGTGCCTATGTCATCGACCTGCACCGGCCGCACGATTCGCTGCTCTTGCTGCAGCGCTGACGATCGCTCACCGAGTCACACCGTGCACCACCCACGCCCCCTGCCGCTTTCCCCGACATCTTCCGAGCCCCACCGGGGCGGCGTGAACGCCACAGGCCTGCGGCGCCGTGCCTTGCGCGCCAGTGTCTACACGCTCGCGGCTTACGGCCTGAGCCAGGGGATACGCCTGTCGAGCAACCTGATACTGACGCGGCTGCTGGTCCCCGACATGTTCGGCGTGATGGCCATCGCGCTGGTGCTGATCACCGGCCTCGCCTTGTTCTCCGACATCGGACTGAGCCAGATCGTCGTTCAGCATCGACAAGGCGCCGAGGCGCGATTCAGCGACACGGTCTGGTCCCTGCAAACGCTGCGTGGGTTGGCGATCGGCATCGTAGTGCTCGCCCTGGCCTGCCTGCTGCACTGCGCCTCGACGCTCGGCTGGGTGCCCGCAGGCTCGGTCTATGCCAACCCCTTGCTGCCGCTCATCGTCGGCGTGCTCGCATTGAGTCCGATCGTCGGCGGCCTCGAGTCCACCAAGGCGGCGCTGGCGCGACGCGAACTCGCAGTCGGCTCGGTGGCGCGTCTGGAGCTTGGAAGCCAGCTGATCGGCAGCATCTGCACCATCGGCCTCGCCGTGGTCTCGCAGTCGATCTGGGCGCTCGTCGCCGGGGCCATCGCCTCCGTGACCGCACGCACGGTGATGTCGCATACCACGCTGCCGGGCGCCGCCAACCGCTGGCATTGGGACCTGCCGACGATCCGCGAGATCCTTCGATTCGGGAAGTGGATCGTTCTGTCGTCCATTCTCGGCTTCCTGGCCATGAACAGCGACCGCCTGTTGCTGGGCGCGCTGGTCGACTCCGATTCGCTCGGACTCTACGCCATTGCGCTGCTGATTCTCGGCGCGATACAGAGCGCGCTGTCGAAGCTGGGCAGCGGCGTTGCACTGCCGCTGTTCAGCGAGGTGGCACGCAACGATGCGTCGAACCTTCGCAACGTGTACTACCGAGCGCGCGCCCCGCTGGACGCGGCGTTGCTGTTCGCTGCCGGCCTGCTGTTCACTGGGGGAACGGCGATCATCCACGCGCTCTATGACAACCGATACGGCGGTGCCGGACCGATTCTCGAGGTGGTCGGCTTGTGCCTCATCGCGAGCCGCTACGAACTGGTCGACCAATGCTTCCTGGCGCTCGGCAAGCCGCGGGTGCTGAATCTCCCGATCCTCTGCCGCATCCTGGCCTTCTACATCATCGTTCCGCTGGCGTACCGCGGGTTCGGCTTCGAGGGTGCCGTCTGGGGCATCGCCGCAAGCGCCTTCGCGGGGGTCCCAGTGAGCCTCGTCCTGATGAAACGCCACGGGTTGCTGAGTCTGTCTCGCGAGCTGCTGCCGCTGCCGGTATTCCTCATCGGCATGGGCTGCGGCAGCCTCGTGAACCTGGCCCCGCGACTGCTGTCGCTGCATTGATCTTCACCGGAGCGCCACGTCACGCCATGAGAATCACCTTCGTCTTGCCGACCGTCAACATGAGCGGCGGCATCCGGGTCGCCGCCATCTATGCCAAGGCATTGACCGAGCGCGGCCACGAGGTCGTGCTGATCTCTCCACCGCCCAAGCCGCTGCACTGGAAGAAGCGGCTGCGCGCGCTCGTGCAGCGCCGTCGATCCCCTCGGCAGGCTGGCGCTCCGGCGTCCCATCTCGACGGACTCGGCCTCGACCACCGGATCCTCGCCCGCTGGCGCCCGGTGGACGACGGCGACGCGCCGGACGCGGATCTGGTGATCGCCACCTGGTGGGAAACCGCCGAGTGGGTTCACGCGCTCGCGCCGTCCAAGGGCAGGAAGGTCTATTTCGTGCAGGGTCACGAAGTCTTTCCCCACTTGCCGGTCGAACGCTGCCGCGCAACCTATCGCCTGCCGCTGCACAAGATCGTCATCGCCGCCTGGCTGAAGGAGGTGATGCGGTCGCAGTACCAGGACGGCAACGTCGACGTCGTGCCGAACGCGGTCGACCGAACCCAGTTTCATGCCGAGATCCGCGGCAGGCAGCCGACGCCGACCATCGGCTTCCTGTATGCCGATGTTGCGCTCAAGGGGGTGGACGTAGCGCTCGCCGCGATCGCGAAGGTCCGGCAGCGGCGACCGGACATCCGCTTGCTCTGCTTCGGCAGCAGCCGGCCCGCCCAGGTGTCGGCGCTGCCGCCGGGAACCGAGTTCCATCATGCACCGGCGCAAGACAGCATCAGGAACCTCTACGCGCGATGCGACGTCTGGCTGACGGCAAGCCGCAGCGAAGGATTCAATCTGCCCGCGATGGAGGCGATGGCCTGCCGAACGCCGGTGGTTTCGACGAGAACCGGCTGGCCGGTCGAAGCGATCGTCACCGGCACCAACGGCGTCCTTGTCGACGTCGACGATGTCGAAGCCTTGGCGGCCGGCATCGAATGGGTGCTGTCCCGCTCGGACGTGCAGTGGCGTCAGCTGTCGCTCAACGCTTACGAGACGGTCCGCTCGAGCTCATGGGCCGCGTCGGCGGATCTGTTCGAGCGCGCGCTGATGCGGATCCATCAGGCACCGGCGGCCTGTGCCGAGCCATCGGACCGAAGCACGGCGCACGCCGCGGCCGTGCTCTCGCCGTCGTCATTCGGTGCCCGATAGCGCCGAATGCCTCCCTCGCCGATCATGAGCCAACCACGCACCGCCTCCGTTGTCGCGTATCTGTCGCCGCAGCTGCCAAGCCTTTCGGAGACCTTCGTCTACGAAGAGCTGCTCGGCGTGCTCGACCGCGGCATTTCGGTGCTCCCCGTGTCGGTGCACCGAGCGCGCGCTGCGCCGCCGGGGGCGCCCGCGCGACGACTGCCTCCGGTGCATTGTCTGTACGGCCGCACGCCGCTCGTCGAAGCGGCTGCGGCGCTGCTGCGCCTTCCCTCGCACCTGCCGCGACTGCCGCGAGCGCTCCGCTGGCTCGCCAGCGATCTGCGCGAGACAGGCCTGCATCGCGCGGCCGGTTGGAAGCTGCTCTACCAGTTCTGCGCAGGCATCAAGCTGGCCGGCTTGCTGATCGAGCATCGGTGCCAGCACCTGCATGTGCACTTCGCGCATGTACCGGCGCAGATCGCGATGTACGCCTCGGCGTTGAGCGGCGTCCCGTACACCGTGACGGCCCACGCCAACGACATCTTCCAGCGCGGCCATCTGCTGCGCCAGAAGGCCGAACGGGCGAAGCGTGTCGTCGCGATCTCCGAATTCAATCGGGACTTCCTGCAGCGCTGTGGCGTACCGCCCGCCAAAGTGTCGGTCGTGCGCTGCGGCCCGAGCTTTCAGGCGGCGCAGCCGCAGCCGCGGGCCTCGGCTGCCGTTCCCTGCATCGGCACGCTGGGCAGGCTGGTCGAGAAGAAGGGGATGGATGTCCTCATCGAAGCCATCGCCGAACTGCACCGTCGCGCCGTGCCGGTCCGTCTGGCGATCGCCGGCGAGGGCCCGTGCCGCGGCGCGCTGGAGGCGAAGGTGCGCGAGCTCGGGCTGCAGGCGCAGGTGCAGTTCGCGGGTGCACTCGCTCATGCCGAAGTCGCCGCCTGGATGCGCAGTCTCGACGTGTTCGCGCTGGCGAGCAAGCCGGACAAGGACGGCGACATGGACGGCATCCCGGTGGTGCTGGTCGAGGCCATGTCGCAGGCCGTGCCGGTGGTTTCGACGCGCTTGTCGGGCATTCCGGAGCTGGTGGTCCACGACCGCACCGGCTTGCTGGCCGAGCCCGCCGACCCGGTCGATCTGGCGGACCAGCTGGAACGCCTGCTGCGCTCGCAGCCACTGCGAGAAACATTGACCCGCAACGCCGTCGCCCACGTGAAGACCGAATTCGGCCGGGAAGTCAATCTGGACCGCTTGATCGCCCTCTTTGCCACGCCGTCAGCCTGACCGCATCGCCATGGACCCACGCTACGTTCTCGTTTCCCCCTGCCGCAACGAGGCAGTCTTGATGCGGCACACGCTCGACAGCGTGGTCGCGCAAACGATCCGGCCGGCGCGCTGGGTGATCGTCGACGATGGCTCGACGGACGACACCGCGCAGATCCTTGCGGAGTACCAGCGCCGGCACGACTGGATCGAGGTGCTGACGTTGTCGGACCGCGGGCGGCGGGCGGTCGGGCCCGGCGTCGTCGAAGCGTTCTATGCGGGCTACCGATCGCTCGACCCGAGCCAGTTCGAGTATTTCTGCAAGCTCGACCTCGACCTCCAGTTGCCGCCCCGCTACTTCGAGATCCTGCTGCAGCGGATGGAAGCGAACCCGCGGCTCGGGACCTGCAGCGGCAAGGCCTATGTCAGGCGCAGCGGCAGGCTGGTGGCGGAGGGACACGGCGACGAGACATCGCTCGGCATGACGAAGTTCTACCGTGCGACGGCGTTCGCAGAGATCGGCGGCTTCGTGCGCGAGGTGATGTGGGACGGGATCGATTGCCACCGCTGCCGCATGCACGGATGGATCGCCCGCAGCTGGGACGAACCCGAACTGCGCTTCGTGCACCTGCGTCCGATGGGCTCCAGCCAGAACGGCATCTACAGCGGCCGCATGCGCCACGGCCGCGGCCAATACTTCATGGGGACCGGACTCGCGTACATGGCGGCGAGCGCACTTCTCCGCGCCGCCGAGCCGCCCTACGTCACCGGGGGCCTGGCCATGCTCCTCGGCTGGATCCAGAGCGCGGCTTTGCGCAAACCTCGCCTCGAAGACGCCGAATTCCGCAGCTTCCTGCGGCGCTACCAGAAGCGCGCCCTGCTCGTCGGCAAGGCCAAGGCCATCGAGGAAATCGATCGGCAGAGGGGCATTGTCTGATGGGGGCGCATCGCTTGCCATCCGCCCTGTCTCACCCCGAGGGTTCGACTGCCGTCGCTCCTTCGACCCGCTCTCGGACTTGGGTCCTGATCGTGAATTACCGCACCGCCGAACTCGTGGTCGACAGTCTGCGTGCGCTGGCACCGCAGCGCGACGCATTGGCCGGCTGCGTCGTCAAGATTCTCGACAATGCCTCGCATGACGGATCGGTCGACTCGCTGCGCGCCGCCATCGCGCGCGAAGGCTGGAGCGATTGGGCGGAACTCATTCCGCTCGAAGAGAACAGAGGATTCGCAGCCGGAAACAACGCGGGAATTCGCCTCGCCATGGCGGCTGCTGACCCGGCCGACTATCTGCTCCTCTTGAATCCGGACACCGTCATGCGGCCGGGTGCGATAGCGGAACTCGTAGCCTTCATGGATGCTCATCCGACCGTCGGTATTGCCGGCGCGGCACTTGAGACTCCGAGCGGCGAATTAGACCGTTCGGCTCATCGCGCGCCTTCGGCGCTCAGCGAGTTGGAATCGAGCGCTCAGCTGGCTCTCGTGACTCGTCTTCTAAGGCGTCACGCAGTATCTCCGCCCCGATCCGATGCAGCCCACTCCTGTGACTGGGTTTCCGGCGCCTGCATGATGATTCGTCGCGAAGCCATCGAGGACACAGGCCTCATGGACGAAGGATTCTTCCTGTATTTCGAAGAAGTCGACTACTGCTGCAGGGCCAGAGCTGCGGGATGGGCGGTATGGTACGTGCCCGAATCGCGCGTTCTGCACTTGGAGGGCGCCTCGACGGGCATACGCTCCGTGGCCAGGCGACGCCCCGGCTACTGGTTCGATTCGCGCCGACGATACTTTGTCAAGCACCATGGCATTCGCGGATGGATATGGGCAGATCTACTGTGGACCGTCGGCCGCACGACCTACCTGCTGCGCAGGACCTTGCGGCTGTCTCGCAGGTCCATCACTGCCGATCCGAAATGGCTGACGCTCGACCTTCTCGGCCGCGACTTCGTGGCTCTGCTCTCCCTGCTGACCGGAAAGTCGCATGCACCACACCACTGAGCCGCTCTCGATGACCCTTGCCGCTTCCGCTCCTCCTGAACGATTGTTGTCGGTTGTCGTGATCGGACTGAACGAGGCCGCATGTCTCGTTGCCGCGCTGCGCTCCGTCTTCGCCACGGTGCCGCCCGGATGGCGCCTCGAAGTCTTCTACGTCGACAGCGGCTCGCGGGACAACAGCGTCGAATTGGCACTGGGCGTCGAAGGTGTCGAGGTGATCCACCTGAACGACCCTGCACCTTCTGCCGCCAAGGCGCGCAACAAGGGCATTGGCCTGGCGCGCGGCGAGTACATCCAGTTGGTCGACGGGGACAGCATCTTGCAACGCGGATGGCTGGAGGGGGCCATCCGGCTGCTCGACGCGGACAGCAGCGTTGCCTGCACATTCGGCCATTGCGTCGAGAGCAATGGCCAGCGCAGCGTTTACATGCGCGTGTGCGGACTGGATTGGCATGTGCCCCCGGGTGATCGTCGCTACAGCGGCGGAAACGCCATGTGGCGCCGACCAGTACTGCAAGGCTCGGGCGGATTCAACCCGGCATTGCCCGTCGGCGAGGAACCCGACTTGTGCTACCGAGTGCGGCAGCAGGGCTGGCGCATCGTCTGCATCGACGCGCCGATGGTGAAACACGACTTGGGCATGTACACCTTCGCGCAGTACTGGCGGCGCGCCGTCAACTCCGGGAAGGCGTATGCGCTGGTCGCCTCGCGTTACTGGCTCAACCGCGAGAAGTTCTGGCTGTACGAACTGCTACGCAACTTCGCCGAGCCCTTGCTGTGGATAGTGGTGATGTCTGCGGGATTCAGAGTGGGGGGCCTCCCTATCGGCATCGCTGCCTTGATGGCCTGGTGGTCGCTGCGTGTTCTGCGCATCGCCATCAAAGTCCGTCGGCGTGCCGGAACGCTGGCTGACGCCATCCTCTACGGTCTGCACATTCAGGCTATTCGCATCCCTATGCTGATCGGACAGCTGACGGCGTTGCTTCGTGTCCGATAGAGCTTCACAGTGGAGGCCGCGGCAGTTGCATCCCCGGGGTCGTTGGTCAGCGACCGGCCAAAGGCGCCCAGTAGAAATCTACTAGACGCCTCTCCCCCTGGATCGGGGTGCTTTCCTTTCCGGATATCGCCGCTCCTCAAGTAGCATCTTTTCACTGGCAAGCACATCTCTACACGACTGCGGTAATCGAAAGTCGGGTAATAGAAGTCTCGTGGGACTTTGTGCGTGCGAGTCTCTGGCAGTCACTCCGTGTCGCCGAGTAGTTCCAACACAGTCATCGATTGGGTGCGGTCTTGAGCGATTTGTTTCGACGCAATGTCTTCTGCCTGCTGGGACTGCCGTTCGATGCGGTGCGCATGGATCAGGCCATCGACCGCGTTCACGACGCGATGACGCGCCGCAGTCCTTGCGTCCTGTCGACGCCGAATCTCAACTTCGTGATCGGCGGACTGTCGGACCCTGCGTTCCGCGATTCCGTCATCAACAGTCACCTCAGCATCGTCGACGGCATGCCGCTGGTTTGGATCGCGCGCCTGCTCGGGATCCCGCTGAGCGAACGAGTAGCCGGGTCCGACCTGTTCGAGCGGCTGCGCGCCGACTGCACCCGGCAAGTCTCGGTGTACTTCTTCGGCGGTGAAGACGGCGTCGCCGAGACGGCCGCGAAGCGCCTGAACGCAGACAAGCAGGGCATCGAATGCGCGGGCTACGAATCCCCGGGATTCGGCGCCGTGGGGGAGATCGGCAACGCCAAAAGCATCGCTCGCATCAACGCGAGCGGGGCGGACTTCCTCGCCGTCTCGCTCGGCGCGCGCAAGGGCCAAGCCTGGATCGAACGGCATCGCGAGGACATCGCCGTCCCGGTGATCTGTCACCTCGGCGCCGTCGTCAACTTCGTTGCCGGGAAAGTCAATCGTGCACCCGCCTGGATGCGCCGGGCCGGCCTCGAATGGCTGTGGCGCATCAAGGAAGAACCCGGCTTGTGGCGCCGTTACGCGAACGACGGCGCTGCGCTGCTGTCGCTGCTCGCAACGCGGATCGTGCCGCTCGCGTGGCATCTTCGCGCGCACCGACCAGCCCGATCGGAGATCGAGCGCGCAGCGGCCAAGAGTTTCGTCAGCCGCCATCGCACCCGAGTGCGCCTGTCCGGCGCTTGGACGGCCTCGAACCTGGATGCCGTTCGCGATCTGTTCGCACAGGCGCTCGCGACCGGCAAGGACGTGGCTGTCGACATGCGCGGGGTCAGCAGCGTCGATTGCGCATTCGTCGGGCTCGCGATGCTGCTTTCCGGCGAGATGCGTCGCCGCGGGTTGGACTGCGTCTTTGCCGGAACGAACAAGTCCGTCCGCCGCGTGTTCGAACTCAGCTGTGCCGACTTCCTGATCGAACGCGATACGGGCCGCTCGCCCGCCCGACTGCCCGCCTCGCGTGAGCCGGCGTGGGCATTGACGAGCAAGGGCGCGCGGCGTGCCGCGGCGAACGATGACCTCGGCTTCGCGCCGACCGTCGGCGTGATTTGAACGGCATGGCTTCGATCCGAACCGCCTGCCTGCTGGTCGCGGCGATGCTTGTCACCGCGGTGGGCGCGGCGCACGTCAAGCCCTCGGTCCGACTGGCGGAAGGTGTTGCACCGTCGATGCTGGAGCAGACAACCCCGCGACAGTTCGTCGGGTGGCGCGAGGAAGCGCAGCCACGCGATGGGCTGGTCGATCCAGAGACTCAGCAGCTGCTCGACAAGGTCTACAACCAGGTGCTGAGCCGCACCTACGTCGACAGCAGTGGCTACCGCATCATGCTTTCGATCGTCTATGTCGCCGACCAGCGGGCCTCGATCGTGCACAAGCCGGAGGTTTGCTACCCCTCGCACGGCTTCCGCATCGCGGACAACCGTCGTGACGCACTGGCCACTGCCTACGGTGCGATTCCGGTGCGCCGCCTCGCGACCTCGATCGGCACGCGCAGCGAGCCGTTGACCTATTGGCAGACCGTGGGTCAGAAGGCGATCGGCGGCGAATTGCAGAAGCGGCTGGTCGAACTGGGCTACGGCCTCTCCGGCCGGATTCCGGACGGTCTGTTGTTTCGCGTCTCGTCGATCGACAGCGATACGACGCGCGCTTATGCGATGCAGGACTCGTTCGTGCGTCAACTGGTCGCGGCGGTCGGACCGGCAGAAAGAACCCGATTGGCCGGTCTCGACCAGCCGGAGACCGGCAACGAAGCCAGTTCGGTGCATTGACCGGCGGCAGCTGCGTCAATGCGACAACAAATTTACGTGCTCAGGAGTGCAGTTTGAAACGCTTCGCAAATAATGGCCATCGCGAAAAGACGGTAAGCCGTCCGCATGCTCGAACTTCGATCGCCCTGGCAGTGTCGCTGGCTTGCGCGCCTGCGTTCGGAGCGACGAAGACATGGACTGGCTCCAACGGTACCTGGGACAGCAGCGCCAACAACTGGTCGGGCGCAGTCGTCAACGGTGACGACGTCGTCATTAATCCGTCGGGTGCGCGCACGATCACGTTCGCGGGCTCGGGCTATGCCAGCAATACGCTGACGATCAACAGCTTGCAGCTGACACCGTCAAACGCGGCTGGCGGGGACACACTGTCGCTGACGGGCGGAGTGCTGAACGTCAGCAGCTCTTTCTCTGCCGGTGCGTCGGCGATCGTCAGCTTGCAAGGCGGCACGCTGAACCTCAACGGTTCGTCCACCCTCGGCATCGTGACGGTCGCGAGCGGCACTCTGGGCGGCTCGGGCACAGTGGGGGTCGCCGGTACCTACGCACAGTCCGGCGGTACTGTGAACGGATCGGGTAGTCTGACGATCGCTGGCGCCGCGACACTCACCGGAGGCGCAATGAGCGGCACCGGCACGACAACTGCGAGCGGCGGACTCAGCGTCGGAACCGGCACGGTCACGCTGAACCGAACCGTCAACACGACGACTTATAGCCAGTCGAGTGGCACTCTAGCGGGCGCCGGTACACTGACTGCCTCGGGTGCACTGACCTGGAGCGGCGGGACGATGAGCGGCGCCGGCGTTACCGCGGCCAATGCCGGCCTGACGATTACCGGGACGACGGCTGCGCTGGATGCGCGGACGTTTACCAATGACGGCGCCGCGACCCTTGGCGGCACTCTCGATCTGAGGAACGGGGCCACCTTCAACAATCTGACGGGGCGCACGTTCGATATTCAGGGCGATTTCGGCATCAGCAACAGTGCTGGGACCGCCAGTTTCGTCAATGCCGGGACCTTCAAGAAATCCTCTGGAACAGGCACCAGTACGATCGCCCCTTCCTTCACGAACACAGGCACGGTCGACGCGCAAGCCGGCACCCTGGCTTTCTCGAAAGGCGTTTCCGGTACGACTGGCACGCTGCAAACAAGCGGCGGAACGCTCAGCCTAGGCGCGGCGAGCACGACAGGCACGCTCAATGTCGCCAGCGGCACGCTTGCACTGGGAACGAACAACTTGACGGTCAGTTCGGCCTACACGAACAGCAATTTCGGCACGGGCAACAGCTACACGCGGCGCGCGAACGTCACCGGCACGGGCCAGATCATTGCAGCGGGCGCGAATGCTGCAACAGCGCAGCAACTGAGCGGCGCGGTCGGCACGCAGACCTCGGGCAATGCGACGATCGCATTCGGCAACGTGCACGTCGGTACATCGACGACCCAGAACTACCAGATCGCGAACGCGAACACCGGTGGGCCGAGTCTGAGCGGCGCGATCCAGACGACCGTCAACGGCGGCGCACTGAGCGATGCGCGGCTCAGCGGCACGGGCGTGACCGCGTCCAACTGGGGACCGGTTGCGGCGGGCTCGAACACCGGCAACCTGGCAGTCACGTTCACTGCGTCGAGCGCGGGTGCGTTGACCGGTCAGAAGGTCAATATCCTCAACAATTTCGACAACACGAACAGCCAGCTGCTCAGCTTCACCGGAGCGGCGTACAACTACGCCGACGGCAGCGCCACGCCGGCGCCCATCACGCTCGCCAACCAGCACATCGGCGGCACCGCCTCGCAGGCGCTCACCGTCAGCAACACCGCCGCCGCCGGCAGCTTCACCGAGCGGCTGAACGCGAGCTTCGGCAGCAACACCGGCAGCGCCACCAACAACGGTGGCAGCATCGGCCTGCTCGCCGGCGGCGCCAGCAACGCCAGCGCGATGAGCGTCGGCGTCGACACCTCGAGCGCGGGCGCCAAGAGCGGCAGCGTGGCGCTCACCTACGTCTCCGACGGCAGCGGCACCAGCGGCCTGGGCACCACCGCACGCACCGGCCAGTCGG
>Ga0105239_10005037_pt1 | contig 15597 bp, 16 predicted proteins | sample KBSC44metaG_FD_92761 | JGI IMG/M metagenome (GOLD analysis project Ga0105239, IMG submission 92761) | Corn rhizosphere microbial communities from Kellogg Biological Station, Michigan, USA - KBS C4-4 metaG | ecosystem: Host-associated > Plants > Roots > Rhizosphere > Soil | place: Michigan, USA...
ATGGTGCGCAGGACCCGTACGCGGTCGTTTTCGAAGGCCACGGGGTGATGCTCGGCGTCGAGCTTCACGGGATCGAGCGTGATGGGCGGCGATTTTGGTGCGCCTAGTTTCAGCTCGATGATCACGGCTTCGAGCGGCTGGTCCGACCAGTTCTCTTCGGCGAGTTTATTGGCCTCGTTGAAATCCACTTCGCCGGCTTTGCGGTCTAGGTTGCGCACCGTGCCGTCGGCGGCGGTAATTTTCTCGTAGATGTCGGTTAGAAAGACTGTCACCGTAGCGGGATGCTGGTGCATGGCTATCTTCGCGTGCGGCGGAAGCTTGACGCGCAGCACGCGCACCCAGGCGTTGTCGATCTCGACTTTGTCCTGCGCGGCGGCGCTCACGGTGAGCGCGAGCAATAATAGTGTGCGAATCATTTTCCACCGCCGTTCGAATGAAAGGGATCTCCACCGGCGGGAGGCGCGGGTTCGGCGCTGGCGATGTCGAGGTTGACGACGATGGGCTCCTGTCCGCTGCGCACCACCACCGCCTCCACCGGCTCGTCGGCGCGCGCGTTCATCTCTTGATGGGGCACATACGGAGGGACGTAGATGAAATCGCCTGGGCCGGCTTCTTCCACGTATTCGAGGTGATCACCCCAGCGGAAACGGGCGCGGCCGCGGACGATGTAGAGCACGGTTTCTAGTTCGCCGTGATGATGCGCTCCTGTGCGGGCGGCGGGGGCTACCACCACGGTGCCGGCCCACAGTTTGCTGGCTCCGGTACGCGCGTGGGTGATGGCGGCTGCGCGCGACATGCCGGGCGTCTGCGGCGTGTTGCTATCGAGTTCACCCGCGCGCACGATGCGGATTCCGTGTTCTTTCCAGTCAGACATGAGGATCCGTTAGCGGATGAAGTACCCGGCCGCGCGCCACTGGTCGCCATCGGCCATCACGGTCAACTGCTCCGCTGCGCTGGCTTTGTTCTGGAAGGAGGTCTGGAACACCATCACGGCGTAGCTGCCATCGGGGGCGCCGGGCAAAGTCTTCGTAAAGGTGATGTTCTGCAGTTTGCGCGACGTTCGCGCGCCCAGCGGGGCGCGCACGCCTTGCACCATGCTCACCCAGGTTTTTTGGGTAATGCGCGAGCGAAAGTAGGTGCTCGCCTCTTTCCAGCTATCCGCGTATTTGCCGCTGTCGATCAGGTTCAGCCAGGCCTCGCCGCTCGATGCCGCCTGATCGCTCACCGGCGCCGCGCAGAGCACGGCGGCAAAAATTAGAATGGCGATAGCCCTCACACTTTCCTCCCCATGGCGCTGCGCAGTGGCTTGCCTAACACGAAGATCGCAAATCCAGCGGCCAGTCCGAGACCGCCCAGCATCACGAAAAACGTTTCTCTCGGCATCTTCTCATAGAAGGTGCCCAGATAGCCGGTGAAGTAGTTGCCGATGAAATTCGACAGGAACCACATGCCCATCAGCATGCTCACCAGGCTGGGGGGCGCCACTTGCGCCACCAGCGATTGGCCGATGGGCGAGAGATACAATTCGCCGACGGTCAACACCAGAGTACTGCCGACCAACCACAGAAAGCTGATTTTCTGGGTTTCGCCCAAGCCGTGCGCGATATAGATCAAAGGCACGAACGATACTCCCAGCAAAATGCATCCCATGGCCATTTTGGTGATGCTGCCGGGCTCTTTGCCGCCGCGTGATTGCCAGCCCCAATAGGAAATCAGCAGGGGCGTCAAGGCGAAAATGAACATCGGGTTGACGGCTTGGAACCAGGTGGAGGGCATTTCGAAGCCGAACACGTGCCAATCCGCGTTGCGGTCCGCAAAGATTTGCAGAGTGTTGCCTTGCTGCTCGTAGACCGCCCAAAACAGGGCGTTGAGGATCACCAGCACCATCAAGGCGATGATGACTTTCCATTCGCGTGAGGTCAGCGGGACTTTTTCGGTGTGCGTCTTTTTGCCGCGGGTCAGATGATCTTCGGCGAGAAACTTTTGGCCCCACAGATAGAAAATGAGTCCGCAGACCATACCCACGCCAGCCGCGCCGAATCCATAGGACCAGCCGTATTTTTGCCCCAGCGTGCCGCACACCAGAGGTGCGAAGAAGGCCCCCAGGTTCACACCCATGTAATAGATGCTGTAAGCGCGGTCGAGGCGCGGGTCGCCGGCGGGATAGAGGCTGCCCACTTGCGTCGCGAGGTTGGGCTTGAAGCAGCCGTTGCCGACGATCAGGAAGAACAGGCCCACCAGAAACATCGATTCCGCGGCGAGAAAAAACTGGCCGATGGCCATGAGGACGGCGCCGATCACGACGGTCTTGCGCTGTCCCAATAGGCGGTCCGCAATCATGCCGCCGAATAGAGGTGTGAGATACACCAAGGCCGTGTACATGCCGTAAATCTGCGACGCCAGGGGCTGCACATTCTGGGGGCCGAAGATCGCTTCGATGCCGCGCTGCAAGGGCAGGAACCCGAGCACATGGATGGTCCCCTCGCGCACGTTCTTGATCAGGTAATCCACCATGTAGAGCACCAGCAGCGCGCGCATGCCGTAGTAGGAAAAACGCTCCCACATCTCGGTGAAGAACAAAACGAACAACCCCGCCGGATGGCCGAGGATGGTGCGTTGGGTGCGGATGGTGTCGTAGGCCGAAGGCGGCGTGGCTGAGACGTTGGTGCTCACAAGTTCCCCTTAGTTGGGTTTCTTCTTCTTGAACAGATCCATGATACCCGTGGCCTCCTTGCCGATGTCACTATTGGTGAGTGGCTTCAGCTTGTCGGCTGCGATCCCGCCCACCATTCCCTTAATGTCGGGAACAAACTTGGGTTGCGACGACGTGCCTTGAATCAAAAAGGGGATCCCGGCCTGGCCCGAGGGGTTGACGATACTCAGAACCCCGCCGGTGTGCAGGTTGGCGCGCATTTTGAAATTTAGATCGTGGGCCGGGCTGACGGTTCCGGCGCCGCTTAATTCGCCGATGGCCGGCGCGATCACCGAAATTTTATCCACTTTCCTGCCGCCCTGATCGGTATGTAGACTGGCGCTGATGTTGTCGAAATCGGTGTCGGGGCTGATCTTGATGCCGGTCAGCCTAGCCACTGTGTTGATCCTGCTGCCCAGGTCGAAGTGCGCCAGACGAGTCTTTTGGATTGCTACAGAGCCGTCCGCTACCGGTTTGTCCGTTTCGCCGTCGACGGTGACGTTGACCGAGGCGGTGCCGCCTTCGAGCGATGATCCTTGTGGCAGGACGATATCGAGCGCCGGAAGCATGGCGGCCAGTTCGTCCACTGGCATTCCGGGCGCGGCCAGCTTCACGTGCAGGACGGTGTTGTTGTTCTGAATGCGATAGGTCCCGGTTAGCTCGGCTTTGGCTTTGCCGATGTGCACCTCGCCGCGGGTGAGGGCACCGGAGCGCTCGCGCAGATCGTTATTCAACACGAAGTCGAAGCCCACAGTTTTCGTCGCAGGCTTGCCGGCTTTGGCCAGCTTAAGCTTCTCGGCTTTAATCGCGCCCTTCAACTGCAAGACGTGGCCGGTCAAGGAGGCGCCGCCATCGATCGAAACCAGGCCCTCAAATCCGGTAGAAGGGCGCACGAAGCCGGTCTTGGCGATATCTAATTTGTTCAGCTTGAGAGTGACGTCAAAGGGAGTCTCGGAAGCGTCATCGGTATTGATGGGACCGGCCTTACCCTCCATCTTCACGCCGCCGCCGCCCTGGATGTCGGCGGACAGCGAAACCGGGAATGCCGCATTTGCGGCGAAATCCTTTATCTCGAGGTTTACCTTTTGGAGCACCTTGAGTTGCGGCTCGCCTGCGGTCTTGAGCGACAGCCTGCCGTTGGTAATCTTTACTAGCTTGACGGTTAAATCTTGCATTGAGCTGCCGGATGAGGCAGGCGGCTCCGCAGCGGGCGGTTTCGCCTGGGTCTTGGTGCCCAAAGTTGCGAAGTTCCATACACCCGCATCCGATTGCACCAAAGCAATGTCTGGCTCCTGGATTTCTATGCCGGTGACGTTCAGTTTTTGCGAGAAGAGCAGGGGTTCGAGTTCGACGCCCACCTTCAGTGACTTGGCTCGGATAAAGGGAGTTTTACTGTAAGCCGCGTCGTCGGCGATGTCGAGGTCGGAGGCCTCGACGCTGCCGGAAAGTAGGGACAACTTTAGGTCGCCCAGCTTCACTTCGCGACCGAGTGCCTGCGTGAGCGCGGCTTCCAGGCGCGGCCGGAACTGGTTCACGTTAATCAGGAGGGGGATCGCCAGAACGATCACCAGGAGGAGGGCTACGACAATCCCTAGCCAGCGCAGGGCCTTCATATGAAAACCTCCAATCTAACAAAGTGTACACCGGAGGGGCTCAGATGGAGTCGTAAATCGCGATGGCCCCATTCGTGCTTTATAACCACCGTGAATCAAACACCTGTGAAGGAAGAACATCAACCCTTTGTGTCCGACATCCAGGAGCTGCGGCGGCGCGCCCGCAAGCACATGGAAGAAGGCGCGGTCACGAGTGCCTATACAGCTGATCGGGAGACAGTTATCCGCATTCTGAACGAGGTCCTGGCGACCGAAATTGTATGTGTGTTGCGCTATAAGAGGCACTACTATATGGCGACCGGCATCCACGCGCAGGCAGTTGCCGCGGAGTTCCTGGAGCACGCTGAAGAGGAGCAGGGTCATGCCGATCTAGCGGCGGAGCGGATTACGCAATTGGGCGGCGAGCCGAACTTTAATCCTGCGGGGATGACGGGACGCAGTCATTCGGAATACGTCGAGGGTAAGACCTTGCTGGATATGGTCCGTGAGGACCTGGTGGCGGAGAGAATCGCGGTCGAGTCGTATAGCGAAATCATCCGTTATCTGGGGAATAACGACCCGACGACGCGCCGGATGATCGAAACCATTATGGCGAAAGAAGAAGAGCACGCCGACGATATGAAGAAGATTCTGGAGAACTTGAGTGAAAAGATTCGTCCGGAGAAATCCAGTCAAGAGCGGTAAGACTGACGCTATTTGGTCATTTTGAAAGGTTAGGAGCACGGCAGATGGAACCATCGCGTTACGAGCATCAAAGCTCAGAGGAGAGGCTGCGAGTTCTGATTGTGGATGACGATCTTTCGCTGCGAAAAATTCTGTATAAGATTCTTGAAAACGGCGGCTACGATGTGCTTTCCGCCGGCAGCGGGCCGGAGGCGTTGGCGATCTACCAGAGATCAAGCCCTCCCATAGACCTACTGGTGACAGATTACAACATGCCTGGGATGAGTGGCTTGGAACTCGAACGTGAATGCACGACTTTCAACTCCGCATTACCCGTGTTGTTTATTTCCGGCGACCTCCCGGACCATAAGTTGTGTGCGGAGGGGAACCGCGGATTTCTGGCGAAGCCGTTCCGCAGTGAGCAACTGATGCGCAAAGTCAAAGAGATGTTGTCGATGCGGTCAGAGCCTGAGTGGCCGTCGACGCAGTTAAGCCTATGAGCACTTTGAAGGGCTTTTTTAAAGAGTCCGACACCCAGCTCGGGGTGTTCTATCCGAAGCACTATCTGATCGCCGTATTCCGGCACTTGGCGACGGCGCAGCAGGCAGTTGCGAAGTTGCGTCTGGCCGGATTCGCGGAGGATGAAGCGATTGCGGTGGCGGGGGAGGATGTGCTGGAGCTGACGAAGGAGGAAAGCGGGCCGGGCAGCGTCTTGATGCAAGCGGTCTCACGCTTTTTCGCGACCGAGCAGGTATCTCACGATCGCGATCTGGATCTGGCCGCGCGGGGAGCTGCTTTCGTGGCGGTGCACTGTCCGCTTCCCAAGACCAAGGACGAGGCTTGGAAAGTGCTCGAAACCGAGGATCCTCTGGCAGCCCGGTATTACGCCAGTGACGGGATCGACCATCTGGCGGGCGATTTCACTACGAATTGATTCAACACAAGGAGAACAACATGAAACCGAGTACCACGGATCAACTCCAAGGCACGCTCCACGAAGCCAAGGGGAAGCTCAAGGAAAAGGCTGGCCAGGTGACCAAGAATCCGAACCTTGAAGCGGAAGGCCAAGCCGAGAAAATCGGGGGCAAAGTTCAGAAGAAGGTCGGACAAGTGGAAAAGGTGTTTGAGAAGTAACGCATGCTCATCCTACTGATCGTTTTGATTTTGCTTTTTGGCGGTGGTTTTGGCTACTACGGCCATTCGCGCTGGGGCCCGGGCGGCGGCGCTGGCGTGGGATTGGGGACGATCCTACTGATTCTGCTGATCGCTTACCTCCTGGGAATCATTCACTAAACGTAGAGCGTGCGTTATGCAGGGAATTATCTTCGCAGGTGTGATCGGGCTGATAACCTCGGCATTGGTTTTTGGCCAGAGCACACCTGCGCAGACGCGAGATCGCCGATTGGAGGAGGCGCTCACGGACATCAGCCTTCTGAAACGTCTGGTGAGAGAACAGGACCGCCGAATCGCGGAACTGGAAAAGGCTTTGCGCAATCTCCCACCCGCGGTGCCGCCGGCGGCTGTGGAGGTGAAGCCGAGAGTGGCCCCGGTTCCCGCGGTGCGCTGGCACAATCCGTTGAGGTGGGCGCAGATCCAGGAGGGCATGTCACGCGCCCAAGTGGAAGAGATTCTGGGTAAACCTACGTCGGTGGATTCCGTCATTGATTATCAGTCTCTGAATTATAAGGGCGACGTGCCGGGCGCCGGCGTCCTAACTGGCAGTGTGAAGCTCGAGGGCGATCGGGTTTCGGCTGTGAGTCCGCCGGACTTTTGAGCCCTCTCCCTACGGCCTTCCGAGTGTGGCAAACTAGAAGCTTCCCGGAAGGAGCGTGATGGTAGGGCGGCAGATCCAACAATATCAGTTGCTCGAAAAATTGGGCGCCGGTGGAATGGGCGAGATTTACAAGGCCCTGGACACGCGTTTGAACCGCACCGTCGCCATCAAAGTACTGCCTAGCGCGAAGTCTGGAGACCCTGACCGTCGCCGGCGTTTCCTGCAGGAGGCGCAAGCCGCGTCCGGGCTGAATCATCCCAGCATCATCACCATCCACGATGTAATTTCCGAGGGCGACACCGAATTCATGGTGATGGAGTACGTACAGGGCAAGACCCTGAACGACCTGATCCCTAAAGGCGGGCTGCGCGTTCCTCTGCTGATCAAGTACGCGCTGCAAATGGCGGATGCGCTGAGCACGGCGCACGCGGCCGGCATCGTGCATCGCGATTTGAAACCGGCGAATGCGATGGTGACCGAGAGCGGCCTGGTCAAGATTCTCGACTTCGGTCTGGCTAAACTCACAGATCGCGGGCCGGTGCCGGATACGGGGGACGATCGCACTCGCACCATCGCCAACGTGGCGCCGATGACGGTGGAGGGATCCATTCTCGGCACGGTGAGCTACATGTCGCCGGAACAGGCGCAGGGTAAGAAGGTGGACACGCGCTCCGATATTTTCTCGTTCGGGGCGGTGTTGTATGAGATGGCGACGGGAGTGCGCGCGTTCGAGGGCGAATCCAGCCTGTCAACGCTGTCGGCCATTTTGCGCGACGAGGCCAAGCCCATGTCGACGGTGGCGCCGGACGTGCCGCCGCAGCTCGAAACGGTGATCCAGCGCTGCTTGCGCAAGATGCCGGACGACCGCTGGCAGAGCATGAAGGACGTGCAAGGCGCGCTTTCGGCGTTGAAACGCGAGTCGGATTCGGGATCGCTTTACACCACGCGGGTAATGGCAGCGGCTGCTCCGCCCAGCATGGGTCCGGCATCGGTGAAGGCCAGTGCGGTGTCTGCACCGGCGAGTGCGTCGCCTTCCAATTCGAAGGCCATGATCGGGATCGCGGCGGTGCTGGTGGTATTGGCTGCGGGCGGCGGCGGCGCATTTTTCATGATGAAGAAGCGTGCGTCGGCGAAGACGGCGGCTGACCTGGCCGCGCAGCAAGCGCCTCCACCGGCTCCCGTGGTCGCGCCCGAACCGGCTCCTCCTCCACCACCGGCTCCGGATACTACGCTTACCAATGACAGCGTACTGTCAATGGTCAAAGAGAAAGTGCCGACGGATCTGATCCTGAGTCAGATTCGTGCGGCGGACAAGACCAGCTTCGACTTGTCGACGCCGGAGGTGATTCGTCTCACCAAGGGCGGGGTGTCGCCGCTGATCATCGAGCAATTGCGGAACCCCAAGCGGACGCCGCTGGCGCCGCCGGCGCCGGTCAAGGGAAATACACCGCAGAACGCCAAGCAGAACACGCAACCGGCGCAGACTGCCGCGGCGACGCCGATACCCGCTCCGACGGCCACACCGACTCCGGTGCCCATCGCGACCAATCCTGCAGCTACGTTGACGCCGACGCCAGCTCCCGCGCCCGTGGCCGCAGTACCGCAGACCGTGAGTGTGATGGTGCCGGACGCGATGCCGTTCCGCATTACGCTTGCGGCGGATATTCCGGCGGACGCGGATATGGGACGTCCGGTGCGCTTCACCGCGACCGAAGATTTCAAAGTGAACGGCGCCACCGTGATCGCTAAGGGTGCGGCGGTGCAAGGCGAGATTTCCGACACCGGCAAAAAGAAGGTGTTTGGAATCGGCGGGTCCAAGCTCAGCTTTAAGCTGACTCGCGCCGAGGGTGTGGGCGGGCATCAGATTAACGTCCGTGCTCTAGCGGCGCGCAAGAGCGACGGCGCTACGCAGCGGCCCGCGGACAATGGGCAGAAAACGGGATCCAAGGACATCGCCGCTTCACAAGGTTCGCAGTACATCGGCTACATCGATGGCGAGCAGTCGGTTACGGTGCCGAAGTAACTCTCGCGGACGATCCGCTTGCTGCGCGCGCGGTTCCGTGTTGGATCCGCGGTGCTGGCACAGAACCGCGCGCGGAGCAAGCGGTCTAGCGGCTCGCCACGTACAGCGCCATTGGTTCTCCCTGGTTGCAGGCTACGTAGTGGATCGCGGTGTCCGCAGATAACGCGTGCTGCCGTGCCGGCCCCAACGACGACGGATTGAGCCGTCAATTCCTAACTTGTTTAGTTCGGCGCTGGCGAATGCCTTTACCGCATGGCCGAGCAACCATATCACATGGACACCGATAGGCGCACCGCCGTACCTCAATCGATCCAAGACCTTTGCCTTCGTAGAAGCTGGCAGCTCACGGCTGCGCATGTGCGTTCTACCCATGTACATATCGTCCGTCGAGGTAAATCGATCTCCCGGACAACTCATGACAGGGAGCCGTAGCAGGCGAAGGCGATTAAATACGTGCCGCTCACTTGGTTTAGAAGTGTGAGATCGGGTGGGTTTTTCTCAAAGGATCTCCATCCGCTTGCTGCGCGCGCAGTTCTGTGTGAGGGGGGCGTGGGGGTTAGGGGCGGTGTTGCAATTTGAAGCACTGGCGTGCGATTTCCCATTCTTCTTCGGCGTGGATCACTAGCACTTGTAGATGGGGCAGGAATCCAAGTTGTTGGATGACTTTTTCGCGCAGAGGGGCGCAGTTCTCGCCTACGCCGCCGGTGAACACCAACGCGTCGGCTCCGCCTAGCACTGCTAGCATTGAGCCTATTTCGCGCATTAGACGGTGGACGTAGATGTCGAAGGCCAAACGGGCGCGAGCGTCACCGCGGTCGATCGCAGATAGAATCTCGCGCATGTCGGCGGAGGTGCCCGAGATGCCTCGCAACCCCGACTGTTTGTAAAGGATATCGTCGAGTTGATCGGCGGTGTAGTTGTGCTCTCTCAGAAGGTAAATCAGAATGCCGGGATCGACGGAGCCGCTGCGCGAGCCCATCATCAGGCCATCGAGCGGGGTGAAGCCCATGGTGGTGTCGATACTGTTTCCACCGCGCACGGCGGCGAGCGACGCTCCGCTGCCCAGGTGACAGGTAATGATACGCAAGCCGGATGCGTCGCGGCCCAGCAATTGCGCGGCGCGGCGGGAGGCGTAGCCGTGGCTGATCCCGTGAAACCCGTATCGGCGAATTCCGGCCTCGTACCAAGAATAGGGGCCAGGATAAACGTAGGCCTCGGGCGGAAGCGTGGAGTGGAATCCCGTATCGAATACCGCGATCTGCGTCAACTGTGGTCCGAAGTGTTGCTGCAACGTGTCAACGGCTTTGAGTGCCATGCGATTGTGGGCTGGCGCGATGGCAGTCTCTTCTGCGATGGCGGCGCGGACTTCCGGGGTTAGAACGGCGCTGCCGCGAAAACGTCCTCCGTGAACGATGCGGTGGCCCACTACGTCGACCGCGCTAGGTAGCGCCTTCAGCACCGAGGTGAATACGGATTCGATATCGGTCTTCTCGTTCCAGTCGATGTGCGTGCTCCACAGCGGTCGCGGGGGAGCGGCGTCGAGAGCGTCCGCCTGGAGATCGTCATACCAGCATTTCAGGCTACTGGAGCCGCCATTCACTACCAGAATTTTCATGCGGACGGCCACTGCCAATCGCGAATTTCCGGCATATCGATGCCATAGCGCGTGACGTAGAGTTTGTGCTCGATCAGATGGTCGCGCAGTTTGAGCTTGACGTTGGCTGCTTTGCTGGCGAGGCCGGGCACACGCGCGATCACGTCTCCGGCGAGATGGAAGCGATCAAGATCGTTCATCACGGTCATGTCGAATGGAGTAGTGGTAGTACCTTCTTCCTTATAGCCGCGCACGTGCAGGTTGTCGTGGTTGTGGCGGCGGTACATCAAACGATGAATCAGCCAGGGATAGCCGTGGAACGCAAAAATGGTCGGCTTGTCTTTGGTGAAGATGGCGTCGAAGGCGTCATCGGTGAATCCGTGGGGATGCTCGCTGGCGGGTTGCAGGGCCATCAGGTCCACGATGTTGACGACGCGAATTTTCAGATCGGGCAGATTCTTTCGCAGGAAGTCGACGGCGGCCAGGGTTTCAAGTGTCGGGACATCGCCGCAGCACGCCATCACCACGTCGGGCTCGCCGCTTTGATCGTTGCTGGCCCATTGCCAGATGCCCATCCCCGCCGTGCAATGCGCGACGGCGGAGTCCATATCCAGCCACTGCGGCGAGGGCTGTTTGCCGATCACGACGACGTTCACGTAACTGCGGCTGCGCAGACAGTGATCCGCTACCGATAGCAGGCAGTTGGCGTCGGGCGGCAGGTAGACACGCACTACGTCGGCTTTCTTGTTCACGACGTGATCGATGAAGCCCGGGTCCTGGTGGCTGAAACCATTGTGATCCTGGCGCCAGACGTGGGACGTGAGCAGGTAGTTCAGCGACGCGATGGGCGCGCGCCAGGGGATGCCGCGGGTTACCTTCAGCCACTTGGCGTGCTGGTTAAACATGGAATCGATGATGTGAATGAAGGCTTCGTAACAGGAGAAGAACCCGTGCCGCCCGGTGAGCAGGTAGCCTTCGAGCCAACCCTGGCACAGGTGCTCGCTCAGGACTTCCATGACGCGGCCGTCGGGCGCGATGTGATCGTCGTTGGGGAAAATGGCGGCGGTGGAGGTTCGATTTGTGACGTCGAAGAGTGCGTTGAGGCGGTTGGACGCGGTCTCGTCGGGTCCAAAGACGCGGAAGTTTTGCGAACCGGCGTTGGCCTTCATCACATCGCGCAGCATGTTGCCGAGGACGCGGGTGGCTTCTGCGGTGGTCGCGCCTGGTTTCGAAACCTTCACGGCGTAATCGCGAAAATCGGGAAGTTGCAAGTCTTTGAGAAGCAGGCCGCCGTTGGCGTGCGGATTCATCCCCATACGGCGCAAACCTTCGGGCGCCGCCGCGATTACTTCGGGCACGGGGCTGCCGTCGTCTCCAAAAAGTTCTTCGGGGCGATAGCTCTTCATCCAATTTTCAAGAATCTTGATGTGGGCGGGCTTTTCGGCGAGCGCCTCGAGCGGAACTTGATGCGCGCGGAAGGTGCCTTCGATCTGGACGCCGTCGACGACCTTGGGGCCGGTCCAGCCCTTGGGCGAGATCAGAACGATCACGGGCCAGGGGGGACGTTGGCGAAAGCCTTTCTCACGCGCGTCTTTTTGGATGGCGCGGATTTCGAGAATCACGGTTTCGAGGGCGGAGGCCATGGCTTGATGCATGGGCTCGGGTTCGTGACCTTCGATGTAGTAGGGGCGATAGCCGCAGCCTTCGAGAAAGTGCGTTAACTCTTCGCGCGGGATGCGGGCAAGTACGGTGGGACCGGCGATCTTGTAGCCGTTGAGATGCAGGATGGGAATCACCGCACCGTCGCATACCGGATCGAGAAATTTGTTGGAATGCCAGCTGGCGGCGAGCGCTCCGGTCTCAGCTTCGCCGTCGCCGATGACGCAGAGCGCGAGAAGATCCGGATTGTCGAACACTGCGCCGTGGGCGTGCAGCAGCGAATAACCCAGTTCCCCGCCCTCATGGATGGAACCAGGCGTTTCGGGTGCGGCGTGGCTGGGAATGCCTCCGGGAAATGAGAATTGAGTGAACAGGCGCTGCATCCCTTCGGCATCCCGCGTGATGTTGGGAAAACGCTCGGTGTAGCTGCCTTCGAGCCAGGTGTTGGCGACCATGCCCGGCCCGCCGTGACCCGGGCCGCAGATGTAGATCATGTTCAGGTCATATTTTTGGATCAGGCGGTTGGCGTGGGTGTAGATGAAGTTCAGGCCGGGAGTGGTGCCCCAGTGTCCCAGCAGGCGGGGCTTGATGTGTTCGATGCGCAGCGGCTCGGTCAGCAGGGGGTTGGCGTAGAGGTAGATCTGTCCGACCGACAGATAGTTGGCCGCGCGCCAGTGTGCGTCGAGACGGTGAAGCTCTTCGCGGGAGAGTGGAGGGGGCATTGCCTTCATGCTAACGCCGTTCGTAAACTGCGTTGTAGGCGCAGCCAAACAGCGTGATGACCGACAACACATAGCTCCACACCAACAAGGCGAGTCCTGCGCCGACGCCGCCGTAGAGCACGTTGTAATTGGCGATATCGCGCAGGTACCAGCCCACCGCCAAGGTGGAGAGCAACCACAGAATCGTTGCCAAAAATGCGCCGGGTAATACACCTCGAAAGGTTTGCCTGCGGTTGGGGCCGAAATAGTAAACCAGGGCCATGATGACGACGATGGCAACCAAGGCGATGGCGAAACTTAACGCTTGCCCCGCGAGATTGACCCAGCCACGCAGATCGTCGCGGCCGTCCGTCAGTCCCAGCCAGGCGATGGCCGAGCGCCGCGTCCGGTTGCCGAACACGATCAGCGCGGAGGCGCCCAGCAGGGGAATCGCGGCGGCCAGCACCAGCCACAACGCCACGGCGCGCTCCTTGACGAAGGAGCGGCCGCTGGGGATTTGGTAGATGGCCTGGAATCCTTCTTGCAGGCTCATCATCACGCCCGAACTGGCCCACACTGCCAGCAGTACCGCACCCACCAGAAGAGTGGTGGGGCGGCTTCCTTTGACAATGAACAAGTCACGCACGATGTTTTCGGTGCCGGGAGGGATGACGTCGTAGAGCAGGCGGGCAATGGTTCGTGCTACGGCGTCGGCGTTGGCTTGCACCAGCACGGCTGCGATGGTGGTAATGACGGGAAAGAACGCTAGCAGCGAGGAATACGCAGCGCCCTTGGCGATGCCGAAGCAGTTCTCCTCATAGGAGACCTGGAAGGCGGCGCGCAGGCGGCTCCACAAACGCGTGGCGAAACCCACATCGGCGATGTAGATGTTTGGCGAGGAGGCCACCTGCCTCATTATCCCTAAGCCCGGACGCCAGCGGATGGCGTAGAATGGACTCCCAAAGGGGCTGAAGCATGATGTCCAACATTCTACGAAGCGTGATCCTGACCGCAGCATTTATCGGGATCGCAAGTGCCGCCGTGGTGCCGGTGTTCGAAGTAGACCCATCGTGGCCGAAGGTTCCAGCGAAATGGAAGCTGGGCGACGCGTCCAGTATCGCGGTCGACGCGCAGGACAACGTGTGGGTGCTGCACCGTCCGCGCACTTTGCCGGCCAACCAGTCGGCCATGGCGGCGCCGCCGGTGATGGTGTTCGATCGCGCCGGTAATTTCGTCAAAGGTTGGGGCGGCGTCGGCAGCGGTTACGAATGGCCGGAACGCGAACATGGCATTCATATCGATTCCAAGGGTTACGTATGGATCGGCGGCAACAATTGTCCGGCGCGCGCTCTGCCTGGCTTGCAGCCCCGCGGCGACGATCAGCTTTTGAAATTCACGCAAGACGGCAAATTCGTCAAGCAAATCGGCCGCAGCACGCAGAGCAAGGGTAATGCGGACACCAAGAATTTTCATCAGCCCGCCGACGCGGTGGTGTATCCGAAGACCAACGAAGTGTTCGTTGCCGACGGTTATGGCAATCATCGCGTCATCGTAATGGATGCGGACAGCGGAGCTTTCAAGCGCATGTGGGGCGCGTTCGGTAATCAGCCAGTGGACAAAGACCAATGCCCGCCCCCGAGTTTGAACAGTGTACCCGACGGCCCCGGACCTGATCAGTTCAGCATCGTGCATGCCATTCGCGTTTCAAACGACGGCATCGTGTATGTGGCCGACCGCGAAAACCGGCGGGTGCAGACATTTACGTTGGATGGAAAATTCATCCACCAACTGGTACGGGGCTCGGATCCATTCGCACGCGATCTGGCGCTTTCGCCCGATCCGAATCAGCAGTTCCTGTACGTGGGCGGCGGCACGGATGTGGTAGTGGTCAATCGCAAGACTATGGAGATCGTGACCACCATTCAGGGCGGCGGCGTGATGGGCGGCGGGCACCAGATGCAAACCGATTCGAAAGGCAATCTCTATATTGCGCTCACCAACCGCGGGCTGCAAAAGCTGACGTTCAAGGGGACTTCGAACGCAGGGAAGTAGCGGCGCCCTTACGGCGGGGAAGAATCATTTGAAGCACCAGCGGTGCACTGCCAACTTGCTACGCCCCTGGTTTACAACGGGCCAATCGCGGAAAACGCCTCAGATTCTGGGAGTCTCAATCATGTATTTAGTGACTTTACGGGATGGTGCAACCCGATCTATTCATGTCTGATGGATATAGACAAATAGCTTGGGTTGGTGGTGATTCGATCGAGGTCAGGCATGATAATCGGGCAACCCGGCCTTAAGAGGAACTTAATCAAATGATGAGGCAAATCTTAATAGCTTCCGGCTTGGTGGGGGCCCTATCCATCGCCGCTTGCCATAAGGCGGTTCCTGTGGCCTCCCGGCCGACGCCGCCCGCTCCAGTGTCAGCGGCTGCGTCAGCGCCAGCTTCCAGGGCGATGCCCAGGCCCCCGCCTGTGAGTGTGACTCCCAGCCAAACAACGGCGCAAACTACCAGTCCGGCAACCATGACCCCACAAGAGCGCGCGACACTCAATGATCGGCTCGCCCGCTTGGAAGATGCTCTGTTTGACTACGACAAGGCAACTATCCGGTCCGATGCGACCACCATGCTTAAGGACGACGTCGGTGTGATCCGCGGCATCCTGGCCAGCTATCCCAGTCAAAAGCTGGTGATCGAGGGCCACGCCGATGAGCGCGGTTCGGAAGAATACAACGTCGCGCTGGGCGACAAGCGGGCTCGCGCGGCGGAGGAATTTCTGACTACGATGGGCATTCCTGACGGGCAACTGACGGTCATCAGCTACGGTAAGGACCACCCCGTCTGTACGGATCAGACCGAAGCTTGCTGAACGCGGCC
>Ga0105239_10005038_pt1 | contig 15596 bp, 12 predicted proteins | sample KBSC44metaG_FD_92761 | JGI IMG/M metagenome (GOLD analysis project Ga0105239, IMG submission 92761) | Corn rhizosphere microbial communities from Kellogg Biological Station, Michigan, USA - KBS C4-4 metaG | ecosystem: Host-associated > Plants > Roots > Rhizosphere > Soil | place: Michigan, USA...
CACACCGCGCGATCCACCAAGTAGCTGGAGGAGCGGCGAAGTGCGTGTCTTGCATCGCCGCTTGAAGAGGCGCTCCGTTAGCGCGCTGCCGGCCTTGACACTACGCGCGGTGCGCGCGTAAACTGAGTTCACTCAACTATTGGGCGGCGCCGATGGCCCGCCGGAGGATGCCATGATTCGTATCAATCGAGCTAGGATTTCGAGAGCTTTGGCAATTATTGCCACGATGTTGTCCGGTGAAGTCGCATTCGCCCAGATCGATCTGTCAGGGGACTGGGCAGTCCGCATCCACATGGACCAGGCGTGGCGTGGCCCCGGCGCCGAGATCGGCGAGTATGAAGGGCTGCCTCTCAGTCCGGCCGGCCGTCTGCGGGCCGAGAGTTGGAGCGCAACCTCAATTACACTGCCCGAGCGGCAATGCAACCCGCTCCCGGCCGACGATTTCACCGACATCAGCGGCATGCGGATCTGGAAGGAAACCGATCCGGCAACCCAGAAAGTAATTGCCTGGCATGAGTACACCGAGTGGCAGGCACAGGAACGGGTTATTTGGATGGACGGCCGACCGCATCCTTCTGAGTTCGCACCGCACACCTGGCAAGGCTTCTCGACAGGAAAGTGGGAAGGTAATCAGCTCGCCATCACGACCACCCATCTGAAAATGGCGATGTATGAGCGCCACGGCCTGTTTCGCAGCGACACCGGCACGCTTTTTGAGCGGTGGATCCGGCACGGCAACTATTTCACGGTGATGCTGATTATTACTGATCCCGTGTTTCTTTCTGAGCCCTTCATCCGCACCCGGAATTACGAATTGAGCCTGAGCCAGAACCTAGGCGGCTATTCCTGTGTACCGGTGGCTGAGATCGCAGGCCGGCCCGAGGGATACGTGCCGCATTATCTGCCAGGGAAAAACCCGTTTTTGGCGAACGGCACGGAGCGATTCGGTTTGTCGAAAGTCGTGCTTCAGGGCGGCCCGGAAAGCATGTATCCGGAGTTTAAAGCGAAGCTGAATGACCCCGCGGCTTCGGTCACGATGCCGTTTCCAGCGACGAAGGCTCCGGTATTGACCAGACGAGTCGAGCCGCCTTTAGAGGGTGTCGAGATTACGGTTCTTCCGGTACAGGGCAACGTATACCTGCTGGCTGGAGCGGGCGGGAACACAACCGTGCAGGTAGGCGAAACGTCCGTCACAGTCGTCGATACGCAATACGCGCCACTCAGCGGCAAGATTCTCGCAGCCATCCGCAAGATTTCGAACAAGCCGATTCGCTACGTCATTAACACGAGTTTTGATCCCGATCACACCGGCGGAAATGAGCCGATCGCCAAGGCGGGGAATTCGGTCGGCGGTTCCAATGTCTCGCGGGATATTGCGGGGGCCGGTTCAGGAGCGGCGATCGTCGCGCATGAAAACACCTTGAAGCATATGAGTGCGCCAACCGGCGCGAAAGCCTCCGTAGCCTTTGCTGCATGGCCCACCGAAACCTACGCGACGCCGAAATACGAACTGTTCGACGGAGAGGCCATTCAGGTGATTCACGAGGCAGCGGCCCATACCGATGGCGATAGTATGGTGTTCTTCCGGCGTTCCGACGTAATCAGCGCGGGCGACATCTTCTCCACGGTGAGTTATCCCGTAATCGACCGCGCAAACGGCGGTAGCATTAACGGGGAGATCGCCGCACTCAATCACATTATCGATCTGACCGTTCCCAGGGATAAGCAGGAAGGCGGAACGTACGTGATTCCGGGTCACGGACGGGTGGCGGACGAAGCCGACGTGGTGGAGTATCGCGACATGGTCACGATCATCCGCGACCGTATCGCGGATCTGATCGCGCAGGGAAAATCACTTGACCAGATCAAGGCTGCTCAGCCGACCCTCGATTTTGACGGGCGCTATGGCGTACCGACAGAAAAGTGGGACAAAGACAAGTTCATCGAAGCCGTATACGCGGACCTGGTTGCCGCGAAAAGCAAGAAGCCTTAATTGCATCCGCGATGGCGCAAGTCAGGAAAAGAACGTGGCCAGGATAATCCTTCGTTTGCTCCTCTCCATCGCTCTGTACGGTGTGCTATCAGCGCAACAGTCCAATCCGATCCCGCTCAAGATCGATAGCCCTGCGATCAAGCAGCACGTCGAAAAAGCGAAGAAGATCGCCGGAACAGAATGGTCAACGGCGGAGCGCTATTTTTGTGAGGCTCCGCGGACGGACGCTCCCGATGACCCAGTGATCGAACCGGCCAAGATCTTCGACAACGTGTATGCGATTGGCAACGCGGGGACCGTCGCATACGTGATCAGCACGCCGGAAGGCCTGATTATGATCGATTCCTTGAGGCCGAATCAGCTTGAGACGCAATTGCTTCCAGGGCTTCAGAAGCTGGGCCTCGACCCCGCGCAGGTCAAGTGGGTACTGATCACTCACGGTCATGCAGATCACTTCGGCGGCGCCGCTTACTTCCAGGAACACTATCGCTCGCGAATTTACATTGCCGAGGGGGATTGGGATTTGATTGAGCATCCGCCCGCTCGGACCGGAGGGACTGGAACGCCCGCTCCCGCAAAGCCAAAACGCGACCTGATCCTTACGGATGGGCAAACAATCGTCCTAGGGAGCGAAAAAATCACGCCTTACTTGGTGCCTCCCCACACGCCTGGATCGATGGGCTTTATTTTCCCGGTGAAGGATGGAGGCAAAACACACATGGCCGCGCTGTTCGGGTCTGTTTTGCTGATCACCACGCTCACCGACGATCCGGGGATGCAAAAACATCTCGAAGCCATCGCGCATTGGAAGCAGGTGACGAGGCAAGCCAAGGTGGACACGGAACTTCAGAATCATCCGCTAATGGACAATTTTACGCAGAAGCTGGAAATGCTGAAACAGAGGAAACCGGGGCAGCCGAATCCGTTCGTGATCGGGCAGAACGGCTATTCCAGGTTTGTCGGCGTGATGGAGGAGTGCATGAAAGCCGAAGTCGTCCGCCGGGAAGAGGCGGGTGCGCACTAACCGGAATTACCCGCGCTCAATGGCGGCACCGGCGGCTTGCATCTCCGCGATAGCGCGTTGATCGTCGCCTGGCTTGGCATTAATGGGCCGCGTGGCATCCAAGAGCAGATCTACTTTGAACCCCTGCTGAAGCGCATCGAGCACCGTCGCTCGCACACAAACATCCAAGGCCAAGCCGCCGATCCACAATCTGCTGATCCCCACTTGCTTCAGCCGGGTCGCCAATTCGGTGCGGTCCAGCGCCGAGTACTGATCGAAATCGTTATGCGTACCCTTGGAAATGATCAACGCATCGCCGGGGAGGTGCAGGTCCCGGTGAAAGTCGGCTCCGGGCGTGTTCTGAATACAATGAGCTGGCCACGTCCCCCCTTGCTGGAGGAAGCTCATGTGGTCTGGCGGGTGCCAATCCCGCGAGGCGACCGTCATACCGGCCCCTTGCGCGATCCAGCGATTCAAGACCGGGACAACAGAATCTCCGTCCGGGATCGCTAAGGAACCGCCCGGACAAAAGTCATTCTGGACGTCGACAATCAGCAGCGCATCCTGAGCGGTCATTCCATTCATTGTGCCAACACCGCGTCAACGCCGTCCCGCGTACGAACGATAATGCCTCGGATTTCTTGGTTCTAACGGAGTCTCGCCTGGTCCCAATGTTCAACGATTTTTCCATCCTTGACACGGAAGGTGTCAAACGAGAACCAGTCGTAGGTTTTCGAGGGGTCCTTCGGATCCTTGTCGGTCCGCTTGAAAATCCACTGCACGAGATCCCCTTCCGCGATGATCAGAGCCGGCGGATCCTTCAAGGTATCTTCGATCTTGCCAGGCTTAGTCCAGCCCGGGCCAAAAATTCCGCCTCTCAATGCGCTGACGATATTTTCCCTTTTCCCAGGGAACATCGGGTTGTGCTCAACATAATTCGCACTGGTATAGGTGTTGAAGTTATCTAGGTTTTTGGGCTCCCAGACATATCTGTAGAAGTCGTAGACCACTTTCTTATTTGCCTCTACGGAATTAGCTTTCGATTGCGCATAGGCAAAAACCGCCGTCAAAACGAGGCCGCCGGCGACCAATGCTTTCCAAAGTTTCATAAGATTCTCCTATTCAATGGGATGCTCACCGCCGTTATTTGCTTTTGGTCAGATCTTCGTAAATCAGTTTGACAAACATATCGCCGGTCCATGAAGGTTGGCTATAGCGAGGGTCGTAATCCAAGGTGAGTTTCGCGGCCAGTATTTGCTCCAGAGTCATCTTCTGCTGAACCATGTCCTGGATGCGGTCGCGAATGATGGTGACCATGTCCCGGTATTCGACGACGTCCGCTTCGTCGCAAAGGCGTCCGTGGCCGGGGAGAACGTACGTGCCGCCTTCCTGCTTATCTTTGGGAACCGTCAGCTCGATGATGTGGTTCAGAGCCGTGATCTCGCCGCTGATCGTGCCGCCGCTTTTGCTATCGATCATCGGATAGCTAACCGTGGAGAAGACGTCCCCGGTGCTGATCACATCCGAACGGCGGAAAAACACCACACTGTCACCGTCGGTGATCGCCGCGGGTTCATGGAAAAGCTGAACCGCTTCGCCGTTAAACAATTCGTAACGCTTAGTGGCGTAGGTCTCCGTCGGCCAAGCCGCGAACGGTAAGACGGCCGTCGAACCCGTGGGAGCGCTCATCCGTGCCAGAACATTCTCCTGTGCCACGATGGCTGCGGACACCGGCTGGTCCTGCCCGCCCGGAGCTAGATCGCGGCCGGTGATCGGCATGCCGGCCTTGGCGATCGCCTCGTTGCCGCCACTGTGGTCGAGATGGAAACTGGTGTTGATCACCCAACGGATCGGCGCTTTGGAAAGCTGCTTTACCGAGGCCAGAATCTTTTCGGTCTCCTGTCCCGTCCCCGAATCCACCACGATGACGGATTGCTCACCAACCTGGACCGTCGTGTTCCCGGCCGGGCTGGCCAGCATGTATACGTTGCCCTGGACTGGAATGATCTCAAGATTGGTCGATTTGCTCTCGGTCTTGGCAACCGCCGGAGTGGCCTTAGAAACGAACGAGGCTGCCAGCGTCGGCCGTGTTAAAAAATCGGGAGACATGGTCTCCGCGCCGCCGACCACAGCCTTTTCCGGGATTCCGAACCGCTTCACGGCGCTCAATACATACGGATTTTTTCCTGGCAGGTAGTGTGGCACGTAACCTTCTGGGCGATTCGCAATTTCTGCCGTGGGCGTGCACGCGTAACCTCTCGGCTGCGGGTTCAGATTCAAGATGTAGTCTCTGGTGCGGATGAAAGGCTCGCTGAGATAAACGGGATCGGAAATGATCAGGGTGACCGTCAAGTAGTCTCCGTGCCGTACCCAGTGCTCACGCAGCGTTCCCTCATCGCTGCGGTAGATGCCAATCCGCTCGAACGGCGCCATCTTCAGGTGAGTTGTCGTGATGGTCAACTGATTGTGCTCCCACGCGCCGGTGGAGAAACCCTGCCAAGTGTGGGGAGCATATTGGGATGGATGGCTCCGGCCGTCCATCCAGATGGTTCGTTCCTGCCCGCCCCATTCGTTGTATTCGTGCCACGCAACCACTTGACGAGTGATCGGATCCACATCCTTCCAGATGCGCATGTTCCCAAAATCGGTGAAGTCGTCCGCGGGAAGCGGCAGACATTGCCTCTCGGGCAACGTGTTCAGGGAGGCATTCCAGCTACTGGCCTTGAGCCTGCCCGCGGGACTTAAAGGAATTCCCTCGTACTCGCCCAGCTCGGCGCCGGGGTTCCGATAACGGTCGTCCTCGTGAATCTTGAGCGACCAGTCTCCGCTGATGTCGGTCTGCACGTATTGGACGCCCGCAGCCGGAGCCGCCGTCTGGGCGTACTGAGGGGTGGAAAACAATAGAAGCAGCAAACCGCCCAAGGCACACTTCTCGGTGCTGAAAATCATCGGAGGGCCACTCCTTTCAAATTCATAATAGTGAGTATGCTCTTGGTAAAGTTCACGTCAACATGGGCACCACGCGTTCGACGTGATCGGAACTCGACATCCATCGAGCGGCTCAGTAGTACGCGCCAAGAGTGGTGATCTTGGTTTTATCGGGATAGAGCACTCCGGCTGCGGCATTCACCGCGGACCGCGGCGTGTACCAGATGGCTCCCTGGCGCGTGATCGCAAGCTTAGGCATGTCGCCCTCTTGCGGCGCTGGGAAATAAGTGAACTTTTCTGTTTTCGGATCGAATTTGATCAGCGTCCCGCCTTGCCCATCATCCGGGATCCACACGTTGCCGTCCGCGTCGGGCCACGCATCGTAGGGCTGTGCATACGCGAGCGGCAGCTTGTACTCGACCATCTTTCCCGTGGCCGGGTCCAGCTTTCCGAGCTTGCCATGGCTATAAATTCCGAACCATACGATCCCTTTTCCATCCATTCCAAGCCGCCGGATCTGGCACGGTTTCGTCAACGGCGGAAACTCGGTGAACTTCTCGGTGATCGGATCGAATCGTGTGATGTTGCAGCCGGCGTATTCTGCAAACCAGATCTTGTCGTCCTTATCGATGAAGATTCCATAGGGATAGGAATTCTTTGTTGGCGGATCGTAAAGCTTGACCACTTTCTGCGTGGTGCGGTCCCATTTGCCGATCTTGTTTCCGATGATGACGCTGAAGAATATATTCTGTTTCGAATCGAGCACCGGCGTGTGTCCCTGTGCTCCCTCCATATCGCCGGTAATGTTCATGTCATAGCGCTGCATTTCATTTGTCTTGGGATCTAGCTGCCCCAAGTGGAAGCCGCGGGTTTCCGACCACCACACGTGGCCTTGTGCGTCGACGGTCAGCCCATGTGGGTCGGCCGTGGGTACCGGCAGGACATAATCGTGGAACTCGGCGGTGCGCGGATCCACCATGCCGATGCGGTTTGGAATCCCGCGATCCGTGTACCAGACGTTGCCTTTGGCGTCGAAATGCGGCTCCTGCGCGCGGCGTCCTCTCCCCATCGGTTCGCCTTTCGCATCGGTCGACGGGGGATCGAGCGGCAAGTAATATTCGATGTACATCGCGCGGCCCAGAGCCTTTTCGTCAATCGGATAGTCTTCCACCTTCACCGATCTCGTTGGGCCATTCGGAGCGAAGTTCTTGGCGAGGTAGGCGACCACCGCTTCGCGGTCCTGCGGACTCATCATCTCCGGCGTGATCATCCCGGTGCCGCGCGTCGTCTTGCCTCCCGCGTTCATCATCAAATCGAGTGCGGCATTGGCGGACGCCTGCGTCCAACCGCCGCGGTGCGTGGGCAGAAAGTTGATGCCGTGACAGGCAACGCAGGTGCGCTCAACCACGGCTTTGCCCGGGCCCGGCGGATAGAGTTCGTCGTAGGAGACCGGCGTCGGTTGCGGGCGCGGAGTGCCCGGACCGTTAAACACGGCCAGTTGCGCGGGAGCGTACGAACCTTCCTGCAGCGCAAAATCGGCGGTTAGGGTAGACCCGGGCTTTAGGTCCAACGTCTTCACTTCGCCGGAGAAGCCATTTTTCTTAACGGAGACCTGGTACTTGCCGGGCAACAACTTCACCGCTTCGTAACGACCGGCTTCCGTGTAGACCATGTAGAGCACGTGTTTATCGACATTGCGTATGTAGACTTCGGCGCCTTGAAAGGATTTGGTCGCGGTGACCTTTCCTGAAAGGCTTCCGAGTTCCGCGTCGCCCGCGGCCTTCGTAACAGACCATGAACCTCCAAGAACCAGCGCACCAACTGTTAACGCCGCCACGCCCAGCCCAACGCCGGTATGACGATATGGAATCTGCATTCTCATGAGCAACTCCTTCCCGCTACATCGTGCCTTCAAACTGTTTCGATATACGGATCGCGAATCGGCCTGAGTGAGTGTGATGAAAGCGTGCCCGTTTTGCAGCGGCGTTTCATCTCTCTGCGAAAAAGCCCGGAGGCCATTGAAACCACACCAGCCTTTTTTTCTGTATATCGACTTAAAAAATGATCTTAAGCCCTAACTGCACCTGACGCGGCTGGCTGGTTGTTGCTGTCACCCGCCCGGCGCTCGCGTTCAGCGCACTACCGGCGAAGATAGTCACATTCGGCTGTTGGAAAGACGGATGGTTCAGAATATTGAACGCTTCCGCGCGGAATTGGATCGTGAACCCTTCGGAGATCTTCTTGACCCTGAAATCACGGATCAACGAATTATCCAAATTCCACAGATTCGGCCCGATGATAATGTCGCGGCCGGCATTGCCGTAGGTTCCGGCTGCCTGCAACGTGAAGCAACTGGTGTTGAACCATTGGTTGAGAGTTTGGAATCCGCTATATAGATCGCACCCGGCAACCACGTTCGGGCGGCCCGTAGGGGAGCCCGTGCCGGAAAACACGCGGTTCGCGGCCGAGGCGGGACTCGAGGGGAAACCGGACAAATACGTGAAAATCCCGGTGACTTCCCAACCACTAAAAAGCGCGCCGGTGATTCCGCCGTGTACAAAGGGAATTTGATAGACCGCGCTGAGGCGGAAATTGTGCCGGCGGTCGAAGTTGGACAACCCGCGGTCCGCCGCTACGTTGAAGGATTGCGAGGCAGCTCCGCCGCCGTTCGGCCCGAAGGCACCCGAGGCGTTGTCGATGGATTTAGAGAAGGTGTAGGAAACCTGCGATTGGAATCCGTGCGAAAACCGTTTGTTCAAGCTTGCCTGCAGGGCCTCATAGTGCGCATCGGATAGTGTATTTCCGATCAGCAGGGAGTTGTAGAGCGTATCGACGCGCGGATTCGGAATCCCTGCGGCGTTGCTATAAGTAGGCGCACCGTTGTAAAAGCAACCCGTCGCGCTTTGTAGAGAGAAGGGCTGGCCGGTTGGCATTTCCGAAGCCGAACGAACGCACGGGATGGGGCTATTGATATCGGTCTGGCCCACTCCGTGGACGTAGTGCGTGCCAACGTAGGAAACCGTGGCGACCGTATCGGGAAGCACTTCACGTTGGATGCTGAAGTTCCACTGCATTTGATAGGGAGTTGAGCTGATTCCCCAGTATTGACCGTTTCCTTGAATGCTGAGCGTACCGTTGGTGGGAATGACGACGGCATTGGGGTCGGTCGCTATAGGGATGTTGGAGAACGGCGTGGGATAGAGCAATCCCTGCGCGGCCGTCTGCGCCGCAAATAGCAGGGGGCCCTGGAACCAGGAGTTGAGAGCGTTGGTATACATCACGTCGTGGAACACGCCGAAGCCAGCGCGAATGGAGGTCTTGTGATCAGCGAAAGGATCGAACGCCAATCCAATGCGCGGATCCCAGTTCCGGAGCGAAGGATTTTTCTCAGTCTCCTGATTTTCTGGAGTCCAAATCTGGTTGGGCAGAAAAGGATTGTGCAGCATGTAGACTGGACGCCGCGCTAAGCTGATGATCGAAGTGGGAGCGTACCGCAGCCCCACGTTCATGGTCAGCTTTTTCGAAAGCTTCCACTGGTCTTCGACATAGAAATTATAGGCCCAGTAGCGCCAGTCGCGGAACGACCCCTTGCCGCTGAGGGGCGCTTGTTGATCGGAAACCTGACCCGCGACCGATGCCGCGTTCCCCTGCATAAAGGCGGTGAGGCTGGCGAACGTCCAACTCGGGCCCTGATTCAGGACGGTGAAAGTATTCTCGCGGAAGCGCGTGGCGCCGGCCCCCAGCTTGATGGTGTGCGCACCGGAGGTCCAAATCAAATCGTCTCCCATGGAGAAGCGGTTGGGGACGAGATAAAACGGCAGACAGCAGGCCGGTCCGAGACTTGCAACACCCGAAAACGTACCAATTACGCCGTCGACACGGCCGGCCGCCGTCCCGAAATACTGGAGGGGATGAATGCCCGGGTCGTTAATCGTCGCAGGCGTCGCCACTCCGTTCGCCACTGTCGGCGAACCAGTGTCGGTGGCTTCTTCATACGGACGATCAAACCCGCCATGGACTAGATTTACAATCTTCGCCGAAAGAATCCTTCGGTACTGGAGCTGAACGAAATGGCCCCGCGAGTGGTCCACTTCCGGCCACAGCGCAAGACTGGAGTTGGCCGGAGCCGTGCGGTTTCCGCGATCGTAGACGTAGCGTACAAACAAGGCGTCCTTGTCGGAGAGGTTATAGTCTAAGCGTCCTAGATAATAGTTCTCATCGCCTTCGTTTGGAGCGAGCGCGAAGGTCTGTCCCGTACCGCTGGGGTTTCCGCCGGCCAGCAGTTCGTTAAAGGCGGTGTTTGGCCACAGCGCCATGGTGTTACGGATGGCCGCCGCTACGGCCGGATTCGTCCCGAAAGGCGTGCCGGTCTGCGAAACAGGAGCACCGCAAACACCCGGCGTGGTCGTGGATGTGAGGAACTGATGGGCGCACTGGTCCGGCACGGTGATCAGGTTCGTGATTCCCTGACTGCGCCGTAGGGCCTCGTAGTTTCCAAAGAAGAAGATTTTGTCTTTTTTTATCGCCCCGCCGATGCTGCCGCCAAACTGGTTCTGGCGAAACGCCGGCGGCGAGTTGCGGTCCGTGAAGTTGCGCGCTTCCAACTTGTCATTGCGCAGAAACTCAAAGGCGGACCCATGAATCGCGTTGGTTCCCGATCGGGTGGAGGCGTTGATCACGGCGCCGTTGCCGCCGAATTGGGCGCTGTAGGTGTTGCTGAGGACTTGAAACTCCGCGATGGACTCGACGCCCAGTGCCGTACCTAGACCTCCCGCGCCCGGCACATTGCGCCACCAGCCGAGCAAATCCTGGCCGTCGAGCATCCACACGGTATTAGTGGGGCGCGATCCAGATATGGTGTACTTCAATCCGTTGCCGGCGAACGAACTGCCCGCCGCTGGCGCTCCCGCAACGATTTGCGTGACGCCCGGCTCGAGCGCTAGCAACTGCGTGTAGTTTCGTCCGTTCAGGGGCAGTTCGCGCATTTGCGTCCCCTCCACCAGCGCGCCAATCGCGGTCGACTGTGTTTCGACCAGCGAGACCTGGCTATCGACTGTGACAGTCTGCTGCGACTGCCCGACGGGCAGGGAGAAATCCACGACCGGTTCACTGCCGATGGTCAGCGTGAGCTTGCGTACAACCGTTTGAAATCCGGTGCTGGAGGATTGAACCTCGTAGTCACCGATGCCGAGATTAGAGAACCGGAAGCGTCCCTGCGAGTCGCTCGCCACGCTTTGCGCAATTCCCGTGCCGGTGTTCTTGGCTTGCACCGAGGCCCCGGCCACAGCCGCTCCCGAGGAGTCGGTCACAGTGCCGACGATCGCCGCGGTAGAGCCCTGCGCCTCCAATCGGCTTGCGGCAAGCGTCACCAGCAAAAGCAGCGCACAGAGCGCAAAAAACCGATTCCATAGCGTTGAATTCAATTGCATGACGTCTCCTTTGAAGCCCGCTGGAGGGCAAGTTAACCGGCCCCAAGAAACTTCTATATGATCTCGGATCTTAGGTCATAAATCAGAACGTGTCAAGTGTACTCAGCAATGAGTGCACTCATAATATCCAGACATCATGTCTTGGTCCGGCGATCAACTTGGGGGTGTTTGGTTCGATCGGAGGACAACGATCGCTACTGCGCTTGTTAGCTCAGCACGCGGAGCTGCACTGTAATTCTACACAGAACCCGTTCCTGGAGAAAGCAAATAGGGCAGCGTCGACTATAGAAACTATTTATCCAGGCGATAAATGGCCCGCGGCACTGTCGAGCCGCTTGTGCGAGGAATGCTTTTTGTCGTAGTCTGGTGGCGAGGCGAAGGTACAATGCAAACCAGCAGCGTAATGAACGCACTCAGATTTGAGCAAGGCTTAACGTACGCAGCGTTTTTGGCCCAAGCGCTTATCAATCACGACAAATTTGACGAGTATTACCGAAGTTCTCCTTTGTCCGAGGATGACCTCGCTTTTTTTCGGAGGGCCGCCTCCGTGCATCATGGAGCCGTCAACATCGTGGCGTTGGGGGAAGCCTGGTGCGGCGACGTATACCGCGAACTTCCGACAGTTGCGCGGATCGCTGAGGCCTCTGGGATGAACTTGCGAATTTTCCTGCGCGACGAAAACCCCGACATCATGGACCAGTTCCTCAGCAACAACGGCAAGTCGCGAGCCATACCCGTTTTCGTTTTCTATACGCGCGAAATGGAGTACATCACACGCTTCGTAGAGCGCCCCTCGAGCGCTCAAGCACAAATCGACTCCATCCTTGACGACGTCAGTTCCCGCTATAACTTGGCGCCGGGAACTACCTTCACAAATCTGCCCGAGGCGGGGCGGAAAGAAGTGATCGACACCATTTTGCCGCGCTTCGTCGATTGGCAGCGGGACTCCATTCGCGAAATGCGCCAGCTCCTCTCTAGCGCTCTGGATCTCCCAAATGCATGATCGACTTCCTGTCGTTTACACCATCCGCGGGTGTGACGCTTGCGTGAAACTCATGGAGCAGTGGAGCCAAGCGGGCATCGCCTACGAAGAGAAGCGTGTGGAACTGAGCCAGGCAACCCTAGATGAGGCTCGCCGCTATGGCTCCATGGTTCCGATCGTTGTCTGGCCCGACGGGGGCGTCGATGTGGGCTTTGAGAACCGCCTCGGCTGCTTCATCTGAGGGCGGCCGTTGTTTTGGCCGGATGCCCGTAATCCAGCCTGGTAAGCGCCTAACGGCCAGCGTATAAGAAGTATCGAAGGAGAGAATATGCCAGATCTTTATCCGCGGGTTGTGACCCACGTGGGCGTTACCGTCACCGACATGGCGAAAGCGATTGAGTGGTATCGCGCCGTCTTCGGATTTCAACTGCTGGCTGGCCCCGCGGAGCTCGTCTCCGACGACTCGCATTTCGGCATGATCGGCCGGGATATATTTGGCGCAAATTTTCGCCGCGGCCAGTTGGCGCAGCTTAGCGGAGCGAACGGCGTTTGCATCGAACTGTTCCAGTTCGACCAACCGCGCTCGGAGGTCCGCCCGGATAACTTCGAGTATTGGAAGGCGGGGATCATGCACTTTACGATCATCGAGCCAGAGATTGAAAAAATGGTTCAAACGATCGCTGAATCGGGCGGCAAAGCGAGAAGCAAGGTGTGGACGCTTTTTCCCGGCAAACCTTACAAGATCGCGTATTGCGAGGATCCTTTTGGCAATATTGTCGAGATCTCCACGCACAGCACCGAACAGACCTGGAGCAACTTATAGATTTGCCACCATGAAAACCAAGCGCACACGATATATCCCTCCATCCCGAAGCCTGACGTTGGCGGTCTCCGTGGTAACGGCATTTTGCCTCATGGAACGTCCGGCGCTGGGGCAGAGTCAACAGGGTAAAGATTTGTTGATTGGCGTCTGGGAATTGGATCTCTCCAAGTCGGATTTCACTCCGGAAACTGCGATCCGTGTAAGGACGATGGTTTTTAGTCCTGTGGATAATGGCGTCGCCTGCAAGATAACGACGACCACGGAACGTGGTAATGGGCGGGTCACCACGGATAGTTCCTACACAGCTCGTTATGACAATAAGGACGTGCCCATCGATTCCCCTTCTCTCGATACCGTGGCTCTTCGAAAGATCGATGCGAATACCTATGAACGTACCGGTAAGATTCGGGGGAAAGCCGTGGAAACCGCGTCCATGAAAGTGTCCATGGATGGGAAGATTCTCATCGTCACCACCACCGGTTCCATTGATGGACAGGATTACAGCAGTACCCAAGAATTCGTGCGCCAGTAGAGCGGGCGCCTTGCCACGCGGCCCTGAATCTACCCCGTAAGCTAGCTAGACGACTAGGGCGCAAAATTCCGCGTGCGACCGCTTGACGAAGGCCGCGTTCGGCACCTAAAATGAGTTGACTCAGCTACAAGGTGCTCGCGGCGTGGGGCTTTTTCTAGCGCTCGCGACGCTTTGATCGGAATTAGTGGGAGGCTTTTTATGAAGAGACTGATTGCTGTTAGTGCAGCGACACTGCTTTCCGTGTTAGGGGTATTCGCGTGGCAGCAGGGGGGCCAAAAGAAGGATCTTACGATGCCTTGGGCTTTCCCCGTTTACCCTGTCAATGTTGCCAAAGATCGTCCGCCGGTGGTGGATGACGGGAAACCCAAGAGCATCCCCGGCAGTAAGCTCTCATTCACGCGCACGCAGATCAACGACTACTACAACACACCCGACTGGTTTCCGGGTGATCATCCGGCTTGGCCGAAGATCGTTCAATACGGTAGAAAGCCGGTGATCGCTTGTGCCTTTTGCCACCTGGGAAGCGGGCTGGGTCATCCGGAATCCGCCAATATCGCTGGTTTGCCCGCCGCGTATATGATCCGTCAAATGGCTGATTTCAAGAGCGGGGCGCGCAAGGACTGCGAGCCGATGAATGCTTTTGCCAAGATGCTCACCGACGAGGAAGTGCGGGTGTCTTGTCAATATTTCGCTTCACTGAAGCCGAGAGTTTTTTACAAAGTTGTGGAAGCCACCACAGTTCCGAAGAGCTATCTGGATACCGAATTCATGCGCCTTCCGCGGCCCGACGGGAGCACGGAGCCGCTTGGCAATCGGATCATCACCCTTCCTCAGGAGATGGAGAGGACAGAACGGCTCGACCCTTACGCCGGATTCGTGGCCTATGTTCCCCCCGGTAGCCTAAAGAAAGGTGAGGCACTTGTGAAAACCGGCGGCGCCGGAAAAACGATCGCTTGCGAAATTTGTCATGGACCGGGCTTAAAGGGATTGGGAGAAGTCCCGCGGATTGCAGGGCTTCATCCCATCTACATCATGCGCCAGCTGTATAAATTCCAGGATGGGCGCAATGGAGGGTCCTGGGCGCCTCTGATGAAAGCTCCTGCCGCGAAGTTGACGGACGACGACATTTTAGCGGTTTCGGCCTATGTCGGCTCCCTCGCGCCATAAATGCAATGCCGGTCTTCCGCCATCGTTCTCGGAGGCGCGACCCACAGTAGGCCGGGAGCGAAACGTTCCATGTTGTCTTTTTAGGTAGCGCAGGGTGGAGAGTGCGCGTCCTGGAACGCAACTTGTGTTTCGGAGACATTCGTTTCGCTGACATCAGCAAGTCTGGTTTCCTCCGCGACGTCTATCGAAGCCGGGGCGCCGCGAAGACGTGTGATCCTAAAACGGAGGCTACTCAGAAAGCCTGTGATCCACGCGATTATGGGTGGTTGCGATCGCGTATCGCCTTTTGGGTCAGCGGACCGAGCACTTGCCCGAGGGCGGCGGTTTCTTAGATGTTGTGAGGTGGATGGGTAAATATGAGTGAACTGGTGACGATGACGACGATCCGCCGGATCGGGGTGATCACAATAGATAATCCGCCCGTGAACGCACTGAGTCCGGGAGTTCCGGAAGGTGTCCGAAATCTGGTTAAGGCCGCGAACGCCGATGAACGCATTGACGTCATCGTGGTGATGGGGGCCGGCGCCACATTCGTGGCGGGCGCGGATATCAATGAGTTCGCCAAAGTTGCGTCGGGCCAGGCACCGCCTCTCAATCTGCGGAACATTTTCTTTGAGATCGAAAGCAGCGCAAATCCGCTAGTAATGGCATTGAATGGGACGGCGCTCGGAGGGCGGCTGGAATTGGCGATGTCCGGGCACTACCGTGTGCTTGCTCCTACGGCAAAAGTGGGGGAGGC
>Ga0105239_10005039_pt1 | contig 15596 bp, 13 predicted proteins | sample KBSC44metaG_FD_92761 | JGI IMG/M metagenome (GOLD analysis project Ga0105239, IMG submission 92761) | Corn rhizosphere microbial communities from Kellogg Biological Station, Michigan, USA - KBS C4-4 metaG | ecosystem: Host-associated > Plants > Roots > Rhizosphere > Soil | place: Michigan, USA...
CGGAACTCATGCCAAAGCCCATCCGCAACCTGCGCTGGATCGTCGTCGGGACCATGTTTCTGATTACTGCAGTCAACTATCTTGACCGGCAAAGTCTTTCGGTCGCGGCGCCGGTTATCTCGAAAGAGTTCGGTTTCTCAAATACCGATTACTCCAAGATCGTGACTTCATTCCTTGTTGCCTACACCATCATGCAGGTGATGTCGGGCCTGATCGTGGACCGAATCGGTGTACGCAAAGGTATGGCAACGTTCCTTTCCTGGTGGTCAATTTCTGGGGCGTTACATGCACTCTCGACCGGACTCACGAGCTTTTGCTTCTTCCGTTTTCTGCTGGGCATGGGCGAAGCCGGCAACTGGCCTACCTCGGCCAAGGCAGTCTCGGAATGGTTTCCTTCTAGGGAACGGGGATTAGCGGTCGCAATCTTTGACAGTGGCTCGTCGCTTGGTGGATTGCTGGCTCCTCCCTTAGTGGCGTGGTTGATTTATGCCCATGGCTGGCGCGCCGCTTTCCTTTTGACCGGGGGGTTGGGATTCGTTCTCCTGGCATTCTGGTTGTGGCTGTACCAGCGGCCAGAAGAACACCCTCGCTTGTCCGTCGAAGAATTTCAGCTTATTCAATCGGATCAGATTCAAGAGCAAGTATCGACTCCTCAACTGAGCAAGTGGGCGATTCTGCGCACGCGTGAAGTCTGGGGAGTAGCGTGCGGACGTTTCTTGAGTGATTGCGTCTGGTGGTTCTACGTATATTGGCTGCCCAAGTATCTGTCCGATCAGCGAGGATTGAGTCTCCTACAAATCGCCGCAGTCTCCTGGATTCCGTTCGTGACAGTGGACGCAGGGAACCTGATTGGCGGCTGGTTCTCCGCATTTCTGATGCGGCGCCAATGGAGCCTGAACGCATCGCGCAAGTGCCTGCTATGTCTGGGAGCCGCCGGAATGCTGGCAGGCTTGCCCGCGGGCCTGACCAGTAACGCAGCACTCAGCGTGTGCTTTATTTCGATTGCAACCTTCTCCTACGGCATTTGGGGAACGATGATGCTGACATTGCCGACTGACCTCTTCTCACCCAGGAATGTCGGAATGGTTTCTGGATTGTCAGGAACCGGCGCTGGACTGGGAGGGATTGTTTTCACGGCACTGACGGGAGTAATCGTGGACCGACTTTCTTATCAGCCCATTTTCGTTGCGGCGGCACTCCTTCCCTTGCTTGGGTTGGTCGCCGTCCAGCTCCTGATACCGAAGGTCCACCCTTTAGAGAGCGTTGGAGGAGCAGCTGCGTAAATCACATCTCGGAACAACGATGTGGGCCCGATTCGGGGTTCACATCTTCAAGTTAATCCTGGCTCTGAATTCGGGCTTCCCCTGAATACCCAAATTGAGGTGGTAGACGGCTCCCCCAAAATATCCGTGGTCGGGGTCATAACCCGGCGGCATGATCGGCATTTTTTCTGATTTTCCAGCCGAGGTAACAAAGATATCGGTCAAGTCAGGTCCACCAAACGCGAGGGACGAGGTTTGCTTCGCGGGTGTGGCAATTCGGCGTTCCAATTTCCCATCCGGGTCGTAGCGGACAATGCGATTCCCGTACCACTCAGCCGACCAGACAAATCCCTCCGCATCCACGGTCACGCCATCAGGCAAGCCCGACGTTTCTGGCACCTTGACGAATATCCGACGGTTCACGGCGGTTCCTCGAACCAGGTCATAGTCATAGGCGAAAATGGTGCGAGCCGCCGAATCGGCCAGGTAAAGAGTCTTGTTGTCTGGGGAAAAGCCGAGCCCATTAGCAAGATGAATGCCGTCGTCAAGAATGCGGCCACTACCATCGTTATCGATCGCGAACAACTTTCCCAACGGATACTCGCCAGCCGGATCGTAGAACCATGAACCGGCTATGAGACGGCCTTGCGCGTCAGCGACGCAATCGTTCATCTGGCACTTCGAGCCCTCAACCTGGTCGACGATTTTGACCACATCGTCCATGCCATCCCACCACCATATTCCTGCATTGTTCGTGACCACAAAACCACTCGGTTGAGCCAGCGCACAACCGTTGATTTCCAGGCCAGCCTTAAGCAACTGATGTTCCTTTGTTCTCCAGTCGTACTGAAAGAATTTCAGACCGACACAGTCTGTCCAGAAAAGTTGCTGACGCTCAACGTCCCAGATTGGAGCCTCTCCACAGAGATTCGCTTCATCGGCAACCACAAAGAAGTCGGACATTGAGTTATGCCTCGCTCGCAGTTTCGGTTGAGAGAAGAACGACGGCAATCAGCGCCGATAGAACACCAACTCCCTGGAGCAAGCTGATAGACTCGTGCAGGATCAGTGGACTTGCCAGGACCATGACAAGAGGATAGAGCGCCGTGAGAGGTACGACGATTGACGCTTTCCCTCCACTCTCCATGGCGGCCAACAGCGCCCACGCGCCCACGGCATTTAACAAAGCGCTGAGTATGGCCCAGGCCAAACTTCGGTGTGAGTAAGAAAAGATCGACACCGAGGGAAGCAGCCAGGGGAGCAACACGAAGTAGCCCACGACGGTCCAAATGAGCGCCGATTCCGCTGACAGATAATTGGTGGAGACTTTCTGAAGAAGCCCCACTACGCCCCAGGTGATGAGTACGATCGCGGCTGGCCAGAACCAGGGCAAAATATGCATTTTATTTTTTGCCTCTACAGGGAGAAAATGACGAACGATATGGCAGCAAATCCAAGCCCTGCCCACTGCCGCCAGTTCAGCCTCTCACGCAAGAGAAACATCGCGAGAATCACCGTGATCATCGGATAGGCGGCGGTGGCGGCGGTGATCACAGGCGTGCTACCCCCAGTGCGGTAAGCGGCAAAAAGCGCCAGGCCGCCAATGCCGGCAAGAACTCCCATTGAGATCCCGCAGAAAATGCCCTTCGCACTCTTCTCGAGTTTGCACCGGCTGCGAATCAGAAATACCAAAACTACCGGAAGGCATCCAAACGGGAACAGGAACTGCATAGTTTCTGCCGGGATATTCGCTGATCCTAGTTTTCCAAAAAGGGTCCAGCCTCCCCAACACAGAACACAAAGAATGGAGTACCAGAACCATTTTGCCGTTAGCGCTTCGGCCAATGCCATGATTCCTCTCCTGGGCACTGCAGACTCAGAACTCTACTAAGTCCGCAATCCGGATGGGCTCCTGCTTTCGCTCGATGCTCCGAACCGCCGCGACTCCGGTGAGCAACGACATCGCGCCAGCGCGCGAACCTGCTCGTTGATGGAGCGGATCTGGGGCCGTAGGATTGAAAATCATCGTCTTCAATTTGGGATCAGCTCCGAAGTGGTCTTCCGACGAACCCTTTATCAGGATTACTTCCGAAGAACCGAAACTCTTACTCACGCGGATTTCGGCTTGCGCCGGAACCTGCCAGGGTTGCCGCTCGTAGTTACGGATTTCGATGCGACCGCGCTCGCCATTGAAAGCCAGATGAAACCCTTCAATCGGGAGGTACGCGTTCAACGAGTAACTCATCACGACGCCGTTGTTGTATCTCACTTGAGCTGTCATGCTGTCAAAAATGTTGATATCCGGACGAAAGACACACGCATCGCGGAAGTAGCCATCCTCGGACTCGGCATTTACGTAGAGCTGAACGTACAACGGATCCTGCGTGACGTCGTAGTAGAACCTGCAACTCGACTTGTAGGGGCATCCCCTGCACTTGTTCCCACGGAACTTGCTGTTTCGCCCGTACACTTTCAATTCGCCCTGGGCCGAGACTTCCACAGGCTCAGCGTCCATAGCCCAATTTATGAGATCGAAGTGATGCGTTGCCTTGTGGACAAAGAGTGAACCCGAGTTCTCGATATAGGCGTGCCAGCGGCGGAAATAGTCAGCGCCGTGAGAAGTATCCAGATACCAGTGAAAATCCACCGATGTCAGCGGGCCGATGGTGTCTGCCATCAACAACTCTTTGATCTTCTCAGCCACGCTGAAGTAACGATAGTTAAAGCCAACGATAATCTTCTTGCCGGCTTTTTTTTCTGCGTCGAGAATCCTTTGACACTTGTGCTCGTCGATCGTCATCGGCTTTTCGGTGATGACCTCGCAGCCCAATTCCAAAGCCCGGACAATGAAGTAGTCGTGAGTCGAGTCTTTAGTGGTCACGATCACAGTTTCGGGTTTGGTCTCCCGAATCATGCGATCGAAGTCTGTATATGTGGGGGCGGCCACGCCCAGGATCTTCTTGCTCGCCTCGAGACGTTTGGGGTTGATGTCACACATGCCAACCATCTCGACTGGAAAATGCCCCAATAACTCCGTGCCCCACATCGTCGAGCCTCGTCCGCCCGTACCGACCAATGCGACTCTCTTGTTGCTCGTCGCCGCTACGGCCTTCACGGCAGCGAATCCCAACGGCAACACTGAGCTTGCGATAGTTGCCTTTGCTGCGTAATCAATGAATTTGCGGCGGGTCAACGGATCACCTTTGCTCAGACGATCGTCAGTCATTGCTCCTCCATGAATTTCATCGCTAACAGGTGCAGCTTCCGAGGAACTTCATTCTTTCGCGGGCCAACTCCATCACTCTGAATCTAGTTGGGCGCTGCAATTCGCCAAGACCTGGGTCAAAAGGAAATCGCCGCCCCAGGCGGTTATTTGAGCCCCCTTTTTCTTGAATTGACGAAGAGTCTCAATAGAGCCGGTGGCCGCTCCCCAAGCTTTGCCGTGGCGGCGCGCAACCGCGGCGACTCGTTCGATCGCACTGTCGAGATCTTTGATGTCAGACCCAGAACCGGCCGCCAGACGCAACCCCAGGTCCGCTGATCCAACGAACAAGCCATCGATGCCCGGCACACTTGCTATTTCGTCTGCTTTCAAGACAGCATCGGGAGTTTCGATTTGGCCGATTATGAATGTCTGACTATTAGCATCGGTGGTGTAATTGCTCTTCTCCCCTGCCGGCCGCACACCAAAATCTGCGTCGAGACCGGCACCGTCGAGACCCCGATTTCCTACCGGTGGAAACTTGACCGCCTCAACCACCTTCCTGGCTATTTCCTTATCCGAAGCAAAAGGAATCAAGAATCCCGAAGCGCCATCCTCGAAGTATCGATAAAGCTGATTTCGCTCCATTGTCGGAGGCCGAACCATGCAATCGATGTCATACAGATGACAAAACACCAGAAGCGTCTGCACCTCACGGTTGCTCATGGCGCGGTGCTCCAAATCCAACCAAATTGCGTCATAGCCAAAATGTGCTGCGTAACGCACATAGAACGGCAAGAAATGGCCCATGGCACAGATCTTCGCTGCCTTTCCACTACGCAACTTTGCCAACAGCTTACTCTTCCTCATGGACGAGATCAGCCCTCCATTCGAACAATCGATGAGCACTCTTTGAGACACATCGCTCCGCTATTTAATGCGGCCAGTGATTCCAGTTTCACGTCCCACCGCCATATTCAGCTCCTCATTCACGGTCTCCAACCTCAAGAGCTGACTAGTATATGCATTACGAGCTGCTCAAGAAACGGATTGGCACCGGCTTCGGGCCAACGGCGTCCGACGGATCGGACAAAATCGGCGAAAGGGATCGATTCCGGCCATCCAGAACACCAAACCCCGGTGCTATACTGCCGCTCCTCGGAGCCGCCTCCATTTGCGGCAAATTCGCAGGAATGGCAACCTTAACCCTCGAGTCCACAACTCACTTCTCTACCGGGAGCAATCGACCACTATGAAATTTGAGCCGCTCAATCAGGGATTCGTGTCGCAACGCACCGTCAATACTCCAACAGCGGTGGCTGCGGGATCTCGCTGCGCGCTGACCCCAGAAGGCGATCTGGTTTGCACCTTCATGGTCCAGTCAGCCCTAGGCATCAATGATTTTGTTCCCTTATTGTCGAGATCCAGGGACAAGGGGGAAACTTGGGTAGAGGAGGGTCCTCTCTGGCCCGAACTGCAGGACAAGTTTTCGCTCTTTGGATCGGTGAGCCGGTCCCCTTCCAGCGAACTCTTCTTTTTTGGTACGAGCACCAACATCGACCGGCGTGGCGAAAGCTTTTGGTCTGATGCGACCCAAGGGATGAAGCAGTGCGATCTTTACTGGGCGAAGTCTGTGAATAGCGGAAGAAGTTGGACTCCTCCGACGGTCATTCCCATGCAAATCCCTGGAACCGCCGAGGCCCCTGGCGCCATGTGCATCACCCGCGATGGACGGTGGCTCGTTTGCTACGCGCCCTATAACACCTTTGATCCCAAGGTTGTCGTGGATCGAAACCAGGTCGCACTGCTGTATAGCGACGATCACGGTAAAACCTGGATTCAAACCTCAATGCTCCGTTTCTCGGAGATTCATTCCGGGGCCGCCGAAGCCTGGATCATTGAGCTTACTGACGGCAAGCTCCTTGGAACGTGCTGGCAAATGGATCATTCCGTGGATCGAGACTACCCCAATCCGTATGCGCTATCACTAGATCGGGGAAATACCTGGCTGCCGCCAAAGTCCACTGGAATTCAGGGCCAGTCAGTAGCTTTGGCGGCCCTGCCGAATGCCCGAGCCCTTTTTGCTTATAGCCAGCGTAAGCATGGGGAACGCGGTATCTGGCTGGCGGTGGTGAAGCCAACTGAATCTCAATTCACAGTCGAATGCAATCAGATTGTGTGGCGCGCCGAAACGACCACACAAACCGATTCCCCTCCTGAGCATTCTCAGTGGCAGGACTTTTCGTTCGGTGAGCCGTCGGTCACCCTTCTGGACGAAGAGACCGTTTTCGTAACATTGTGGTGTGTTCAACCGTCCGGTCGCGGGATACGTTACGTACGATTGAGGATGGTGAAATAGATATTTGATCCAGCAGGATGGACGGCACGGCTGAGGGCTGCTACATCGCACCCATGTACTGGCGCCGATGCCCTACTCTGTAGCACTTGGGCATCGGGGAGGGAATCAATATTTGAAGGTCCTCCAATACAAATGGTCGATGATCGTATTGCTAACCGGCATCGCGACCATCAACTACGCGGACCGCACCGCCATCTCGTCTGTCTTTCCCCTGCTGCGCTCTGATTTACACTCCTCCGACGTCGCACTCGCTGCGATTGGTTCGCTCTTTCTGTGGACCTACGCGATCAGCTCTCCAATTTGGGGTTATCTGGCAGACCGTGTATCTCGCAGTCGAATGATCGTTTGGAGTCTCTCGACGTGGAGCCTTGTTACCTTGGCTACCGCATTCGTCCAGAGCACGGACCAACTTTTGGCCACGCGGATAATGCTGGGGCTGGCAGAGTCTGCATATCTCCCCGCGTCACTCGCGTTGATTGCCGACTATCACCCGAAGGAGTCGCGAGGAACCGCGATCGGTTTCCATCTTGCCGGCCTCAATCTAGGCCTTGTCGTTGGAGGGGTAGGCGCCGGCTACGTGGGTCAGCACTATGGTTGGCGTCTCAGCTTCCTGATGTTGGGCGGTGTTGGTCTGGTATTTGCGGGTCTGGCCCGGCTATTCCTTCGCGACGCTCCGGTCACTGCACCGCGGGTGAGCGATTCATCCATATCCCGCACCGGCATGTCTCGGACTGGATGGCGCGACGTGCTGGCAGTGATCCGCATCCCGAGTTACCTGGTTTTGATTGCTGAGGCGATGCTCCAAGCAACCGGCTTGTGGACTTTTTTCAACTGGCTCCCTCTGTACTTCACCGAAACTTTCCACATGAGTCTGGCTGGTTCGGGGTTTTCTGGGACTTTCATGCTGCAGGTCGCGGCCGTGGTGGGCATAACGCTCGGAGGCTACGTCTCCGACAAGGTTGCTGGCAGGAACTCTGCCCGGCGAATGCTGGTGATGAGCATCTGTTACTTGATCGCCGCTCCGTTTTTGCTTTCATTCGGAGGCAATGCGAGCTACCTCCTGGTGAGCGCTTCCATCTTCTTGTACTCTCTTTTCGTCACGCTGGGACAGGCCAACGAGAGCCCGCTCATATGCGATCTGCTGCCACCCCGTTTGCGCAGCACCGCATTTGGCTTGTGGAACTTGGCGAACTGCACAACCGGAGGCATTGGGATCCTCGCCACTGGATACCTTAAGCGCGACTATGGGCTAGGGGGGATCTTTCACTATCTGGCGGGGCTTGTTCTGCTGGCTGCCTGCCTGACCCTGATTGGATATTTGGTCTTTCTACGGAGAGATCTCGAGCGCTCTTCCCTTCAACTTGCCAAGGAGGTTCCCGTTAGCTCATAGCCGGAACCCAGAACTCCGATTTCTCTATCGCACCTATTGAATAGTTTTTTACTGCTGCTTCGCATCAAGAATTCTCTCGCATTCGAGAAATACGTCTTCACGCACGCATTCATAAGGTGACAACAGCCGCAACGGCATGGTTAGTCCGCCGAGGCGCACCAGCGCTTTGTCATAGGCACCATCGATGAGCGGCTCGCGCAACATTGGGCCGATGACGTCATATACATCCGAGAGATATTCTTTCTGTAGTCGAAACAGGTTTTCCAGCCAGCCTGCACGAGCGTTCTCGAACATTTCGAGCGTCCTCTTGGGAAACATGGGTGCGAAGGAGCTAAGCATTGAGCACTCGCCGTAGACGCAGCCGGTTGGGAATGTCGCTTCGCCGAAGAAATGCTGCAGTTCCGGCACAACACGCATGAGGGCAACTGTGTGAGAAACATCCGGGCTGGTATTTTTAGTAGCGACCAGGTTCGGTACCTTGTCAACGATGTTGCGATAGTCCGCGGCAGTCAGCAGACGTTTGGTCCGCAACAGGTTGTAGTGCAGGAACTGAGCTTTCGGAAAAGCGAAGCAGACGTCTTGAAAGAACCTGATCAGTTCCCGATCATTGAGCGCGCCCCACGGTGGCAGCGAGATCTGAAATGTCTGGAAGCCAAGGTTCAGTGCTATATCAATGCGTTCACGAATTGTCGAAGTGGAAAGCCCGATAATGCCAACCTGTGGCAAAACGTCTACGCCGCGTGTCTCTTCATAGAACACCCGCGCGACCTGTTCGAACTGCCGGTTGGTTACGGCATAGCCTTCGCCCGCCGTGCCGAAAATGTAGATGTGACGAAAGCCAAATGCGAGAAACTGCTGCACTTCACGGCGGAACACATCTTCGAGGAAACGGTCTTGCTCATCCCATGGAACTTCGCAACTGACCAGAACACCTCGTGGATAGCGGGGTTTGATGGGTGCTCCCATTGAGCAGACTGTTCCGAGGGCCACCTTATCGGGGGCTTTTAGGTCTGTCAAGGCGCCTCCGGCGGGGAAGACGTAAACGATCCATGATTCTGGATGTATGGATCTCCTCTTCGTTTTGAGCTTGATTGCACACCATTTGCGCTGTCCAGCGATTTGGATAAGCAAATTCTGGAACCCTTTCTCGTCGGATTTGCCCTTCCTTAAGTGATAGCATTTCGCATGCCTTGGCTCCCAGAGCCAGGGTGCAAGCGACTGGCTCGCAACCCGCGGCTTGGATCATCCGCTCTTTGGGTCGATGGGCCCGTTGGCAGGAGGAACACAGTGCTGATTGCGGAGTTGGACACGCCTGCTGTGCTTATCGATCTGGACATCGCGGAGCGGAACATGCTCCGGCTGGCCTCCTATTGTCGGGAAAAGAACCTCCGCCTTCGGCCGCACACTAAGACGCACAAGATTCCCGAGCTCGCGCACAAGCAACTGGAGCTCGGCGCTTGCGGGATAACGGTAGCCAAACCAAGCGAGGCACGCGTTATGGTCGACGCGGGAATTCAGGATGTCCTCGTCGCTTATCCCATCGTTACTGACTTGAAGGCTAAGGAACTCGCCCAGCTTGCCGATCGGGCCAAAATCACGGTCTCGCTGGACTCGAACGAAGCGGCCACGGCCCTTTCTCGCCAGGCTTCGGCTCACGGAGTGCACATCGATGTGATGGTGGAAATCGATGTGGGATTTCGGCGATGCGGCGTAGGGAATGAGGAGCAGGCCCTGTCATTGGCTCGTCGGATCATGGACCTTCCCGGTTTGGAATTCCAAGGCTTGATGTTCTATCCAGGGCATATGCTGGCCGAAGAGTCCGAGCGCCGCCGGTTGCTGACGGCAGTGAACGAGTGCCTGGATCGCATCCAGCAGGCTTTACAGCAAGCTGGTTGCACCATCAATTGCATAAGCGGAGGTTCTACACCAACCGCTTTCATGTCCCATGAGTTTCACGGAGTAACCGAGATCCGGCCAGGCATGTACGCATTCAACGACCGCAATATGCTCACCATCAAGACCTGTGATCTGAGCGAGTGTGCGGTGTCTGTGGTCGTCACTGTGGTTAGCACTGCGGTCCCGGGACGAGCCATCGTGGATGGCGGCTCAAAAACGTTTTCCTCAGACGGTCTGCTTGCCGGAAGCCGCGAGGGCTATGGATTACTGTTGGACGATCAGGATACGAAGTTCGCTTCCGTGTCGGAAGAACACGGGCACCTGAATATCAGCAATAGCAGCCGGACTTACAAGGTAGGTGATCGTCTCTCCATACTTCCAAATCATGTATGTGCCACGATCAATATGCACGATCAGGTCTATGCGACCCGGAACGACAAAGTGCAATCGGTTTGGCGCGTCGCCGGCCGCGGCAAGCTTCAGTGATTGCACCTTCATCCAGTCTGATGGACAAAGGGGGATCTACCATAAAGATTTCCGCGTCCTCTCTTGAATGAGTCGGTATATTCCACAATATGGCTTCGTACCCGAAATCCGCGGACATTCTCGCTCACAACAAAAGATTCATTGCGGGAGGGATTGTTTCTTTCAATCGGGCCATTCAACCTGAAATCGTCTTCGTCAAAGGACAAGGCGCATACATTTGGGATGCGGAAGGCAATCGGTACATCGACTACCATGCTGCGTTCTCTCCGCACTTTCTGGGTCACAATGACCCTGATGTTAACGAAGCGGTCAGGAAAATTCTTCTCGACGGTAAGAGCCTCTTCGGCGCCGGCGCCACCGAACTCGAAGGACAACTGGCGAAATTAATCTGCTCGAATATTCCGTGGGTAGAGTCCGTACAGTTTCTGAATTCCGGGAGCGAGGCGACTTCGCAGGCATTGCGCTTGGCTCGAGCCGCAACGCGCCACAGCCATGTCGTCCGGATACAGGGAGGATACAACGGTTGGGGCAACGACGTAGCCTTCAACCTGATGACATCATTAGAGGATCTGGGTCCCAGAAGATCCCCCGGAGAATATCCTCTCTTCCCCATTAGTGCGGGTATTCCGGAAGAGCATCAAAACCTCGTACACTGTGTTAATTTCAACGACCTCGCTTCGGTCCGTTATGTCTGTGAACGCTATCCGATTGCAGCCGTCATCACCGAGCCGATTCTCCAGAACATAGGGATCATCCTGCCTCAACCTGGATATCTTGAAGGTTTGCGCGCTCTGGCTTCCGAATTTGGTTTCGTGTTGATTTTCGACGAAGTCAAAACCGGTTTCCGCCACTCTTTCGGAGGCTACTCCCAAGTCGCCGGCGTCGTTCCGGATCTTGTGGTTTACGGAAAAGCCATTGCGAATGGCTATCCCATCAGCGCCTTGGGAGGCCGTGTCGACCTGATGGAATATTTTGTCAGTCCGGATCGGAAGAAACGAGTGCTTCTGGCAGGGACGTCCAACGCACACCCTGTGCCCACAGCAGCAGCGATCGCAACCCTGGAGCGGTTACTCAAGAACGACGGCGAGGTTTATAGCCACGTCAATGGACTGGGCAAGCAGGTTGAAGACGGCATTCATAAAATCGTGAAGGAGCTTGGCCTTAAAGCAACCTTGGTTCGCCAAGGCTCGGCTTTTTGTCTTTACTTCACGGACCATGCACCCCAGGACTGGCATGATCTGGCGTCAAATCACAATTTCGAACTGGATTCCGCCATGCGAGAAAAACTGATCAGGCGCGGAATATTCTTGTTTCCGATGCCCACCAAACAGTGTTCAATCTCGTTCGCTCACAGCGAAGAAGACGTCACCGTCACGCTTAAGGCGATGGAACAGGCGCTGCTTGAGTTGGTGCCATCCTTTTCTTCCGCCGGCCTCCGAACTTCCTGATACCAATACGACTCGCTGGATGAGGGATTCTTAGTGCCGCCTTCCAAGCGCATCCTTCTGGGGACTCGTGCTGCCTAGGTACTCTTCTACCTGACCAGAGTCGAAGCGATCTGGCGAGAATGCCGTCACATCGATACTGGTTCGACCGTCAACCACACACTCTGCCATCAGATAGCCAGCCGCCGGATTGTAGGCGAAACCACCAGAATGGAAAGCGACCGCCAGATAGAATCCGGGCAATTGTTTTACAGCTCCCATAATTGGCTCTCCATCCATGGAGAACGTCAACAGACCGACCTTCTCAGTGTCCCATGTGGTTTTATCCAGTGCCGGCAAAAGCGATACAAAATTCTTCTTGAGGGTATTTCTTAGCTCAGGGTCAGCGGATACGGATGACATCTGAAAGTCAGTATTCGGCACATGGAACTCGCTGCGATCGTAGCTTTCAATTCCAGCGAGGATACGCTTCCCTGCTGCCGGCCGAACATAGCCGCTCAGGGGATGTTGCGCGTTCACAGCCGGGATACGTACTGGTGAAGGCAACGGAGTCGTGAGATAGCGTTGATGAACGAACACCTTGATCGGCCATTTGATCCCGAGCGAGTCAGTCAACTTCAGAGTCCAGGAATATACACTGCAAATGACCGCGTCTGCTTCCAATGAAGCTTTTGCTGTTCTAACGCCTGTGACAGCTCCATTTTGTAAGATGAACTCCTCCACTTTTTCGTTCTCTCGAATTTCTACGCCCAACTGGCGGCATTGTCGGGCGATTGCTGGAATGTATTCATCCGGCTCGCTGTAGCCTCCCAGAGGATCGAACAAGCCCTTGGCCTCGCCGGGTGGGTGAAGGTCGGGCCATTTTTCAGATATCTCCCCGGCATCTAGGATTTGAAATGGAGCACCGAGCGCCTCGTACATCTGCAGCAGCTTCTGCCGTTCTGGCCACGATTCAGGGTCAAATAAATTGAGACATCCAACATCTTGAAACTGATATCCGGGCAAGTCGCGGGACAGCTCACGGTACAGCGCAAGACTCTTCTTGCGCACAAGTACACCAGTTTCGCTCCAAAGCAATCCCGTGATGATTCCGGCCGCGCGACTGCTCGATCCAGAGCCGATGGGACCCTTGTCCAACAGAATGACCTTCTTAACTTTCTTGCGCGCCAGATGATAGGCCGTACTCAGGCCGATAACGCCGCCACCGATCACAAGAGCAGTGTCTATCACGAGCCAGGTCCTCCAGTAGGCAATGCTTTTTGTGCTCTTAGGGTAGACGCTTTTACTACCAAAATAAGCGCGGCATGACGGCGCGAGTCGTTCCAGTCCAATTCTCTGGATGGAATGCGCCGATGGGCGGCACCTTCCTTGACAGACCCTGTGGCGGAAAGAGAGTCTAGCTCCGACAGAGAGCGTATTTGCAACATCGCAGTTGATCCTTCAAACCCGAGGGACACTCAGTCAGATCAAAGCAGAAACAAAGGGGAACAATTGACGCGACAAGTCTACATCGAGACATTCGATTACGGCCCGGGCGGATGGCTTGGATGGGAGAGCAACGCAGCCGGGGCAAGAGGTTTGGAAATCCACGACAGCATGGCCGTGTCTCGTAGTCCGTGGTGGATCGACTACAATCATGCCCCCCCGGGAGCCGGTTATCTGCAGATCTTGTACTCGTTGCACACCAGGGAAAATCCTCCATTTCCCGCCCAATACTGGGAACTGGGCGGCACGAATCCCTTCATCTCGCAGAGCTTTCCGACTGACTTTCGGAACGCCAGAATTTCGCTGCGACTGAAGGGAGAGTTAGAGACCAAAGGCGCCGACCTGGTCATGCTGGTGCAGGCCAAAGTGGGCCCGATCTATTCTTGCCACGCCCTGGTCGGGCAGCCGCTCAAAGTCTCGCCCGAGTGGTCAGAACAGAGGCTGAGACTGGACGTCGACCCATCGCAATGGAAATGCCTCGGAGTACGCCACGATCGCACCAATTTCTATGGTTGGACAGAAGTCGCTGACGTGCTTCGCGATGTAAACTGCAACATCCTGTTCGTACTATTTCCTTTGAATGTTGTGCCCATCGAACCCGTCCCCCGTAATCCTCATCTGTTAAAGGCCGGCGAGGACTATCGCGTCGACTCATCCAAGCTTCCCGAAGGCATCGTGATGATCGACGAGGTCCGAATAGAATTTGCTTAGCTGGCACGCCGGCCTTTGTAGTCCGGCCAATACGAATCTACCAGTTTGCCGGGTTCGCTAAAGGCTCCCTTTCGACAGAATACTTCCTGAGGCGTTCGAGCCACCCCGGAGCGAGTGCGCCCTTGTCGGCCGCGGCCAAATTCGAAGTTAATTCATCACCTGAACGAGTCCCAATTAGGATCGTGCTAATGTTTGGGACGGAGAGGCAGAATCGTAGGGCCGCCTCGGAAAGATTGCTCACCTCGCCTTTCATCTCTTCCAGCGCAGCGAGCGCCGTGGCCTTCAGGAGAGCCATCGCGTCAGGAGCCTGGTCAATTTGGCTTGTCAACAGCCCACGCAGAAAGGCCGATCGTGCTAACACCCCTATGCCTCGGTTGGCCGCACCAGGAAATATTCGCTTGGCCATTTCCTGGTTGAGCAGGTTGAACGGCACCTGGAGCGAATGGATACGTTGATCGTCGATGGCTCGCAGGGAGATATCCTCTTCGTAAATGCTAGCCCCGATAAGGCATATCTTGCCCTGACGACGCGCTCGCTCCAACAAGCCAACAACTTCTCCCCGATCGAGCATCTCCATGGTCATATTGTGAATTTGGAGCAGATCAATCACATCAACCTGCAGCGCTTTCAGGCTGGCGTCGATCGATCGGCTAATCGCTGTTGGTATGTCCTGTTCACGATTGCGATGTTCTGGAATCGTAACCTTGGTTGCAATGTAAGGGCGACTACCTCTGCCTTTAAGGGCTTTACCAATTAGTTCTTCGCTGTTGCCATAAACAGGAGCGGTGTCGATCAGGTTGATGCCTTCGTCGATGGCCTGATGGATCAGAGCGATCGCGCTCCGTTCATCGGGCTTTCGGTAATGACCTGTTCCCTGGAAGCCATAGTCCATCCCAAGTTCAACCGTTCCCAGAGAAATTTCTGAAACCTTCAGTCCAGTTGTTCCTAGCGGCCTGTATCTCATATCGCGCTATCTGCCCTACGCAGCATTCCTCCTTCCGTGGACGGAGTTATGTTGAACCACAAGACCGCCGCACCCACCGCTACTAAAGCTGCAAAGTCAAAGGCACGAACCCACCCGAAATGATGAGCGATGACGGGAGACAAGGTTGGCGAGATGACTCCACCGAAATTGCCACCTGTATTGAGAAGGCCGCCAACGAGACCAACATTTTTTGAAGAGATTTGATTCCCGGTTGCCCAGTACGGACCCTCGACCCCAAGAATCAGTCCGGTACAGACTGCCAGCATCGCCGTCGCTAGATAGCCGTTTGCCACCCGAGCCCCCAGCACCAGAAAAATGGCGGCGCCGACTTGACAGACGATGGGGACGATCCGGCGACCCCAATCGAGCCCCAAC
>Ga0105239_10005043_pt1 | contig 15593 bp, 15 predicted proteins | sample KBSC44metaG_FD_92761 | JGI IMG/M metagenome (GOLD analysis project Ga0105239, IMG submission 92761) | Corn rhizosphere microbial communities from Kellogg Biological Station, Michigan, USA - KBS C4-4 metaG | ecosystem: Host-associated > Plants > Roots > Rhizosphere > Soil | place: Michigan, USA...
GTCGAGGTCCAGGCGCTCGTGGCCCCGACCGAGGTGGTGCCGCCCCGGATCAGCAGACGCTCGCCCTGTGCGAGACGCAGCGCCTTGCCCAGTGAACCCCAGGCCGTCTGGAGCATCTCCGGGAGCGCGCCGAGTGTCTCTCAGGGCAGATCGGATGTGAATGCCTGCACCTGCTTCGCGGGGACGCAGGCGTATTCGGCATAGCCGCCGTCGAACTGTCGCCCCATGCCGCCCATCGCGGTCGCGACCTTCTCGCCCTTCTGGAACTCGTTGCCCGGCGCGGCCTCCACCAAGCCGACCGCCTCGATGCCCAGAATACGCGGAAACGCCACGCCCGGTGAATGGCCCTGGCGGGTGAACATCTCGGAGCGGTTGAGGCCGAACGCCTTCACCCGGATCAACACCTCTCCGCTCTGCGGCGTAGGGATCGGGCGGCTCTCGATCTTGAGAACCTCCGGCCCGCCCGCCTCGTAGATCACGGCTGCTTGCATGATGGACCTCTTTTCACCTCTTTAGTTGAACAGGGGCGCGCTCAGCAGTCCCCGCACGCCCCTGGACACCCGCGTACGCGCAGGTTGCAAGGAGGACCCCACGTTCTCTATGCTTTTTGGGACGTGGCGAGAACCTCCAGGGATTAGAGCGCCCACTCAGGCGACCTGGATCACGATTTTGCCGCGCATGTGGCCGGTACGGTTCGCCTCCTGCGCCTGCCCGGCCTGCTCCAGCGGGAACGTCGCCCCCACAAAGGTCTGCACCTGTCCGGAATCGATCAGGTCGGTGATCTCCGCCAGCAACGCGCTGCTGGGGTGCATCTGAATCATCGTGGCGCGAACCCCATGTTTTGCCGCCTCTGCCTCGGAAGGCGGTGCGGTGGTGGAGACGAGGATGCCGCCCGGCTTGAGCGTCTGCCAGGAGCGCTGCTGCGTCTCGCCGCCGATCAGGTCCAGCACCACATCCAGATGGGACACCTTCTCCTCGAAACGCTCGCCCTTGTAGTCGATCACCTCCGCGGCGCCCAGACTCCGTACGAACTCCAGGTCCTTCGCCGACGCGGTGGCGATCACATGCGCGCCCTTCCAGCGGGCGAACTGCACGGCGAACATGCCCACGCCGCCCGCGCCGCCATGGATCAGGACCGACTGGCCCGCGGTCAGACCGGCCTTCTCGAAGAGGGACTGCCAGGAGGTCAGCGCAACGACCGGGATGGAGGCGGCCTGCGCGAAATCGAGCGTTTTCGGCTTGAGCGCCAACTGCGCCACGGGCACGGCGACATACTCCGCATACGCCCCGCCGCGCATCGAATCCATGGTGCCGTAGACCTCCTGTCCGACCTGCAAGGCCGTCACGCCTTCCCCGACGCTCTCAACGATGCCCGCCAGGTCGCTGCCGGGTATGTAGGGCAACGGTACCGGCATGATCTGCTGCATGACGCCGGAGCGGATCAGCCACTCGATCGGGTTCACCGAGGTGGCATGAATCCGGATCAGCGCCTCATCCGCAGCCGCCTCCGGGCGCGGAACCTCCTCGTAATGCAACTGCTCCGGTCCGCCAAAGGAGGAGAGGCGGATCGCTTTCATGGTGGTCTGTGTAGTCATTTCGGTTCCCTTCGCAATCTGCCGATCGGGCGCGGCTTCCACGGTTCGGCCGCTCCGGTCGTTGCCGCATAAACTAACGGATACTCCAGTATCACGACCCTTCGCCTCAAAGGGTTCCCAATGGTTCTCATCGGACACAAAGGGTATTCAAGGGGGGCCGGATGCGAGGCATTGTGGAGCCTCCGGCTTTGACATGCTCAGGGCATCGGTCCCGTTCGTGAGCGCTCGACCGGCAACGGCGGTAGGGAAGGCTTGTCTTCTATTTTGCTTGTCAGGTATAGTGAGGAAGGTTCGCGTTGTTATTCGGGGCCTGCGCACGGTGAGATTTGAGGAGGAGAGGATGAAGCTTTTTGCGCGTTCGACAAAGATGGGTTTCCGACTGTTTCGCGTCGCGGAGCGGCCCGTGGCCGTGAAAGTGGTTGTCTGCCTTCTCCGGCTGGTTATGGTGGCGACTGTTGTCGGCGCCGTTTTTTCGCCTGTTGCAGGACACGCGCAGGCAGCGCCGGACAACGCCCGCCCGCAGGCTTCCGCTACGGCTTATAGGGAGGCCGAAGCCTTTTTCCACGACAACGGCGTGGAGAAGTACAGTCCGATCACGCGTCAGGCTCTGGCGACCTTCCTCGATGCGCGCAAACTCTTTCGCGCAAAGGAGTATCGCAAATGCCTCACCCTGCTGGAGGCGCTCTGGGCGGAGCATCCGATCGGGAGCGATGACTGGCATCAGGCGAACATGGTGCTACCGCCCGTCAACCTGGGCGGCCCGCACTGTTATACCAGTCTGCTGATCCTGACGGATGCCTGCAAGTGGCGGCTCGATCCCGCGAGCGCGGACGCGCATCCCCACAACCTGGTGTTCGGCATCCTCCTCTTCGGCCACTCCCGCGGCCCCTACCCGCGGACAAAGGCGGAACTCGCTGCGGGCACCGGGCCGATCGTCACCCACAATCTCCAGCCGGAGATCCTGGCCAACGACCATAAGCTGGTGCGCGACTCTCTCTGGCTGTTTGAAGAGTATATCGAGGCGATTACCCGGGGCGGCCTGAAACTCGATCTGGAGTTCATCGACCTGCCCAATGTAACGGTTCCGGTCGGTATGGTGACGACCGGCCCGGCTCCGGTAGCGGCCCCGCCCTGGAGCGCCTGGCCGCCGCTCTGGCCGGAAGTGATGAAGCATACCACCAGGCAGCCGGAGTGGTGGTGGACCATCTACCCGTCCAATGTTCCGGACGAGTATCCGGATTTCGCCAAATCCGAGTTTATCAGCGGCGGGAATGCGTTTGCTCCAGACGGCAAGTCGCTACGCCTGGAGATCGACGATAAGTGGCTTATCCGCCGCCCGCCGCATCTGGGGAAGGGCGCCATGACGCCCATCGAGATCGATACCTATCTGCCGATGTGGCTGCAGCATGAGTTTTTCCACCATGTGTTCGGAAAGTATCCGGGGCTGGAGCTGGAGAAGATCGGTCATCAGTGGCATCACAAGGAGAACTGGCCGAAAGATTTTGTCGGTGTCTTCGAGCCGGACTACTTCTATGAGGCGGTGCACAAGCGCCTGTTGACCGGGAATGTGCAGCCGCTCGCCCTGCGATTGCGGTACGACCATCCCTCCCCGGCCGTTATTCGGCAACTGAACGTGCAGAGTCTGCTGGGCCGTTACAGTGTCAAGCCGCCACAAAACCCCTGGCACACCGGCGAACTCACGCTGATCGGCAAAGACGAAGATGGGCTTCCGCTTCTGCAATGGACCAACAGCGCCCATGTCTCCTGGCTGCTCTCCCTGCGCTGGGATTCGCTCTCGCTTCTGACGGGACGGGATAGTCCCTATGCGAGCAACCCCGATCCCAGCGCCCGCGCGTTCTCGCTGGAACTGGCGCGAGACGCCAACGGCAATTTCGTGCCGAAGATCGCCTCCTTCTCGTTCTTGAACGCATCTTACGAGAAGCAGTAGCGTCCCCTTGTCTCTCTGCGTCGTTTCAGGGGGGCATCGGTTTGCGATAGCGGTTGTGGAAGGTGAGCAGGCGGAAGCCGAACCCCTGGTACATCTTGTACGGCCCTTCCGGCGGCGCGTCTCGCTCCGTGCCGATGCCGGTATAGAGGCGCGCCCCTCGCAGTCCCTGCTCCTGCATGGAGTGGAGGCAGTGAAACATCAGGGAGCGGGCCAGCCCGCGCATCCGGTAGGCGGGGCGGGTCGCGACGTTCGCTACATCGCCGATCTCCCCGATCCGTCGGCAGACATGCAGTCCCGCGACCTGGCCGTCCTGCCAACCGATCCAACTGATCGTGGGATCGCATCCGGCGACCATCTCCGTCATCCGGTCCTCTTCGCGTGCGGTCCAGTCCGCAAGCTGTTCGGGGGTAAAGTTCGGGTCCACATTTGCCTCGATGATCGCCCGCGCGACTTCCCGGTGATGCTCCGGTTCCAGCGGTCGCAGTTCAAAGCCTTCGGGAACGGTGCGCGGCGGCAGTCTGCTGAAATCGTCGTACGCCAGTTCGGGTGATAGAAACCGCAGTCGATACCCTGCCTCGGTCAGCAGTCGGATCGCGTCCTGCTCACCGTCGCTCGCGTTGGTCGCGAACTCCCCCTGCACCTCTCCCCGTTCCCGATGGATCTCCTGGGAGCGCGCCTCCGCCCACTGGAGCAGCGCCGTCCCGGTCCCGCGTCCGCGCCACTCCGGCAGCACCCATCCCCGCGACAGGTACGCGACCTTCTCCACCTGCCGCTCAACGTCCCACTCATTCCACCACTCCAACCGGCAGTGCCCGACAATGCGCCCTTCCGCCTCCGCCAGCAGAACATTCCGCCCCGAACCGTCCCCCAACGACAGCGCGACATCCTTCGCATAGTCCGCCGCTCCCATGTTCGGCACCCGGTAGCACACCGAGTACGGATCTACCCGATCCGCCTCCCGACACCCCGCATGCACCGCCAACATTGCCGGAATGTCCTCCTCCCCGCGATAGTATCGAAACACGATTCCAGGCACTTCAGCCACTAATGGCTCTACAATAGACATAGTCATCAATCGCTCCTTCCCCCGATGGATATTCCTTCCTCTACCTATCGCAGCCAGCCTGTCTCGTGATAAAGAAATGAGCGCTCGACTGGAAATGCAGTATGGCAGGAAGGCGGTATAAGAGGCGTTCTCTGGCGTGTTATAATAACGCTACCTAATCCTGTGTTCAGTATCCCCGGAGATCTGGAGGCTACAATATGTCGTTAACCAGAGCTTACAATGAAATTTTAGATTTCATCGCAGCAGGCAGTAGTTCACAAAGCGTCAGCGAGTTTCGTCCCTCGGAGGAGATCCAGTCCCGCGTGATGGAGTTGCTGGAGCGTGTGAAATCGGAAACATTGACCTCAGATGAAGCCTCTGAGTTGGAACACTATCTTCAACTCGAACATCTGATGCGTCTGGCTAAGGCTCGTGATGATGCCATGTTGGTTGTGCCCGGAGACGACGAAGGGCAGGCGGATGAGGCTTTGAAAAACGTGAATTTAGCAGAGGCCCTGAAGGGGTGGACAGGTCTTGTGAGTTTCGAACCCGCTGATCTTTCGGAAGATACAGGCAAGAAATTTGCGGATCTTCTGGCAGAAAAACATCAGGAGAATCTCGGATGAAATCGCCGGAATGTTCCGATAGTACTGAAACACGATCTCAGGCGCCTCAGCAACTTCGGTTTGCATGACCTCTACGCCTGACAAAATACTCACCCAGCGATCTCTTCATAGACACTTCCTCCTCTCCCTATCGCAGCCGAACAATCTATGTTAAAGAAGATCTGTACCTCGGTTGCTTGCCATTATGCCACGACAGGTTGGATCTCTATGCTGCGAAGGTTCATATCCGAAGGCATCAAAAACAGCGGCTTTCTCTTCCCTTACGATAAGCGTGTCACTATCAACCTTGCGCCTGCCAGGAAGCACGTATGGTTATATTTTATAGCATACGGTATTATTCACTTTACAGTGAACAATGGTATCTGACTGAATATGAACATGCTCTCGGTAGTCGAAAAATTGCAATGTCTTCCCGGCGTTCACATTGAACTTACATCGGAGGAAGGCCACATTCAGGTGCAGGCATCGGGGCGAAACGTGCCACTGCGTCTGGTCCTGCGTGCCTCCGGTTATCCGCGCGATGTGCGGGCAGCAGTGTGGCAGGCACGGACGAACGCGAGTGCTGAGGAGATCCTGACGCTGTGCGCTCCTGCCTTGACGGAGGGTAGTCGCGACTGGCTGCAAAAGGAAGGGATCGCCTATCTGGACGAGCAGGAAAATCTGTTTCTGACAGCGGACGGCATCTACGTTCTGCGCGAGGCTTCAGGAAAGGCAGATCGCTCTTCGTCACCTGTCGAAACGAACATCTTTCGTGGTCGCGCTGCCCAGGTTCTGCATTCCCTTCTGCATGCGCCGGAGCGCGCCTGGCAAGCGACTGCGCTCGCTGCAGAGGCAGGCGTCGCTTCCGGCACGGCGGTTCGGGTTTGCGAAACGTTGGAGAAGATGGCGCTGATGGAGCGAGAAGGGCGTGGGCCATAATCTTTCAGGCACGTGCCAAAACCGGGGGCGCTGCTGGATGCCTGGGCCACGCATCATCGGCTGGATGCTTAGGAGATCCATGGATACTATCGGTGGATGCGTGATCTCGATGAACTGGCTGCGACCATCGAAGCGGCGGTCGAGCAGCAGAATTCCTCTTATGCCGTCACGCTAACATTGGGGGCACTGCACCGATCGCCGTTTGTCACGCAGACACAGCAGATTGCTCTGCTGCACTCTCCCGAAATCAATCAAATCAACTTGCGGAGGCTTGTCAACTTCAGACTGCGGATGAGGGATACAATGTGCTGTTGCTGTTGGCCCCGAATGAAGGACCAATGCTCTACCGGCAAAATGAGGATACCCTCTGGATCGCCAGCGACATTCGCCTCTATCTCGATATTATCGTCGCTGCAGGACGAGGGGGCGAGCAGGCGGCGCATCTGCGCCGAGAAAGAATCGGGTTCTGCACGAAGCCGAAACACGTTGGCTGGTACAGCAGACAGCATGTCCCTTGCTGAGAATAGACGTTTGTCACCTTGTTGCACCGAATGGGGGCCGTGGAAGGTATCTCGATCGGGAAGGACTGGAATAAAGAAAATCGTTGCTTTGGCGTAATGGATTACCGGAAGAGCCTGTTTGTTTGCTAAATCAAATACAAACTCTTCTTTTAACGTTAATTTGCAGGAAATATTGTTATTCATGTAGAATGATACCGTTGTGTATCTTCAATATCTCATCTTGGGAACGCGCGATGCTATAACCTTGGCTAACATACGGTGACAGGTCAAAAACATGGAAAACAGTTCAAATAATTATTGTAGGATCTGCGAATTAATAGTAAATCCATTTTATGGCGGAGAATTGCGTCCTTGTGATACTCCGTTTTATGGAACCAAATCGTTTTTAGTAATCCCTGCACTTGGTCCTCTCAGTGTAGGACATGCTATGATTGTGTCGAAGAAGCACTCGACCTCTTTGCTTAGTATGGAGAAAGATATCCGAGAAGAATTCGAAGGGGTCTGTTCGGTGCTTTCAGAAAAATGGCCACATGAGCAATTGATATTTGCAGAACATGGTTCCTCGTCAATCGATGGATCTGGTCCTTGTATCGCACATACGCATGTGAACGTGATTCCAGGGGTACCTGAAGAGGCATTGAAACTTGATCAGCTAGGGCACAGTTTGCTTGCAAGTGGATCGTTGGGCAGAATGCCGACTATGTCAGAATCTTACTTCCTGATTGGCCGTGAGAATGTGTGGTCGCTTTACCAATCTGGTGCGACTACATCTCAGTATCTCAGGCAATTACTTTATAGAAGTTTCGGTCTGCTCCATTGGGATTGGCGTTTGCTACCGAATGAAGCGGTGGCGGCCGAGACACTTGAGAAATGGAGTTCTTACCTCACTTTATGAGCATTGAGGATATCCGAAAACTTCATCGACAGATTGCTTCCTTGGCGAATCAGACGCACAAATGCGACGTCCTTACAAGAGTAGATGATGACGACTGTGCTGTAATTCAGCCTGCTTCGCAGATAATGGTTATCACGACCGACTTCATTAATAGCAGTCCCGCAATCATCGAGCTGGGGAACGGCTCTTGGTATGAACTTGGGCAGTTAGTTGTTTGCCACAATCTTGCTGATCTAGCTGGATCTGGATGCTTTGCTCGCTTTTTTATGTCTGGTATTTGTGTTCCGCGTGATGCGACGAATGAGGATGTTTTGAGTTTTACGAGAGGTGTATGTGATATATGCGCCAAATATAACTGCTCGCTAATTGGAGGAGATACAAAGGTAGGTCGTACGCGAGCAATTTACGGAACAGCAATTGGAAGTCCTATGGCTGTTACTGGACCCTTTTTACGCACAAATGCCCAGCCAGGCTACAAGATTGGAGTTTCCGGTTGCCTCGGAAGTTTTGCGGCGGCTGTTGTATGCTTACATATTGGAACAAAACTCTTCTCACCTAGTGAGATAGGTCGGGCGAACGAAATATTGCTCAATACAGAGGTTCCGTTTGAAGTTGCAAGGCATGTCGCAAGTAGCGGGTATCCTTGCACGGGAACGGACATATCTGACGGCTTGGGGACCGACTTACTTGACATATGCAAATCCAGTTCTGTTACCGCAATAATCGATGAAGCGGCTATTCCTGTAGACAAGTTTGCTCAGGTAGTTGCATCACGCCTAAACATTCCAGCATGGAGTTTCGCTTTCACATGTGGCGGGGACTTTGCATGCATTTTTGGATTGCCAGCCCAAAGCATCAATACTGATGTAGAATCCGGTTTACATATAATCGGCGAGTTCCAACAAGGTTTACCAATTCTGTGGTCTAATATGTTGGATTGCCCGCTAGATCCTATAGGACATTCTGCATCGCGCACAAAAGTCTTTGCTGACGAAATACTAACGAACGCACGAATAATCGAGGCACTGTATGGCACTAGAACCCTCTGATTTATCTCTCAGCCTAAGTAAGATCGCTGAGGAGGTCTTTGAACACTGTCAACATGGCGCGCAAAGTGAAGGCATAGTAGCGATTGATCCACAACATCCTGTCCGAGCATGTGGACAATTCTACGGGAATGATGTGCGTAATCGTGGTCAGCGCGGCTTACATGGCACTGCTGCTGCGGTGGGCATCCTATTATCTACTAGAAAAGGACCCTATGTAGACGAGGCAAATCGACTGTTGAACTATGTTAACAGAAGAATGGCAATTGAGCAAGGGGCAGGAGTGACGGACCTATCACAAATCATTGACGATGAATCAAATACAATAAAACAGTCTGAATTACTCGCGTCAATTAACAGCCTTGCGAGTGATCCTAGTTGCGTGCCTGCTTTGATTGAGAAAATCTTTACCGGTCAGGACGCTACAAGCGGCGCATGGGGGTTTTTCTTAGATGAAAAAATTTCGTCTAACATAGCCACCTGCTACGCGGTGTTGGGACTGCACGACCGTGTATTACCTGAGAAATTACAAAAAGCATGGAAATACTTATGGGATGAACAAAATCAACTTACGAAGCGGTCAGAAGCATTTGATGTCGATGCAATCGCACGTAGAAGTCTTATTCTGTATACTCTTATCGTAAGCGCGACGGATAACTCTCCTGGCCCCTTTTCAAAGAAAGAATTGGTTGCGACAATAACGTCTCTCTGGCGCCATTGCCAGCGACAATATGAATACCCATTCGAAGTGACGATAGAATATCACCGTGGATCAAAAAATCATTATGTACGAATCCCCTGGCAAATTTATCTTGCTCATGCTCTCTTGCGGGCAAACAGCTCCTACTTTTATTCCATACGGTTCCAACAGTATATTTCTGCTTTAATCCAGCGAGCGGTGCAGGGCGGCTATGCATATAGCCAAGCAGGACCTTTCTTGTCCACGAGAACAAATCATATTCTTTACGAGTTTCTCAGTTTCGCGAGTACACTGGAACCTAGAGTTTCTGTTTTGTTCAGAGCTGTAGACCGCTTAGGAGAGTACTGGGCGAATGACTGGGTTCGGATGACTAGTGTAACCTTAATTGGGTTATGCGGCCTTAAAGTGTCTAATATGATGAACCATCAACTTCTCGGTCAAAGCTCAATCGTTAGCAATGTGATTGCATCCGTATTTATCATGTTATTGTGCTGGCTTTATAGTAAAGGAAACCGGTGATCATGTTATTCCGAGATGTTCTCTATGGAGAGATTTCACTACCTGAATGGATAGCCCCGTTTCTTCGCCTGCCCGAATTTGTGAGATTGCGTGGCGTAAGGCTGTCCAACATAGACTCATTGCAATATAAAGATTTCGGTAGTGCTTCTCGATACGACCACGCCATAGGCGTTGTTCACCTAGCCTTGCAGGTAGCTTCCCTGCGCCGCCTAAATCAATCAGAAACCATTCATATGGTACTTGCTGCGCTTTTGCATGACGTGGGTACCCCACCTTTCGGTCATACTTTAGAAATCGTTTTTGACGATGTAGATCATGAGTTGGAAGCATGGAACTCGCTCGGGTTAGATACGCGAGGGCGGGACCATGGCTTCAATGCTTTTGACGGAGAACTGCCGCAGTTTATCAGACGATGCGAAACCATGTCAGCCTCACTTGGGCTTTCTATTAGACCGGACACTATTGGCGAATTAATAAATGGCCAAGGCGACCTCGGTTATCTTATCAAAGGTTCGATAGATCTCGACAACACCGATAATGTGTTAAGAGGAGCCCATTACATGGGCCTCCCTGCATCCGGCGAACTCGCTGAAACGATAGCTTGCTGGGTGGCTACGCTTGATGGTCCGCCAGCCTTCGACGGAGAATTGCCATCGGCGGCGCGACGCTGGGTAGAAATCAGAGATGAATACTATAGGTTGTTCTATGACTGCAGTGACGACGAACAAGGGAGACAAGCTCTACTGCAATTTCTCATTCGTGAGGCATTCCGGTTAGGATTACCCAAGGAAAGAATGCTCAAGACTACGGATGATGGCCTTATCCAGACGATTTCAGATTATGCCCATCAACAAGGCAAGCGCGCTGAAATATTGTCGGATGCTATCTACAAATACAAGTGGCTTGAGCCCATCGTAAAAATAAGCGAACTTCACTTCGATTCAAAAGAATTACTTGACGCCTTCCGCGTAAGGAGGAGTATTGGCTGGATGGAATATGATTTGCGCCAACCGGGCTTAGTTCCGATGCTGTTTTATGCAAAGCGTAGATTTCCCGATCGAATAAAGCCGCCCGGATCTCTGTTCGGCTACCCTGATGGTCGTCTCTCTATATTCGCGCTTTATGATCCCAAGCACGAACGTCCTGGAAAAAAGAACGGTAAGGCTCTGCCACACCCATCAGAGTTTTACGGCAAAATAGTAGCTTATGCTTACGACAAACCGTGGCGTACAGTTACGCTCCGTGCCCGGCATGATATACAAGAAAGCCTAAAAGCATGGGGACAGTGGTCGTTCATAGGATCACGCAATGACCCTATTCACACGTATCCAAGTACCTTTGTGCATGCAATTCCCACCGCCTTCCTAAAATCGCTTCGTTTAGCCGGGGATACTATTCTAGATCCGTTTTGTGGCTCCGGAATTACAGGGTTAGCTGCTGCGAAGGCTGGATGTCGGGCAGTCTGTGCTGACGTAAATGAGGTAGCCCTACTCATCAGTCGGGTTAGTACAACGCATTTGACGAAGGAGCAACGGGATCGTTTAAGGAGAATCCAGCAGAGTGACCTGTCTGATTCTGCATCTTATGACCCTCCAACCTTGAACAATCTGCACAAATGGCATCATGCTGAGACAATAGAGCAGTTGACCCATATCCGGGCTTTTATCGAATTGGCTGACTCTGAGGCGGAACGTTCATATCTCAAACTCTGTTTCTCTTCAATTCTGACTTCGACAACAGCGAGGCGTGGTAAAGAGCATGGTTGGTTCGCAGATAATACGCCATTAGCAAAAGGGGAGACAGAACCTCCGTTTGTGGACGCTTACACGCTCTTTTTGAGCCGGGTAAAACGGAACTTAAGATCCCTCGAGAATGTGTATTCTGAACTAGAGCGAGGCGGAGAACCCATTGAGGAGGCACTTAATAAAATAACTGTTCTTAGGGCCAATGTAGACAGTGCTGGGCCAGAGGATTACTGCCTTGCACCGCAAAGCACCGGTGGCATCATTACGTCCCCTCCCTATCTTGGCATGTCCGATTACAGCCTTGGACAACGGCTATCGTATGCTTGGTTATTCCCTGATTACTTGGCAAGAGATTTTGATGATGAAGTAGGGGCACGCCGAAGACGATTCAATCCAACAAAAGCGTTCGAAGACTACATGGCAAGTATCGGCAGATTTGCACAACTTTCTAAACGTGTGCTAAGGCCGGGAGGCTTTGTTGCGATGGTTGTAGGTGCTCCCGAAGCCAATAACTTCAAAGACATGAACGTTTTGAATTCGGTGGATGCGGCATTCTTAAACCAAGGATTCAGCCTACTTTGGGAAACCTGGCGTCCTATTAATTGGCATAGAAATCATGGTTATGAACGCCTCAAAACTGAAAAGCTAACTGTGTTTGTGAAGCAATGAAGATTGACATAAACGCCTTTTCACATGCCGACGGGAATGGCAATAACCTGCGGATACGAAAGTGAGCGTAGTAGATGCAATCGCCATAAGGCTGTTTCGAAATACAAGAAACAGGCTCTTCAGGACGTTGAACGGAAGGCGACACTGCATGGCTGAAATTGCAAGTAAGCCAATGACATACGGACGGTTGAGAGAGGTACTCGCCGATCTCGGATTGATTATCGTGGCCTGAAGAGCAAATCTCCTCAGGCCGATGTGTTTGTCAGTTACTCTAAATGCTATCGATTTGAACGTCGAGTTGAGGCGGTCAGGCTTTGATGGCGCCGGCGGTGAGTCCCTGGATGAAGGGGCGCATGCCGAGGGCGAAGAGGAGCAGGAGGGGGAGGCTGCCGAGGGCGTATCCGGCGAGGGTAGGGCCGTAGTCGAGGTTGTACTCGCCGGCGAATTTGGTGACGCCGACGGAGAAGGTCTGGATGCTGTTGTCGGTGAGGGTGACGAGGGGCCAGATGTAGTCGTTGTAGACGCCGAGGGTGGTGGTGATGGCGATGGCGGCGAGGATGGGCTTGGAGAGCGGCAGGGCGATCTGCCGGTAGATCTCGAACTCGCTCGCGCCGTCTAAGCGGGCGGCCTCGAACATCTCCTCGGGAAGCCCTTGGAGGAAAGAGCGGCAGAGGACGATGCCCAGGATCTGTCCGCCGGAGATGTAGGGAAGGATCAAGGCCCAGCGGGTGTTGAGGAGCGCGAAGGGGCCGAACGTCCAACTTCCGAGGTGGATCTCCGGGAGGACGATCGATTTGACGAGGGCGAAACTCGGGATCAGGGTGAGGACGCCGGGGATCATCATGAGGGCGAGGATGAGGTAGTAGAGCGCTTCGCGGCCCGGAAAGCGGTGGCGGGCAAAGGTGTAGCCGGAGAGCGAGGAGAGCGCGAGGACGCCTGCGACGCTCGCGAGGGCGATGACGACGGTGTTGACCATATAGCCGTGCAGGGCGTCCCAGGCTTTGGCGTAGAAGTCCCAGCGCGCCGGGGCAGGCGGCTCCCAGAAGTGCGCGAAGATCTGGGCGTTGCTCTTCAGGGACATCACCACCATCATCACGAACGGCACCAGCGCCAGCGCCAACAACGCCAGCAGCCCGGCGAGCAGCGTGGCCTGGCCGAGTGCGTTGCGTAACTTGAAGGAATTGGTTTTTGTCGTCATACGATGCTCCTGTTGGAGATGTGTTGCGGATCACATCTCCCTGTGCGCCACGTCACAGTCTGCGCCCTGCCTTCCGGCCTATACTGAGTTCATCAACGTTCGTCAACAACGAAGGAACTCTCTATGGCTATCCTCATTCGTATTGCGGCAGTTCTCGGGGCGATCTGGTCCATGATCGTGTTAGGGGTCCTGGCCGGGCTCGGATCTCTGATCTCCTTTTTCGACGCGAATAGTCGGACGCGCCTCAATGCGCTTGTCTTGATCTGCATCGGTCTCGAAATCGTTCTGCTTGGCGCTCTCTGGAATGCGGGCAAGCTGCGCCTTCTGGCAGCGCCGGTGATATGGCTCTGGTTCGTTGCGTTTAGCGCCCTGATCAACTTCCCCTTTGGTCTGCGCACATGGCCCGGTCACCTGTGGGGGGCGCTGTCCTATATGTGGCCTGTGACGCTGACGCTGCTGCTATTGACCCTGCATGGGGTGATCGAATATGTCAAAACGCGTCGTGGCGGGCATTCGAAAGCGGTGACGCCTCCCCCGATCCCTGCGATGCCGACACGATAAGGCATGATGTCCTCAGAGCGTGTTTCGCAAATCATGTATCCCTCTCCTGTCCTTCCTGTTCGTCCTGTCCAAAGCAATGCATTTTGGACAGGATTAACAGGATTGGGTCCAGGTAGATCCGATGGACGTGAACCATTTGCAGGCTGTAGCCCGCGTTCGCTATCCCAATTCGACCGTGGAGCGGCCGAGGCGCATGTTGGTTAACGTGAACGCCAGGATCGTCAGGAAGAGGACGAAGCCGATGGCGGAGGCGTAGCCGTAGTGGCCGAAGCGGAACGCCTGATAGTACATGTGCAGGGCGGGAACATGGGTCGCGAGGCCGGGGCCGCCTCCCGTCAGGACCAGGAGGCTGCCGAAGTCCTGGAGGGTTCCGATGATGGTCAGGGCGGCGAGCAGGCGCATCTGGCCGCGGATCAGGGGCAGATCGACCGACCAGATCCGGCGCAGGCCCGACGCGCCGTCCACCGCGCTGGAGTCGAGGACGTCCTGCGGGATGGCGATGAGGCCGGCCAGATAGATCAGGAGCGCCAGCCCGCTGATCCACGGAAAGCCGACCCCGATGACCGCGGGCAGGGCGGTGTGCCAGTCCCCCAGCCACGCGCGTGTCAGTGACTTCAGGCCGATCCCGGTCAGCAGGTTGTTCAGCAGGCCGATGTTCGGATCGTAGATGAACCCCCAGAGCAGCACCCCCACCATCCCTGGCACCACCATCGGAATCAGCAGCCCCGTGCGCAGCGCATACTGGAGACGCCGGGAGCGGAGATGGAACAGCATCTCGGCGGCGATCAGCGGGAAGACCAGGGTTTTGATGAGATTGGCGACCAGGAGGATGACCTGGTTGATGAGGCCGAGGCGCAGGAACTCGTCCTGCGCCATCTTCTGAAAGTTGCCGAGGCCGATCCAGTGCGCCTGCCCGCCGGTCTCCCACTCCGTAAAGGCGTGGGCGAGGCCGGAGAAGGCGGGCACGTAGTTGAAGACCGCCAGAAACAGAAACGTCGGCAGGAGGAAGAGATAGGAGGCGCGGTGTCGCCAGAGGAGGGAGATTCCTTTCATGGCTTCGGCGGATCCTTGGTGTGCGGGTCCAGGTCGTAGTTCATCTCGCGGGCGACGCGAGGGACCGCCTCGTCCATCACCTGCTGATAGTGCGTCAGGCAGTCGTCGAGGGAGATGCGGCCGTCGAGATAGCGCTGCGCCCAGACGGTCCATTTCCAGACCGACTCATGTTCGTCCGACAGGCCGCGAAAGCTCAGCTTCTCGAAGCCCCGATGTTCGAAGGCGGAGAAGCGACGCGCGATGGCGTCGGGAAGCTGCGCGCCCGGTATCAGGAGCGGGCCGTTGATGGGCTGGCGGCCTCTGGTCGCCTCCTCCACGAGGGTCTGCGCGGCGTGGGGAGAGGTGAGGTACATCAGGAAATCGACGACGCGGCGGGTCTGCGCGTCGTTCTTCTTGACGACTCCGAACACCACACCTGCGCCGCCCACGCCCCGGAAGGGCGGAATGTGGAAGCTGGACTGCGTCATGGGGGGTACCGGGAACAGCCCCCAGTCGAAGCGGTCCCGCGCGTAGAGATCGTCCATGTCGCGGGTCAGGGTCGCGATGGTCGGGGA
>Ga0105239_10005045_pt1 | contig 15592 bp, 11 predicted proteins | sample KBSC44metaG_FD_92761 | JGI IMG/M metagenome (GOLD analysis project Ga0105239, IMG submission 92761) | Corn rhizosphere microbial communities from Kellogg Biological Station, Michigan, USA - KBS C4-4 metaG | ecosystem: Host-associated > Plants > Roots > Rhizosphere > Soil | place: Michigan, USA...
CAGATTGGACTTTACGAGGGTGTCCTGCTGTCGGCTGCCGAGGTCGGCGCAATACAGTATGCTGATCGCGCACGCTCTATCGTCCTTCGGCTTCCCCGCCAAATCCTCGCCTCAGTGAAGGACCTGGAGGCGGCTTTCGCGCGGCGGCTGCCGCAGACAAAGGGATTCCGGCTGCTCACGAGCTACGCGACGGCGCTGGACGGGCAGAGCTTGACTTCGCCGACACTGCAGCAGGCCGTTGCGGCGCATCTCGCAGATCTCGTGCTGCTTGCCGTGGACGACCGATGTGAGGCAGCTGAGTTGGCGCGCGGGCGCGGCCTGGCGGCTGCACGGCTCCATGTGATCAAATCCGACATCATCGCTCGTCTTTCCGACGAGCGATTGTCGGTCGCTCACATCGCACGTACCCATCGGATTACGCCGCGCTATATCCAGATGCTGTTCGAGGCTGCCGGTACGACATTCTCTGAATATCTGATCGAGCAGCGCCTTGCGCGTGCCTATCACATGCTTGTGGACGCCCGATTTCGCGAGAGAACAGTGAGCGCGATCGCCTTTGACGTCGGCTTTGCGAATCTGTCCTACTTCAATCGCAGGTTCCGCAGACGTTATGGCGCGACGCCGTCGGAGGTGCGCGAGGCAGCGCTCGCAGGATAACTGGTAGGCGTGCGGCTTGGGCCGAACCGGTTTTTCAGGTATTGGGTCGTTGCCTTCAACGGGGACTGGCACGCCGTCGGCGAACCTCGGAATGTCACGAGCACCAGCAATCCTTGGATTCGCGTGCCGCCATCTTCGAGATCGGCGGCTGCAGCCCGCGAAAATGTCGTCATCGCGCCCTGTCTCACCTCATGCGCAGGGCCGCCGGCAGGCTGTCGTTGGCGCTCTTCCGCAGCGGTGTGCTTCGTTTTCCAGTGCTCGCCTCCCCGTTGACATATTTCCGCTTTCGTCGGACTTGGGCTCTCCAAGAGCCGGATTTCAGTCTGGTGATAGTTGCCACGCGCGTGCGCTCCGTGTGCACTGAGGCGTCGAAAAAGGCGGAAAAAACGTCGTGCTATGGCGTAGAATAGAGTGCACACGAGGCGACCAAACGCATTGAATCCACTCGAAAAATGAAGAAAAATCAATTACATAGATTTGCCGTTGCGCCGATGATGGACTGGATGAAGCACTGAGAAAAGGCTAGCAAGGTCAGTTCCTTGAGGCGCCTGGCGGATCGCCATGTCGTACCGTTTGTTGTACCTGCGAATATACAAGTTCCGTGCGTCCTACAGACATGTGCGACCGGCCCATCCCGACAGGCTGTCTCGATTGGGAATGGTCGCCAATACTGACGAGTAAGCAGAAGAGGGGGGCAGGGCGCCAGCGCTGGCGGCAACAGAGTCCCTGTCCGTTGCCCTAGCGCGTCAGCGCGTTCAATTCCTTTCGCGCAGCCTCAACGCGAGCATCAAGGTATCGGGCAAGATCAAGGAGATGCACGCCCTTGGCGCACTTCTGGCTCGCTTCCATCCGTACTAGCGGAATCGGTATCTCTCCGGCACTAATCTTTTGAACCAGCTTTGCTGGGCTTAGATGCGAAAAGTAGTCACGACAGACGTCCTCGATCGGAACGATGGCTTTTCCACCGTACTGCGCCATCAGAAGAAATGGGGTGTTCATCACGAGGACCATCGAATGCGCCGCCGTCACACTCGGTTCGAGCTGACCTCCGGATACTGATCGACGAACTCGCAAAAAGCAGATCAATGTGTTCGAGATCTAACGTTCGGCTACCGTAGAGCGATAAAGGCGGATCTTTTGGCGTTTTGCGGAGCAAGTGCAGGGGTCCTCATCGCTGTCGTTCAGGACCGGCTGACTCTTCAGCGGGTCCTAGGTTCGAGCCCTAGTGCGCTCACCAAGCCTTAAAGATTTATGCCGAAACACCGTTTGAAGTTGAAATACTAAAACGGTTTTTCAAACGGTGTTTTTCGACAGCCTGCTCTCAATAATTTGAAAGGCGAACCAGGGGACGTACGGCTAGCCAGCCACGATCTTCGGTGTGGTCCAGTCCCAATGTGTTTGAACGTTGATTAGTGCTGTCGGGGCGTACCGCAAGGCGCGCACTTTGGTACGTTCGAAAGCAGGTGCGTTTCTGGTGCGGCAACTCCCAACGCATTTCGTGGTTCGCTAAGTCTCGCGGCTTGAACCTGCAACCAGATCGATATGAGCGGCGGGCTATCGACTGGATTTATTGATTTCGTTCAGGTTTCGTTTGATTCCGTTCGTATTCGTGGTGCTTTGATCGGGTTGATCCTGGTGCGAAACTGGTGCGGCTATGGCGGAGAGAGTGTCAGTTGATCCCCATTGAAAGGTAAGTATTTTCGGCTTATCTAAACTAGAGCCTACTATTAGAACGACGGCCGAGAATGAGATTGGCGCCGCACGAACGTGCGCAGGTGGGCACAGCGGTTCTGCTCCGCACGGGCGGTGTCACCGCCGAACCGCACAATCATCCGACCATGCGTCTGTTGCCGCCGCATGGTGGCCTCGATGGGCACCCAATTTACATTTTATTACGTCATCTCAGGACGGCGAATTTCAGACCCCTCGCTGAAGCGAGTAATACGATTGGCGGCTTGATCGAAATATCTGAGCCACTAAGACGGGGTCCGCGGAATCGGTCCGTCGGTCGCACTTGCTCCATGCGTCATCACGACCGGGCGCGCCTCGTGGCGCGTGCCCCGAGTTGAACACGACGTCCGCGGCGTGAGCGTGCCGGCCGGCAAACGCGAAGACGTAGCTACGGCCAAGTATCTCACGGTGTGGGCTTGTTCACCACGTCTGAGCTCCGCAAGTGATCGAGTACGGCCTTCGAAGGCCAGCAATCGACCGGGATGCCAGCTGCTCGCTGATATAGTCCGATCGCGCGTCGTGTGAGAGCGCCGGGCCGGCCATCGATTGGATCGAAATAGAACTTCTTCTTGCTCAACAGCGTCTGTATTTCCTCGACGTCACGGTTGGCAAACTGCTCCAATTTGGTCCACGGCTTTTCGAAAGGAAGACCGCCGACGATGCGATCGGCCAGATTTCCGACGAAAAGGACATAGAGATCCGAAGCATTATACTGTCGAAGCGCCTGGAAATTCTCGAGGGCGAGAAAGCCCGGGCCATAGGTGCCCGCCGGCAGAACAAGCCAAGCCTGGTCGTTCCGCATGTCTCTTGATATCTTTGCGCCGAGCGCGGGCATCAATCCGAGATCCAGCCAATCCGCCAGCGGCCTCTTGATACCGGGTGAAGCTTCCGTGCAACTGAGATCGCGAGGTATGCGAACCTCAAAGCCCCACTGCTTCCCGGGTTTCCATCCATAGTCCCGCAGCTGTTTGGCCGCCGAGGCGAGCGCGTCGGGAATCGAATTGTCAAGATCAATCTTGCCGTCCTCGTCGCCGTCTGCTGCGAATTTTTCAAAATCGGAGGGTTCAAACTGTGTGTGCCCCATTGCACCGGTAAATGAACCCATGGCCGTTGCCTTGATCGTTCCGTCCTGAATCAGTTTGAGCGCGATCAGGAGCTCGTTTCTGAAACTGTCCTTGCGGCGGCCCAAATAGGCAAGCGTCACCAGCGACCGAATGACGCTGTAGCGTTGTACCTCCGCCCCGTAGTCGGTCTCGCGCCCCCACACTGCGATGACTACGTTTCCCGGGACGCCGTACCGCGCCTCGATCGCCTTGAGCGTGGTCTTGTACGTTGCCAGGTGCCGCCGACCGGCGCGGGTCAATTGGGCTAGCTGCTTTTCGGCTAGGTAGGCGGCAGGCAGCTTGATGAACTCGGCCTGGTCCTTTGGTCGCTGGCCGGGAAGGGCGAGGTCAGGCAGACTGTAGTCGAGTTGCACTCGCGAAAGGGCCTCATCGAACGTGGCCCGTGAGATGCCTTGCTTCTCGGCGTCGGTCCAAAGCAGCTGGAGCCAACCTGTGAACTCCGCATCAGCAAGCCCAGCCGAACTGAGCGCCAGGAGAACCGCAGCGCCCAGGCAGAACGCGCCGAGATCGCGCCAGGCCCTGCGCTTCAAGCGTCGCATTGGCAATATTGCCGTAAATCTGAAATTGTATTAGTGTTCATATTCATCCAGGCACCATCGGTTGTCGAAGTTAATTCACGTTCGGTAGATTTGAGGCGATCGCCGAAGCCCTTCTGGGTTGCCATGAGCGATATGGAAGATTTCATTGACGTCAGGGTCACTCGACGAGGCAGTGAAATCGCCGAAGGCTGCTACAAGTTGCCGGTAACGATCGGTCGCGGCGAGCACAACTCGATACGCATCGGTCATTCTCCCCAGGATATGACGATCTCGCGGACCCACGCAATTATCCAGCGCGCCGCCGGCGGGTTGCTGCTGGTCGACAAAAGCGCCAACGGCACTGTCTATCGGGGCAAGAGGATCAGGCAGGGCAATGCCATCCTGCTGGGGGTGGCCGACAGTTTTGAGATATTCGATTTCAAGGTGAGCATCGGGCGCGTCCAACCCAATCCATCGATTCCCGTCCTATTTGAAGCGCATGTCCTGGTTGACGGCTACAGGAAGGGAAAACCCTTCCTGATCGGCGAAATGCTGTTGCTTTGCTTCAAGAGCAGCAAGGGCTATCGCTTTGATCAAGCACCCCAGCAAGCCGATCTGCGTACAATATTCACGCGACATCGCCTCCACGCCGAGTATCCGTTCGCGGCGGTTGCCGACGTGGACGGTGAGGGACGTCTGGTTACGCAAACGGATTCCGACCAACCGCCCATAACCGTGAACCGGAAGCCAGCCAGCCGACCCGAGCACACGCTGCGCGAAAGGGATGTCGTCGAGATCGGCAATATTCGGATCGAGATCGTCCAGAACCCAACACCAATGGACAATCGGTCATTTTGCCGGTTCTTCAGCAGACTGCAAGTACCGGTCGCTGCTGCGATGAACGCGGCGCCACTTCGTTCATGACTTGGTCGCGAGCGGCTTGAGGACGTTGATGTATGTACCCCAGTCCGTTGATGTCGCCACCGGAGCGCAGGCCTTCCGCGCCAGCGCCTCGACATTGGTGGAAGCGATCTCGCTCGGTTTCTTGCGTGCGTTCGCGTTCAGTGGGCCATAGACGAGCCACCACAGGCGCTTGCCCATTGTGGAGGGCGTGAGCCCGGTTTCCGATGTATTGGCGACCCGTGCGTCGACATACATGGCGTAGGCCAGGATGTGGGTTGCGAGCTGCCAAGCATAGTCCGACGGCGTGCGATTCACGATCTCGTCCTTGGTCCAGAGCGCACGGCATGTCAGGCGCGTCGCAACAGGGGCTGACGCACCGGCGCCGGCCCAGCTCGAGCAGCGGATCATTTCCGGCTTCATCGCGATCTCCTCCTCGATCTCATGTGTCACGGGGTTTTCGACATACTTGGTCTTGTCCGGGTCGATCACCCACTCTCCGGGGAGATCGACATTGCCGGGATACGTCTGGGCGCAGACGCCGAGCCGCGCGCGCAGGCCGTTGGCTTCACCGCCCGGCGACTGGGCGCCGTGCAGGGCCTCGACCGCCGTCCCCATGTGCAGTCCGAAATAGAGATGCCGATTCCAGAGCTCGGTCACGAAAGCCGGCTCCGGTTTCAGCTGCGTCGCGACGTTCGTCTGCGGACCGGTGTCCCCGAGGATCGCGACGCCCGCGGTGCAGTCCGTCGATGTTACCCATACCGGCATATGGGCGCGGGTCTTCTGCTGTTTCGAGAGGTCGGTCGCGTTGAGGTTGGTTGGCGACGGTTGCGCATCGTGCAGCCGCCACAGCCCGGGAATCGCACTGAGTTTGCGGTCGACCGCATCGCGCGTGACGCGCCCGCCGGTACCGGTGAAGGACTCTATCGTAACACCGCTATTGTCGCTGATACGGCGGCGGATCTCGCCGGCAAGAGCATCGCCCTTGGCGAGAATGAACGTCTTGGCACCAAGATGGTGAGGCCCGAGCGTGATGGTGTCGTAGGGCGTCGCAGCCCACATCTCGCCATCGAAGGCCTGCAGAGGCTCGAGGATCACAATCTCGGCGTTCTCCCAGCTGCCGGCGGGACCAGGCGACTGGACCAGATGATTCCAGGTGATGTGCAGCGTCGGCCGGTCGCGGAAGTCGGGCTCCACGTTGGGATACTTCCCGGTGGTGCTCACCTCGATCGGCGCGAAGTTCATGTGCGTGCCGATCGTCCCGCGCGGCGTGAAGAGCTGATCGACCGTCAGCCCACCCTTGTTGATTGCATGCACCGCATAGAGGTGCGCAAGCGCCTGGGACCAGCTCATGCCGCGGATCGTGTCGCAGCTCTGCGCCCGCACCCCGCCGGCGGTCCACAGGACCAGGGTTGTGGCCAGTGCGGCGATGGCGAGTGCTCGCGTGGGGAGGCGTAACGTTGCTTTGAAGTGCTTGGCGAGAGCCTGCTTCTTCATTATCTTGCTCCTTGAGACCGCCGATCAGCGTCGGCGCGTGCGAAATCCAGATGCAGGCCACGCAAACGAACGCAGCCGCGCTCACGCGCCGCCTGGCATAGCGGTGTGTCGGGTCAGTTCCGGTGAAAAGTAGGTCTAGCGAGGCAAAGGGCCTCGCTAGACCTCTGCATCACAATTGCTGCTTGGGATAGCAGCGCACGCGCTCGGGATATGTCGCGACGTTCGTGTTCCGCAGCGCCTGGGGCATGTCCTCGGTCCACAACGGTGTGTTCATGTTGGCGCCCCCGGCGTTGTTCGGGCTTCTCGTGGCGTTACCGGCGAGATTCTGAGCCGTGACCCGATTCACTTGCGAATGCCCGCCGTAGCTCCGGTTACTCGGATGACCGTCGACACCCAGCAGGTAGCCGTTGATCCGTGCCGCGGACGAGCGATCGTTGAATTCCATTCCGCAGGACGTGAGCAGATGCACATCGACCGGAGGCGGCGCCTGGTGTTCATTGTTCTGCCAGTCGACGAGAACAGTCTTCAGGACCCGGAAGTCGACGTTGTCGAGATGGTCGAGACAGACTTCGATGCCGAAAGTGCGGTTATCGCAATTCCAGACGTTGCTCTTGCGCTCCTTCCAATCCATCAGAAGGCGGTAGAAATGTGGATTGTGCAGCGCCGCCTCGTTCGGCGGTGCGCCGTCGATGGTGGAGACTTGGCGCTTGTGCACGAAGTTGAAGGGGGCGTCGGCGGCGCCGCCCTTGACCATGCAGGCCGTATTGAAATACGCGCGCCTGCCGCCCGGCTGGTCCACCTTGGCGTCCGCCGGCTGCGACGAGAAGATCGAGCCGGGGACGAACAGCCAGTCGGCGAAGTCGGCGTGCACGAACATCTTGCGCAGGGCGTCCAGGATGTTGATCATCTGGTTGAACGAATAGGCGTTCTGGGCGTTCGGGGGGCGGAAATAGAACTCTGGCGCCATGAAGATCTTCAGCGTCGTCGCAGCGTCGCCTCCGGCGAAGCGCAGGCGATTGGCGGCGTAGTTGACGACGCCGGCCATTCGCCGAAGCCTGGCCACGCTGTCCGCATCGGCTAGCGCAGGGACGGGCAGCCGCGGAACAGCCTCCGGTGCTGCGCCTGGCTGAGTGACCTGGAGAGTGGGGATCTCGTAGGCGATGAGCTGGACGTGAGTATAGTTCTTCGCCGCATAAGCCATTGTCGTCTTCTCCTGCTTTCGATTGATAGCGTAACCGTGCGCCGTTCGACGGGCCCGGTCGAGCCGTCGGGCGACGATGGGTTATGCCGGGAATGCGTGGGGCGCCTGATCGGAGTTCGTCGCAGATACCAGGACGGCCTCGCCGTCGAAGGAAAACACGATGGTGTCGTTGGTGTTGAGCTCGTTGTCCAATGGCGAGCCGCGGTCGACCACGACATCGCGCCGTCCGACACCCGATCCGTCCGCGATCATTGTCGCGGTGAGCCCGTTGAGATAGATATCGACGTCGCTGCCGAAAGTGATGTCCTTCACGCTGGAATCGTCGGTGATCGTCGTGACTTCCGACGATGGCCGGCGGACGCCCAGGCTCACGTCGACCGAGCCTGCGTTATTCTCGGGATGATCGCCCTTGCGGACGATCAGCGTCACCCTCAGGTAATGCCCGGTTCTGTTGATCAGCGTCTTCATGGCCATAAGAAGTCTCCCTGTTCTCTGCATCATCACGAAGCTAGAGGGATTGCTCAGTAAACCTGGCGGGTCGACACGTAGAACGTGTTGTGCGCGAAGTTGAAGTCGACCGCGTTGAACCTGTTCAGCTCGTTGTCCAGCGCGGAGCCCCTCGTGATCACGACATACTGTTGTCCGAGCATCGCGCCATTGGAGAGTGCGATCAGGTTGATGCCGTTGAGGTAGATGTCGATATTGTTGCCGTAGTCCTGCCAGGACTGTCCGTGCGGGGGCAGCGAGAAGTCCTTCGTTCCCGCCTGATCTCGCGGATCTTCGCTCCTTCGTATCGCCAGCGTTACGGCAAGCGGGTACCGACTGAGGTTGCTAAAGAACTTGCGTCCAGCCATCGTGTCTCTCCCTTGGGCTTGGTCTCTCGGTGTTCTGCCGCGCGCACGGCTCTATGTGCACGGGCCCGTGCAAGTCTTGACTTGGTCCTTCGTGATCCAGATCGACGGCATGTCGGTCTTCGCCGTGCATTCGGAGCACGTCTTCGACCCGTCCTGGCGCACGACCATGAGCCGGTAGGGGTATTCGTCTGGCTTCTGATTTCCGATCACGATGTCGCGGATCGATCGTTCGACCTGGATGGCCTTCTTCTGTGCATCGCCGTCAAAGGAGATCGTCTTGCCGCTGGCAAAGATCAGGAGCAGCTCCGCGACGTCGGGCATGTCGGAAAAGACGCCTTTGGCTGTCCGCACGCTGAATTCCGCGGGATAGGTATTGGTCGTGCCGGTCTCGAGAATGTCGTCGAAGAAGGACTTCTCCCGGTCGGTCGGCAGCCTCGCGTTGAAATCTATCCTGTCGGCGTACCTGCCGTCGGACAGCTCGACGTCGACCCAGCCTCGAAACAGCGGATTCTCCGGCGCCGCGCTGAAGATCGCCGCCCATAGCGCGGTGAACTGCGCGAAATTCAGGTCGAGCTCGTTGCGCAAGCCCGCGGCGAGATCGATGGAGGCCTCCATCTGAACGACGGGATCGCTGCCGGTGGCGGCCGCGTTCGGCAGATATTGCGTGAAAGTGGTCTTGACCTTGTGCGCATCCTGGAGTGAGACCATCTGCGGCTGCTGGCCGAGCTTCGCCCTCAGAGACTGCGCCGCGTTGTTGATGCGTTCGAGATCGACGACCGGTCTGCCGTAAATGCGGAAATGGGCGCGCGTTGCCTCGACGGTCGTGCCGCCTGCGGGCAGGGAGAACTGGAGCAGCGAGACGGTCGGAGCATCCTTCGGTCCCTTGTCGAAGGCAAACTGGTCAGGCAGATAGAAGACGTGCAAAGGGTCCTGATTGTCCTGGTAGTAGTTGTAGGCGCGGTCGCGCCAGTTCACCTGCCACTGCAGGTAGCCGGGCAGTTGCGGCGCCGAAACCTGCGCCGTGTAGACGCAGTTGAGCACCAGATACTGGTTGGGAAAGTCCGGGTCGCTCGCGGCCGCCATCTGGGAATATGTCGTGGGCTCCGAGAACGGAATTCCGTTGAACAGGCCCACGAGGCCGCTGCGGATCGCGGGATTGCTCCAGTTGTTCTGGATGAATGCCGGCGTTTGCCGTGCCGCCAATGGCAGCGTCTGCGTAATCTCGATCGCCACGTTTGGATTGACGTCGAACAGGGCGGCGCGGACCAGTTTGCCCTGGTTCGCGGCAAGCTTAACGGACAGGCGGTGCACGGCACCGCCTGCCGAGGCGTGATCGAGCGGAATCCGCGTCCCGCCGCCGCTCTGGTTCACGACCAGGGTATAGGTCGTACCGGTCAAACAAGGTGTCGCGGCGCCGACGGCGCCGGCGATCTCCGGGGCAGGGACCGACTCGAGGAAGAAGGTCAGCAGGCCGTCGTCGGTGACGCTCGGCTGGAACGCTGTCGAGCCGCCCGAGGTTTGCGCGGCCGAGCGGTAGGTGGGCAAATAGAACTTGGCGCCGGTTGCGGTGTTGAGCAGCACGGTGGACGACAGCGCCTCGGACGGATTGATCAGGGTGTCGCCGAGCTCGCCCGGACGGCGCCTTCCCTGCAATACCTTCACTGTCGACGGTTGTGACATCGTGCGATCCCCTCAATCATCGTGGATAAATTCCGGCGGCGGGCTGAGCGAGACCTGCAGTCCCAGCGCTAGCCCCGCGCCGACGGAGAAGGTCAGCATGTTGTGAAACCCGGATTGAAAGAGGCGCTGTGCCAGCGGCCGGGTGAGCGCGCCGTAGCAGCCAAGTGACCAGCCGCGGCCAAGCGCAGAGATCAGAAGTTCGCGCCGCAGATAGCCGTCGCCACCGGCAAGTGCAGAGGGCAAGACGAAGATCGAGAACACCGGATCGCGGCCGCCGGGCAGCACCGAATAGCTGAATCCGTATTGCGCCTCCGGCAGTGTGTCCGGCCCGCCGTCGCGGCGGAAATGGAATGAACGAATGAGCTCCAGCAGGTCGTTCTGACGCGCCGCGAGGCCGGAGCGGGCAAGCAGCCGCGTCAGCGTGGACACCGCGGGCCTGGCTTGCGACAATTCGAAATAGAGCTCGCAGCGATCCGAGTCAGGTGTGCCGCCGAGCAGCCTGAGCTGCGCTTCGCCGTTCGGCAGCACAGGCGCGCCGAGATAATCGGTCAGGAGCGCGGTAGTCGCCGCCGCGTTCGGAATTTCGGCGTAGATCTTGAATGTCGTCGCCGGGCCTGAGGTTCCCGCCCGCCTGTGACGGATGCCGAGCCAGGCACCATAGGTCAGCGTCGCACTGCGCTGCAGGTCCGGAAATTGCCGGGCAATGCCGTCCCAGCCCGGATCGAGCCCGAGCTCTCCGAGCAGCGTGTCGATGCGGGCGAGGCGCCGTTCGGGGGACGTGTCCGGTCCGCCCACCTCGACTGTGTATCTGAGGTCGTCGGACATCGTCGAGAACGAGAACTCCAGCGGCGCGCCGTTGCGATTGAGCGTGCCACCCGACCACGCCTTGCCTTGGCGGGCGGACGTCAGGCAGTCCCGCAAGGCAATGCCGCTGGTTTGCGCAAATGCGCTTGCGACGCCGGGGTCGTGGCGCGTGATGGCTTCGATCGAACGTTCGAAGCCGCTCCGCTGCGCCGCGCCAGGGCGATAGTCGCGCGTGATGCCGGCAACGCTTCTCACGCCGGCACCTTGGACGGAATGGTGTTGACGCCGCCGACCCGGGTCTTCTTGAGCTGGAAGGAATCTCCTGACGGAAGGTCAACCGCGCATTGCACCACCAGCGAGCTTCGCTTGTCGCCGAAGTCCTTCAGCGTTGGAACAATCCGCTTCAGCTTCTTCGCGCCCTTCTGGTCCTTCTCCAGCGTGAACGGGTCCTCCCATTCGAAGTCGCCGTCCTTGTAGGTGAGGGTCAGATCGACGCTGTCGGCGTCGTCGCCAAAGCCGGCCGCGAAGAACACCGGGATGTGATCGACGAATCGGTCGCGGACGATGACCTGCTTGTCCGTCACCAGCTCGGGCCCGTATGTGTAGGAAACCTTCGAGCCCTTGCGCACTTCCACCCGGTAATGAATCGGATCCGGCTTGAACTTCGCCTCGCTGCGGATCTTCAACGTTTGCGAGGATGGCCCGCCGTTCTGGACGACCACGCGCTTATCGCCCTTCCATCGGCTGCTGGTCAGCGCGACCACGACCTGGTCGTTGGTCTCCCAGACGAAGTCGTCGCTCAAATTGACGGTCAGCGTGAGAAACTCGGCGACGCTTTCCGGCATCGCGGTGATCAGCGCTCGCTCTTCCTCCCCCTTGGACGAATACTGAAACGCGTCGCTCTGCCACTCGTCGCTCGGGTTGAACACGTAGTCGACGTCGTATTCGACCTTTGCGGACCCGAATCTGTCGTACTGAAACTTCAGTGGATTGTCGCCGGTGACGGTGCCGGCGTTCACCGTCAGGGTCTTGGTGGTTCGCCCGCCCGCCCCAGCACCGGCGGGATAGCGCGCCGTAACGTTGAGGGTGCGCAGGCCGACCTTGTTGCGGTCAGCCTCGTCCGGGAGCGCCACGGTCACGTTGAGGGGCAGTCCGAACGGATCCTGCGCGCGGTTAACCTGCGTCACGTACTTTCCGCGGGCCTGTTGGTTGTCGCCCAATCCCTCAAGGACGAGCGCCTGCGGCAGGATGGGAAAGGCCTTGGCCTTTCGTTCGGAGTATAGAAAATCGATCGAGTTCTCCTGCTTGCCTTCGTAGTAGGATGCGCGGACGTTGACTTTCGGGATGAAGGTGGTGGCCGCCTTGACGATTTCCTTGACGGCGCTGTCTGCCTCGCCGTCCTTCTTGCCGTCCTCCGCGACCTTCTCGGTCGCCGCCTGCTCGACGTCCTTTGCCTTCTCGACAGCCTGGCTGATCTCCGGCTTTTCCTTCAGCGGGCTCCAATTATCCTTGTCCCGGCCGATCGACACCTCGAAGAAGTTCTTGAGGATGTATTCGAGCAGGATCTGCTGCGCCCATTTCAACCCTTCCTGCGGCTCGCCGGTGAAGTCGGTGACCTCGATCTTGAGATCCGTCTTTGACATGATCTTCTGCCACTGCGCCTGGATCCCGAGATCGAGCACGAAGGCTTCGAGCGGAATCGATGTGCCGAGGCTGAGTTGGAAATCGGTGATGGTTTTCTTCATCGTGCCGGTCACCTTGAACGTGACCGATGGCCGCATCGCCAGGAACTCGAGACGGTAGAGCGCGGCGATCGCGTTGGAGCCGGAGAGGATGGCCTGCTTCATGGCCGCCGCCACCTTGCCTTCCTTAGTGAACTTGACCGAGCAGACCGCAGCGTTGTCGCCGACCAGAGAGGAGGAGCCGGCGGTCCAGACAAGCTGTTCCTTGCTTTGATAGAGAACGCTGGGGTCGGTCTTGAGAGCTTCGCCCGCGGTTGCTGCGACCGGACCCAGAACGGAAAAATTGACGTTTCCATTCTGGTAAGGGACAGCCGAGAGGGTGATCTTCGACGCGTTGGCGCCGGTCTTGCCGGCGATCATGCCCTTGATCGCATCGAGCGTCGCGGACGGGACAGCGGTGTTGACCTCGAAATTGAGGAAGCCGGTACCGTCGGAATCCGATTCCGAATCCGTGTACCAGAGATAGGACAGCACCTTGCTCTTGTTGCGCTCGGCGAGCCTGACCGTTCCCGGAAGATACCAGAACTGTGTCGGCGACTCGTGATCCGGATAGACGTCGATCCCGTCCTGCTGGAATTTCTGACTGCCTATTAAGATCATGTGCGACTCCCTTGTTCTGCGATGATGGCGGGCGCTTTCGGGGCTGATATCGTGACGTGCGTGTCGGAGGTCTCGAAGGCGACGCCCGGCGTCGGCGGCGTAGCTGAATTGACGCCGATGAACTGCCGCTGACAGGCGAGCTGCTTGCTGTCGGTGTACCAATAGGCAAATGACGCTGACGGCGAACTCCGCGTCAGCTCAAAGCTGTTGTCGCCGTCGGCCCAGAGCTGCGGGCCGCCGGACGGAGTGATCGTCACGCCGATGGCACCCCACGTGCTCCAATCGAAATCCCGGCTGGCCTCGAAGTGAACGACCCGGCGCAGAAGCGGATTCAGGAAGATCGTGGCGCCGGCCGGGAGCCCGCTGAACGCGAAGGACGAGCTCGATCGAGGCAGGCAGGTTGCTGCAAATTCCACATCGTCCAGTCTTGCCGGCTGCGATGCAAAGGCGCTGATCTGGCCAGAGCGCGTGTTGGGGCCAAGGACGAGGACCGGCGGATCGAACGCGAGCGGTGCGGGCCCCTTGAGCTCCAACTTGATTGATCGCACCAGGTCCCACGGAAATTCGTCGGCCACGCTGATGGAATACATCCGGTAGGCGTAGAACTCGGCGGGCAGAATATCGAGGAAGGCCTGCTCGGAACGGATGTCGATGGGCTGCGAAGTGCTCATCTGACGCTTGCCGCCGAAATGGGATTCGCAACGGTACTGCGGCAGGCCGTCCCGGCCGGGCCGGTGGATGAGCTCGACCCGCCAATCCGCCGGCTGCGTCTTGTCGAAGACGTTCGTCAGCTCGCCTGCGTTACCCGGCCTCTTGATCCTGACATTGGCCGCAACCAGAGGTGCGGCGTCGAATGCGGCGTGGCAGCGGACCGTGAGCTGCTGTCTGAATGGGTTGCTGGCCGGCAGCACCAGCGGCGGCCGGGCGGCGACCGCGTCGCTCAATCCGCTCAACGCGCCCTGAATGAAGATCTTGCGCGTCACCGCGCCGCTGATCCTCATGTTGCAGTCGAGCCGCCGGGCGATGGTCTGGATGTCGTGCACCGTGCTGCTACCGAAGCCGATCAGCCAGGCGCCGCGTTTGGCCTCCGGAGGTGTCGCGAAGCGCGGCGCCGGCTCGAGCAGGCTCTGCAGACTTTGAAGAAATGCGCGCTGAAATCCCTCGGGAGGCGGCTCGCCGGTATCGTTCTCGGCCACGACCCTGATGACGGCACTTTCTCTAAGGTCCTCGAAGGTCTCGATCTTCTCGAAGCTGACGAACAGGAAATTGGCCGACGTCTTCTTTTGGACCCAGTCGCGAAATCGCGTTTCGTCGAATTCGATGGAGTAGTTGTATTGCGGCCGGAACGCCTCGTAGGAGAGGCTGTAGACGATCGAGATCGGGGACGCCTGCGGGTTGTCGCCGCTGTTCTTGAGCAGGACATATTGATCGAGGGTGAGGTTCACGGCCAACGCGACGGAGTTGCCGCCGAGCAGGGAGGGGACGGCGTACACCGGGTCGCCGCCGATGATGGCAGCCGCGACAGTGCCGGCGCTCCAGGGCATTGCGACGAGCTGCGCGCCCCGGGTCGTCTCGCGCAACCGCTCTTCTGCTTCGGTCCTCGTCGCCTCGTCCAGCATGAGGTCGACGACGAAGGACAGCATTCCCGCGCAATCCTTCCGGGGATTCTCGTAGAGGACGATCGTGAATTGATAGTCGCCGTTCGTTCGCGCCACCGCGGGACGCGTCGAGCAGCCGTAGAACAGCTTGGGGTCGAAGAAATCCCTGTAGACAAGGATTCCTTCGACGCCTTGGAGCTGGATTTCGCGATCGTCCGCGAGCATCGGAGGATTCCTGGCGTTTGCTAGATCTTCGAGATCTTCGTCGGCGCGACCCGGATCAGAGGGTCGGTCTTGACCTCGGCCAGGTCTCCGCCGCTCGGATCCACGATCTCGTTGTCATTGACGATTGCCGTGACCACGCGGAACGACGACGCGTGTCCGCTCAGCGCCGGAACGCGCCATTTGTACGGTGCACGGGACGTGGCGGTCGAATCCAGGTCGATCGACTGCTCGAACACACGATCGGCGTCCTGGCTCTTGAACGTGTATTCGACCCGGAGCGTCGCGGCCGTCGCGCCGTCGACCAGCGCGAACTTGAACGTGCGGACCATGTTGCCGAGCGGGTTCTGCAGGCTGATGTCCGCATTGCCCCGGTCGGGGGTGACCTGGATCCACTCGCCTTCGACCGGATCGCCCGAAATCGGATTCAGAGTGACCTTGTACTGGAGCGGCCCGGTAATGGG
>Ga0105239_10005046_pt1 | contig 15591 bp, 12 predicted proteins | sample KBSC44metaG_FD_92761 | JGI IMG/M metagenome (GOLD analysis project Ga0105239, IMG submission 92761) | Corn rhizosphere microbial communities from Kellogg Biological Station, Michigan, USA - KBS C4-4 metaG | ecosystem: Host-associated > Plants > Roots > Rhizosphere > Soil | place: Michigan, USA...
CCCCCCCCCCCCCCCTCTCCCCTCCTTTTCTGGGCTTATCTTAGATAGATACTGACAGTCTGTACTTCCAGTGTTTAGCGACCGTCGCTCAAAGCTTAACATTGAGGAAGCTCCCGGGGTAAAACGGAGACCGCCTACGGTGCCCTGCATCGAGCTCGTAACCTGGTGGCCGGCTTCGACTCCATCCCGCTCCAACGGCGCTGTTCCTGGGAACTTAAAAACTTTAGTTGAACTGAAGCCTTATTCTGATGCCGATCTTCTACTCTTTGTCAACATCGATAAACAACCTCAAACATGCAATTCATTCCCCTCGATCTTCACTGCTAATTCATAGTTTACTCTCAAAGCCAACGCCATCAATCCCCCATATTTGATAAGAACTCTAGCCTCCGAGACAGCTGCCTTGGCTGCCTAAGTCGGTTCTTTACCGCTCCTACCCGGTCACCGGCACGGGTTAGTTCTCAGCTTTCCACCAAACACACCATGAAACAGCCCCAGGATGTGCTGTGTAGTGACCGCTAAAGAACAGCAGGACTCAAACAGGCATTTGAGAAACTAGTGGATGATTGGGCGTGCAAGGCCAGGATGGCGTGAGTATCATTCCACCACAACTTCGGCACTTGTTTTTTTCTTTTCTCGCACGGCAACCACCGAAAAGATTGCATCGTTGGTCCCCCAATGACCAGGGCCCATGACATTCGCCGAAGTTGACTGCCGCGTCTGCAAAGCATATTTTCACCGTCAATATCGCTGTCGGGGGCCAATGACAATTTTCCACAAAGCACGTCGCTTCTCCATTGGGCCCTTTTTGCTTTTTAGATGCTGGCTGATTCGCCCACAGCCTGATACCACATCCCAGAACGAAGAGAATGATAGACCGGCTTTACCCGCTCGCCCATTGAGGTTATGCCTGATCAGGCTTCCGAAATGTCGGTTGCTGATGCAGAGCATATGCTACTGCATTGTCTTACTCTCTGCGGCTCGACGCATTTATCCTGTTGTCTGGGAACCGTCGAAGATTCACTTGACCATTGATGCACCCTGGTTGGCGACGCGGCGACGTCTCGAGCCCAAGGGTTCCACACCGGGAACCAGCACAAGGTGAGCCACTCACAAGGCTCTACGATTCTCAAACCTGTCCGCCGGTATCAAGGCTGCACAGTAGTCCTCATAATCCAGAAAAGCATCCAGGCCTTTTTGCGCAAAGACTGAAATGCCTTGCGAGGAACGTACGCGGGCATGTCCACTCGGGCGATTTCTTTCCCTGAGGGAACTCAGTCAGCAAGTGAGAGAGACCCCACAATTTCACGGTTTGACGCAACTCGGTACAATCGCTCACTACCTTGTGACGGGCAGGGGTGGATACTATCGGGATACCCAAATGGTTTGTTCTATCCAGATATAGAGGGACAAGTGCTGCCACTTTTGTCCAACGACATGTCCCTTCTTCTTTTTATCCAAGTACTCGCCCAGAGGAAAATCGAAGAAGGGACAAGTATCCACAGAAAGTATTACAAGTCATCAACAAAGTTTAACTGTATTGCTCTCCTGCTCTCCCCTTACTGAGAGACTATGCTTGGGAAGAAATCTCATTTCAGATCAAGTCATTCATCATCGTCACCTTGAACGGACCTCGCCCCCTTCCCCCACCCCACGCGAGCTTCAAAGATGTATTCCGAGCAACACCCACGCCAGAGGCCAAGAGTGTCACGAGCGTGCCAGCGATGCAGGATCAAGAAGGCAAAGTGCGACGGAGCGAAGCCATGCAGGCGATGCAACTTGGACAAAGCTCCCTGCACATACAAAGTGAGGAGGAAGACCGAGTCGGCAAATGCCACCCAAAGGTGAGTGAGGTATGACCAGTGCGAATCCGTGAGAGCGGACATGTCAAACCGAGCTATATCATCATATTGACAAAAAGACAAAAACAAAAAGATACACGGATCTCCTCCTGCAGCACCACGCCGCCCTTACCGCAGGGCTGATCGAGCTTTACTCACGCTCGCTGAGCGGCCACAAATGGGCAGGCCCGCCCGTCGAAGAGATCAACGGAAGTCCCAGCGTGCACCGGATCCTGGAGGAGCTCGGGGTGATCGAAAGCGAGGACGACGCGAACGAGACGGGCGACAGCAAGCCAGGCACCTTCCCCCACCCGGCGGGCCGTGAGCCCGTCGCTCCCATCAGACTGAGGGCCACGCCGAACAGCAACCTCACCTCGGGGCCAAAGATCAAGAAGCTCCCTCCAATCCTGCATCTCCAAACACCCACGGAGAAGCACGACAAGAAGCCGAAGGCGCCACCCCCGCAACCGCGACAGACCCGCTCACCAATCTCGACGGCGTCGACAGTGTCCACCACATACGCGAACATTGCGTCAGCGAGGAGCTCGGATGTATACTCGCCGATGGGGCGAGGGGGCACGACGACGGCAGCGCAGGGCATCGCTTCGCCACCGGACTCTGGCGGCCTGCTCTCGTCACGCCGCGGCTCCGGAGGATGCAGAACGTTCACCCCTGGGCCATGGGACTCGCCTGAGTTCGGGGACGAGCTGTTCACGACGCCGGTGCCCTCGCCGACGTGCAGCTCTCCTTCACTGCACCCGGACTACGCGTACGACCAGCAGCAACAGCAGCAGGTGGTGGAGGCCGTCTACGGCAAGCACCAGCACCAGCAGTCACGAATGGGAACAGCATCGGGGGGCTTACGGGCCGCATCGGCACAGATAACCAATAGCTCCGCGTTCGATTTCCCCTCCAGCGAGATGTACATGCGGGAGCCCCTTGTTCCATCGGGGCTAGGTGGCCTCGGCGGCGGGATGGGCTTCAGCACCTGCAGCGCGGCTGCAGCGGGCGCCAACGACGCTGAGACATGCAGTGCATCCTCGGGAGGGTACTTTTACGACGCAACCACATGCGGCATGAGCTCGGGTATGGGGTCTGGGGTATACGGTGGAGGTGGAGGATGGGACTACAGCACCACCGCCAACGGCAACAGCAACGGTAATAATTCACTTGGCGGCGGGTATCAAGACTTCGGCGGCTTGGAATACAGCTCTTGGGACTCGGGTGTTTTCGTCTAAGCGAACCCCGGGAGAAAGGGGGACCCCAGACATCACGATACAGAGAGACTGGCAGATACGGAAAGGGACAGGGATAGGAACAGGGATGGGATTAGGGCATTCGTTGTGGTGGAGAGGCTGTTGTGTTTTTGATATGGGGGCGGGATGATGTGTTAGCAAATCAGCGGACTGGGAGGGAGCCATGGTTTCGTTTTCTCGAGGGCTGTGTTGTGTGCTGGGTTTGGTGGCCACACCCCGTCCGAAATTGATTGATGGGAGCTTTTCCATTTCGCGTATAGTAGAAGTCAGAGCAGTGAAGAGAAAAAAAAGGCAGACAGCCAGGAAGCAATTCCCTATAGTATGTAGCATTACGCAGACAAGCACCTGTAGTGCAGAAAAAAGGGACTCGGGTAGAAAGGAAAGGCCATCAGTAGAGCTTTGATTCTGCTCGCGTGCCCGCATCCTTCTGTTGCGGTCACCCTTTCATCATGCTAGACGCTAGATTCCGTTCCACCATCGCCGAATGTTTCTTGCTTTTCGTCTATTGACCGTCCATAGCCGTATATTCTGCATGATCCCCGGTGGAGAGAATTAGGCGGATTGCGGGGATGTTCGGGGGAAAGTATCTTGTGAGTGTTGGGAAAATGCCTTTTTCGCCTTGTCGGAAAGAGGATGCTTGGTGCACAAGCCTCACGGGCCCGACTCATTCTCGTGAAGTCCTCCCATTCGAACCGATGCATGATGGGTGTGTCTGGGGCCTTCGTGTTGGAGGTTCTAGGCCCGTATGCATGTCCCGCCAGCAACTTTGATCGACAGCTGGGCTGTTAAAAGTACAAGTCTCCACCAAGGATGCTGAGGCTGCGGAATGATTCCACAGCTTCATTTAGCTCTATTTGCGATCCCTGGTATATTAGTTCAAAACGTCGCAACCATGTCATCAGGACATCTAGGACATCCAATCATTTTTGTGTACATGAAATCAATGGTCATCACACATCTGCCGAGCGCCACTCGAAATGCAAAACTTGACATCGTCATGCATACAGATGCCTTAGGTGTTGTATAGCAGGAAGTTTCGAAGAGAGTCCCAGTAATCCGAGTTAACATAGCTTTAGGGTTTCATTAGCAGGGGAGAAGATGGAGCGAGATGGGTCCAAACATACATATATTTCATGCTGCTCCTGAGACTGGGCTGAATGCTTTCCGGTTGCCATCGGAATATATACATAACGAAAGCCCAGCTTAAGCTTGCGAATACAGGCCAAGCATTCCTCTCGATCATGGCTTTTGTCTCTGGTGAGAATCGTTGGGTGAATAATGTTGGAGTTGGCGTTGTGCTTGTCATGGTAGGAGGTTCAATGCTCAGTCTTGCCAGGGCTAACATGACGCGAGCAAAGACGTAAATGACTATTTGTTGATTGACACTGCAAATGCCTCTTAGCGTGTGCAACGAGTCTGGAACAAGGATCAAACTCACCCGCCCTGCTTTGCACTTCCAAAGACAAGATATCCGCCTAATAGGCCTGCAAAGAATGTATCATATGGACCTTCTTTTCCAGGCCTAATAGGGTTGAGTAGGCGTAATATTAACATGGAAGATTTATAGACGACAGCAAATCGAGCCAGATTGCTGGCATGTTGTCTTGTCGCTTTCAACACTAAGCGAATTTTCTCTTTCCACGAGCCTCTGCGGAATAGTACAACCATAACTAGGGCATGAGGGAATCGAACTTTGGCACCATAGACAGCGCCATTGCGAGCGGCCTTGAGGATGGCGAGAAGGGGAGCGAGATCTGGATTGAGGATAATAGCCTCCGCGTGTGCCTAAGCATCGATTTAGCACACGTCACAAAGGGAAATACAAAGAGGATCTATACTCGTAAAACATCCATAGCTGCGACGAGAACGCACTCGATGGAAGTAATGGCAGCACTTCCCGCGGGTAATGGATCAGCCCTTCAATCGAGAAGTGACAAGTGACTGGGAATGAGGCCGGGCAGGAGTTAGAAGGCAGGTCAAGTCACGGGAGAAGGAGAAGAGTTTGATTGCAGCATGTGAACGTGAACGTGAGATGCGAAGGTCGTTCACATGTGGTTGGTAGCAGAGGAGACATCAAGGGACCGTGCAGTTGTTCCAGTCACGAGGGTTGTACCTTGTATCTTGTAAGTTTTTATTGGAGTACGGGCAACTGGGCGGGAGTCGCAGTGGAGGAGGAGTGGGTGACCCAGGCGGGCAACCTCGGCCTAACCTCGTGTCTGCCGTGGCAGGTGCAAATGTGAAAACTGCAGGTGCGAATTCCGGGTGGGAAACTCCGACAACGTCATCATCATCATGAGCTAACTATGGTCACGTGATACGCACGTGACCATTAGCCCTGAGGGACTCTCCCTTCCCCACCAAACTGCCGTCCACCCTCCCATACCTCGGCTCCTTGCCTGTTGTAAACCCAGAGTCCAGGTTCCAGATTCAATACTAACCGCCATCCCCGATGCTTACGGCAATATCTCGTCCATGCAAGGCTGCCATTGTCCGGCTCCAACAAGAGTCCGCTTAAGGCGGCGGCAATACTCCTCTACCACTCCTTACCACCGAGTTCTGCTTCTCTTGGTAGATTCAAGTCCCTTGCTGCGGTTCCGCTTGTCAGGTTGCACCGTGCCTTCTGTTCGCTGCTTTCCGCCCTCCCATCTCTTGAAAAGATGGAAATGCGAATGGAGGCAAGTCGCTTTAATCGAGCTCAGGAACCATGTGGTAGGTGTTCATGCTCTTCGGTCGTCAAAATCAAGCGGCTCACATCTGCCTTGAAGGGCTTGCCATTGAAAAATCTGTGACCACCTGCGACCATCTGTGACCGGACACTGATGAGCCATCTTGCCGTTGTCTCATCTTTGTCTCTTGGCTTCTCGACCATAAAAATTTCATGCAACTCGTTGTCTCTTCGGCTTCTCATCCTCCACGTCCATCATATCTTCATCATCATCCTCACCAATACTGATTTCATCACCAGTACCACCCCCACTGCTTCCGTCTTCCGAATCCTCCTCGTCTAATTCCATGCCCCCTTCATCCATGGCATCGTCTTCACTACCATCCTCTAGTTGTTCTTCCTCGAGATCTGCCCGTCCTCGCTTTAGTCCCTTCATCTTGCGCGTCTGTAGAGTGGATAAATCTTGCTTTCCGAGGTGTACCCTGCCCATCTTGTCTCCCACAAGGTCAGTCTCGATGTTCTTCTTCGTGCGTGCCTCGTTGGGCTTTCGGCCATGTCGTAGAGCATCCCTCATCGTAGACACATCCGCTTCTCGGTAACGCCCAACTCTGAAGTCAAAACTCGGTCCAACAGGGTCTAACTCGACTCGTGGTACCTTAGGATTGTCGGATCGCAGTGTTCGGATTTTGTACCACCTGAGGTGCAGCACCGGCCTGTTGACTGGGTCATCGACACCAGCGGAGGGGTTCGAGGTTTCGCCTGCCGCTATCATGAGCATGTATTGCAATCCTTCCACCTCTATCGAAGATATTTCTTCTCCCTGGAAAAGGTCGAGCATAATTGACTTGATCGTGCGATACTGTGCAGCTTGCGACGAAGCAGACACATCATCCCACTGTGATCCGCTGAATAGAATAAGAGGCTTCATCGCCACACCTATTTGTAGTGCTTGGTCTTTCTGTGACTGCTCTGGCTGCGCCAGGATCAGTAATTCCAACATGTCTAGGAGCTTGCCATCGTACGTTCGCATTATTGTGATATTGTTCGGGCGCTTCTTCGAATGCGTTCCAAAGACAATAACACCGCATTCATTCTTCAAGGCCAAAAATTCCAGCGAAGAAGGGTCCTCGAATGGGTGGATGTTTTCATTTTTCTTGTGCAACTGCACTGCATCTGGCTTGGTCAAGGTATGCACGGTTTTGAGGACGGCAGCCACTGGTTGTGGGCACTTTGAGCCGTGTAGGATGAGCACCTTCTTGCGTGACTCTACTTGCTGCGGTTCTCTCGCTTTGACTATACGAGCAGTGCGTGCATTTCGAGGTTTTCTGCCCGATTGTTAGAACAGCAGATGGACAGCGGGATAGTGTCATACGTACACTTCGCGCAGCATTTTGAACACTCAGAAAACCAAAATGAGTATGGCGGATTACGTTAGCATTCCTGACAAGAGAGATATCCTATACGAAAGTTGCAACTCCCCCCAGAGTACAGAGGATCGACTTTTCGTTCTCGAAGCACGAAGTGGGAAAAAATTCACGGCGGAGCATTAAGACACGAAGGTTGTGGAGGGCGCAACGTTGGATCATAAAGAACTTTTATGCTAGTGGTACAAGGGTTGATCATGTGATCGAGGGAGTATTAAACATATAACTCCATCTATGTTCGGTATGTCTAGTAGAACTAGTATCCCGTATAATGTGTATAGTACTGATCTGTACGAGGCCTACATATGCGCCAAACATGTTCGCAAGAACTCTCAGAGCCATCATTACATTGCACTTAAGGATGTGGCTCTCGAAGGGGAGTCTGTGCGTAGTGAATTGTTAGTTGAGCTTCGACCCTCAGAGCCCGTTAAGGAAACCGGAAGGTGATCGCCGTCGATACTGGATAAATCGCATTTTGGGCGGGGGTTTAGAGAGCCTTGTTCTCGATTCAGCGGTCGATCAGGAGCCCAAGCACCGATCACTGTCTCGTATTGAGAGTCTGAATGTGCTCAAGGAGGAAAGGGTGCTTGTTGGCAATTGTCGCTTACTGCTATTGTAGGATCTTTTCTCTCAATACAGGTATTACCACCGTTCTCGGTATAGAGTGTGCCATTGTACGGAGTTTGGTATGTTATGAAACCCATGGTACAAGGCTGAACGAGCAGCTTGCGTAAACATCCTCCACCCGTTGCCAAGGCGGCAGCGGGCCTCGACTCGTTCCCACTTTGATCTTTCAGACTTCCATGCTCTCATCCGCCCATGAACATTCACAAGAGCAGAATGGCAACTATAGCGAGGCCGTCAATGTCCTTGTGAACAGCTCTCTCCCCAGATCATGGATGCTTTCACCCTCCTCAAGACCTTACCCAATGCTTAAATGCATTCTCTGAGCTTCATGAGCCTGAGGCATCCCCGGAAATCCACGGGTCAAGAATCACCACCCGCTTTGGATAAATTTGACTGGATCTTGCCGAGGTGTACTGTTTTCACCCTGGGGCAACGGCATCCCTCCAATCTCATCGTCCTCTTGGCTACTCCTATATCTCGCAAGGTTGACGACAATACCAAGTACCTACGCAGAAAATCGAAGGCTGACCCGGCATGCCAGTCCTTGCCTGTCGGGTCGAGCAAGACTTTAGTGTTAGCTCATCAGCCATATCGATATGGCTGGTAGGCCTGAGGAGTCCGCAAAACAAGCATCCAGCAATAATTTATGTGCCTTCTTTGGTGGGGACAGGTTTGAGGGCCGCGACTTGGCCCTTTGCCTGAGGTACTCCATAATATATGGACTACAATGTTCTCGAAAGGATCAACGACTAAGGAAGGTACTTACTACTAATTACCTGGCTCCGTTACTATCGCTCAGGCCTTGGGCTTCCCCACTTTGGCGGCATCGCCTGTGGCACACTCTACGGAAGGCGTAGGTGGCGCATTAAGCGAGTGTGATTGTCTTTTGAAACTTTATTTCACTGGCTATGCCCTCCTCTTTCAGCCCTCGGTTCCATTTCGCAGTCAGCAACCAAGAATCTTGGGCGGGAAAGGATTAGCATCCCGAAATCATGCTCGACGAAACAAAAAGCATGGTCTTGTCACCTGGAGTGGTCTGCCATCAACCAGGTAAGCCGTAGGATTAGGATCACTAACTAGGGCCGCCAGCTGTGCTGGGAACTCTTGCTCTTTCAGTTGCCTCGATCCCTTTGCCCACGCTCGCTCTGTTCCTCTAACTGTACTCTGTACGGCATCTGGCTGACGACTTAGGAATCCTTTTCATGTGCAAGCCTCCCATAACCAAGCCGCTTGCGCAATTAACCCTTTGATACATCTGCTACATCTGCGGGGACTATTCTTACCACACACTCTTTCATGATCTACTGACAGATAGGTGGTCACATACCGATCTCTTTCTATCATCGTTCCTTCTGTATCTGTTTTAGCAACTCATTTGAGTCTGCTGACGTCCGAGGCATTCGACGTTCCCAACATGGCCTCTGGAATTCCCTACACGCCGAAGCCTTCAACTGACATTTTCACACCCTATCAAACCGATATCAATCGTCGAGAATGCAAGAGAATTGTACCTATGAAGGTTCTGGCACTTGGTCTTGGACGAACAGGTACTGCTTCGTTGAGAACGGCGCTGAGAGAGTTGGGTTATACCGATACGTATCACATGATGTCCGCCAGCGTCGAGAACCCACCGGATTGTCTCTGCTGGATGGACGCCTTCGCCGCGAAATATGAAGGGAAAGCAAAGTTTGGCCGTGAGGAGTGGGATGCCCTACTTGGCCATTGTCAGGCGGTTTGCGATTGGCCAGCAGTCGCTTTCGCCAAAGAGTTGATTGAGGCCTATCCAGAAGCAAAGATCATCATTACCACTCGAGATGTCGATTCATGGCACAATTCGGTTATCAAGACGGTCAATTGGCGTGCGCAAGATCCGGAACTCAAAGCAATCGCCAACTTCGACTGGGCAGCGGGTTTATATCATCCAATGCTTCGGCAATTTTGGAAGTATTTCTTCCACGACGATTTCGAGAACTCGGGGAAGCAAAGATTCCATCAATACTATAAAGAGATCCGCGAGCTTGTACCTCCTGGCCAGCTTCTGGAATACCGTGTGAGTTCGGGATGGCGACCGTTATGCGAGTATCTCGGCGAGCCAATCCCAGACAGACCGTTTCCACGATCGAACGATGCGGACACCTTTGTCCAGCGATGCAAAACGCAGAATCGAAAGCAGATGATGAATGTACTTTTCAGAGCCTTGATCGTGGGAGTTCCAGTCGTTGCTACCGCACTTTCGGCGACGTTTGCTTATACGCACTATCTTCCACGTTTGGCGCAAAACCCTCCGTTCTGGACGGCGATATCTTGAAACCCTTTGCACATATTTGCACTTCTCCCGATTTAATTATATTGAAAGGCAATATCGGAGTCATAGTTGGGCACCCCTCAATATGTCATCATCACCAACACCGTCACAGTTTAATCTAGGTATGAACTACGACTCAGGTATTTGAAACAGTGCATGCGAGTTTGTTGTACTGCTTGTAAAAGATGAGAACGGAGTACACTAGTATCGAGGGAATACATGGCAGCTCGCTTTTTCAGGAACGGCGGACATAGAATCACACGGTTGAACGGTTGGAACGGTGGCAAGGCACCGCGAGGACTCTATTCCAACGAGGAGCATTTGGTGTTAGAAGCACATATACAAGCGACTTATTGAGACACAGGCCAAAGCCCCTTGTGTGGCGCTTGTAATCCTCTTGCAAACTTGAATGTCGGACTTTCCTCGATCCTAAAACCGCGGACCCGTGCCGTCATCACTTGCGGCTTAACTGCTCTCACTACCCTCCTTGCCGGGGTTCGTCTGCAGCTAATAACCTTGGAAGGCTCCATTGCTAGGAAGCTCTGTCAAAAGAATGTCATTTCAAAAGGAGATGAGGAAGAAGCAGACTCAAAGAGACGGCCCAATTATTCCTGATGTTCTGCCCTCAAATACCACGTATCTCAGTCTCTTGAAAGGCCTTTGGTTCTTTAGTTTGGGGACCATCCGGAAATATGGTCTGCCTTCTCCCCCTGGCCGCACTTGGACCCCAAGTTGTGCTGTTGCTCAGCCTTCCATTCTCCATCTGGTGGGCCATTTGCTGACACGAAGTCGGGCCTCAGGGGCGGCTTGCTTTCTTGGATTTCTTGGTAACCACGTAGTGCCACACTGCTGGCTGGGCCATCTTTAATTCTACAGTCCTACGAATCTTCTCCCGTACTCATACGACCTCGAAATATTCCCTCCGTAAGACTGGCCTCTGTCCCTCTGAGCGTCAAGCTTTCACCATCTACTTAGTCATCTCTACCCTGATCCACTTGGGGCAGGAGTATTGGGAGACTTAGTTACGGCGTATTGTACTACATTATTCTCGGTATCATTCTTTGTTTCAACGTCGTGGAAGTCTATTTACCGCCCATTGTTTGACCCATCCAACAGTTGCCACATCTTTCATGGTTCAGATGGTACAAATCTATTAGGACCGTCAAAAGACTCGAGTCTTGATGCAGACTCTGCTATGCACTTTTACCATCTGCGACTTTGGCTGAGCAGCCTATTCACATTGGGAGTATTTGCGGACAACAAGACGCAACCAATCTCCATATTCCGCTCGGTAGCCAACACCCGAACATCACTATAATCGACGATGGTAGCTAACTCTATCCTAAATATAGCGACCGGATCTCGTTGCGCCAATTCTCTCAGTCTTCAACCATGTGCCAGAGAAGCTTGCGCCTGGCTATTACTTTGTCGCGCCGTACCAGCAGATCCAGGAATCAGTTCACATCTATGACAATAACGCAGTAAGTGGTAACCCCTGGCGGAGTGGCGATAAGGGAGGAGTTATCTGACCAGTAGCAGAACCTAATCTGGTCAGGATTTGGGAGCGCAGGGCCAGGTATATCGCACAATCCTCAAACATGCATGTACAAGGGCGAGGTGCATCTCTGCTTTTACCAAGGCACTCAGATGATAGGCTGGGGCCATGGCCACGGTATTATCATGGACAAACATTACCGCATTGTCAAGTCTGTAGAGCCGGGGAGCTACCAGGCATCGTCCGACATGCATGAATTTAAGCTCCTTCACGATGGTAAGTCGGCGCTGCTCTCGCAATACCTTCGCAGCGTGTACGACTTGTGCCCGTGGAATTTATGCGATGGCCTAGGCTATATTCAACAAGGTGCCTTCCAGGAGGTCGAGGTTGAGGCTGGGAAGGTTTTGTTCGAATGGAGAAGTCTCGATCACGTCGACCCCTTGGAAAGCTACGTCCTGCCATCGAGTACAGAGATAAGTGGAAGCGGTGAACACCCTGAGAGCCCCTGGGATTATTTCCACATCAATTCGATCGATAAGAACAAAGACGGCGATTATTTGATCTCGGCCCGTCATGTATCTGCTGTCTATAAAGTGTCTGGGGCCGATGGTCATGTTATTTGGAGATTGAATGGCGCAAAATCGGATTTCAAACTTGATAATTTCTCATTTTCTTTCCAGCATGATGCGCGCTTCATCTCCGAAAACGACACGCACACAGTCATCTCGCTTTTCGACAACGGCTCGAATGGCTTCAATCAGACACAGGACCATTCCACAGGTCAGATAATTAGCCTTGACCACACATCCAAGGTCGCAAGCATCATCCTGGATCTTGATCCACCATTTGTCGATGGCCATGCTCATATGTCCAAATCCCAAGGGAACTTCCAACGCCTCCCAAATGGGAACATACTCATGGGTTGGGGAAATGATGCATTCTGGACTGAATACAGCCCAGAGCACGAAATTATATTCTATGGTGCCTTGGCCTGGACCAACGTTATGAACTACAGAGTGCACAAGTTCGACAACTGGGTTGGGCTTCCACTGACCAAGCCCGCTCTATGGGCATACTCGAAAGACGGGGTGGAAATGACAGTATATAGCTCATGGAACGGTGCTACGGAGGTCAGAACGTGGCGATTTTTCGGATCAAATGATATAAAGCAAGGGCCTTGGGAGCAACTTGGTGAAGAGGAGAAGAACGGGTTTGAAACTGTCTCAGGCCACCTACACACGTACAAATATTGTTACGCAGAAGCCCTCGACAAGAACGGGCATGTCCTGGGCACGAGCGAAGTCGAGGCAACGTACATACCCAACGAATTGATGCGTGAATACTGCGACGACATAGCCTGTCGCTTCATGCCTAGCAAAGAGCAGAGAATTATCGAGCAAGAGGAGAAAGCGCGACTTCAGGCAGAGGTTGAACGGCTTCGAGCAGAGCAGGAAATCCAGGAAGCCAATATCCGGCTGCAGGAGGAGCAAGAAGAAAGGGATCGATTAGAAAAGGAGCTGCAATTCGCTGTAGAAAGGGAAAGGCGGATAGAAAGAAAGGCGAGGATATACGGTGGCACTTTTGGAGCGTTGGGAGGATTCCTCATCTTGCTCGTTCTATTGACAACGGACAATTTCATCTCCCGGCCAGCACACAGGCTTGCACGCCTTCTCTGGAATCTAGCTACGGGGAGGTTTGGCAAACGGAGGCGCTCGGGGGCTCGTCTTGGTCGTGGGTATAAGGCGATTTCACCAGAGGAGAGGGATTCCGAAAGCATGGCTCCTATGATCACGGATGGATCTTGATGAGGGTAGATAGATATATATATATATATATTGGAGGAGTTAGTTAAGGGCATCATTCCTCCTTCACAGCCTTTCCATATTAGCACATATCTGAATGTCCCCATCTCTTGTTGAAAGACCAGAATTTGTTCTTGCAGCTTTGATAGTGGACAAGGGGAACAGGAAGACAACCAAGGGCGGCGAGCGGCAGCGTAAATAACAGCTGTCTGCGTCATTACACTGCGAGCCCGGCTGTTGTTTCCGATAAATGTCACCATCCATCCATCCATCTCTACAGAATACAGAGACCAAGTTGGGGAAACCGACTGCAGCCTAGGTGAGCAAGCTCCTAACTACTGGTTACTACCACAGGAGGCCCTCGGCCTTTCAATGGCCTCGATCCTGTGTAACTAATGCATGTCGAAGGTTTTCGGTTGCCCAGATCCTGCTTTTCGAGGGCTGTCATCTCAGATGCTTCATTCTATGCATCCTTTCTCGAGAATCCAGTCACCACGACGACCTAATTCTAGACGCTATCTTTTCTATAGGCAAGGAAAGGCTCCGATGAAGACCATCTGATCTCTGCGCAAGGTGGTGTGACAGAGAGTACAGATCAACTGTGCCCGTGTTCGACCACCTAGGTACCTACCAAGGAAGGTATCTAATGCTTGAGTTTGGTCCAAATGGAGGTGTACAAGTTGAGTTAATACAACGTCACTTGCTTAGCGTTTGGAAAAAGTACCTTTGTCTCGAAGATCGTCATCAAAACTTGGAACGGCAAGCAATCTCGATGAATGAATGGCAGAATAATATAGTTCACCACCTTCCCTTTCCGCTCGCCATCTCTCGCAACATGATTTGATGGTGGAGAAAGAACCCAAGAAACACGATTGTTTAACATATTACATAATTCTACTGACAGAGACGAGAATTCCCCAGGGCTGGGCATGGCTTGAATCCCCCCATCTTTGGCGGGTGGGCAGATCCTTTTCTCGCCTCGGCATACGAGTAAAGCCTCCCAAGCCCACTGCCAGGGTTCCCTAATTTAACCAGCCGGGTGGCAGAAAGCCACCCTAACCTCCACACCTCTCGCTACACTTTTCGTTGATAGATGACGCCTTACAGCACAATCAATTCAACCGCCACCGATTACTTCTCTCGTACTCGGTCCAGCCACCGAGACAGGGGGTATACCAGTCCACCAGGCTCCAAGCCTTGCATTGTCTGACTTACAATCTTATACAGCCCCAACGTGGCTAATGAGATTCATTTGATCGCTGGGAAGGTTTGAAGCTCCCAGGTGGCTGTTGTTGATACGCCAACGGTCCTCGAACTAATATAGAACACCCAGTTGTGACTCAGTGAAAGAAAAATCCTTTCGACAACGCAAAAATAACTGCGAAGAACTGCTCCAGGCATGGCACCGTTGCTTTACCGCACATCAACGATAACATAGCCGCCTGATTGAACACAGCTCAGGAATATGATGACACAGGATGGCCAGAGTGCCGGGCCTAAACCCGCCCCGCTATCGTGGGCGTCCATCCCAAACAAATTCCAAATCTTCATAGTCTGCAGCATACGAATGGTCGATTTCTTCCAGCAAGCAGCCCTCCAGGCATACATGTTCTACCAACTCAAGTCATTCTCCCCAAATGCGGACGACGGTCAGATCTCATTCGAGGCCGGTGTCCTGCAGGGAGTGTTCACTGCGGCGCAGATCTTTACCGGAGTCATCTGGGGCAGGGTAATGGATTCGCCCAAATTCGGCCGGAAAAGAGTGGTCTTGATCTCTCTGGTTGGGCAGGCAGTGAGCTGCGTGGCCGTCGCATTTTCCAGATCATTCCTCAGCGCCAGCATCTGGAGACTTCTCGGTGGCGCCGTCAATGCGACTGTTCCTGGTGCGAGAACTGTACTTGCGGAGAGTACAGAGAAGAAGTATCACTCGAGGACTTTCTTGGTTCTTCCTCTCGCTTGGAACATTGCCAATATCTTCGGACCGATATTTGGCGGACTGCTTTCGGACCCTGTGAAGCACTATCCAGGCCTCTTCGGCGCAAACTCCACTTTCGGCGGCGACACCGGAGTCGTTTGGTTGACCAAGTTTCCATATGCCGCGCCAAACCTGTTCTGCGCACTCGTTCTCCTAGCAGACGCACTTCTTGTATGGATGGGTATGAGTGAAACCCTACAG
>Ga0105239_10005048_pt1 | contig 15589 bp, 11 predicted proteins | sample KBSC44metaG_FD_92761 | JGI IMG/M metagenome (GOLD analysis project Ga0105239, IMG submission 92761) | Corn rhizosphere microbial communities from Kellogg Biological Station, Michigan, USA - KBS C4-4 metaG | ecosystem: Host-associated > Plants > Roots > Rhizosphere > Soil | place: Michigan, USA...
AGCTATAGAATAAGTGCTGTGTACGAGTAGTTGTATGTGAAAGAGGATGAGTAGTTGGAAAACGCGACTTGATACGCGTGGCACACTACACGGTTGGCACACTACGTGGTAGCGCGACTTACCACAGCCTTGCAGCCTAACCAGAGGGATTTGCTTCGAGCCTTGCAACCCCTCAGACCTTCCCCGAGTTTCGTAGTTAAGCCCTATTACCATGAGATCTTCCGCCTATCAACGCAGCCAAAGGATGGGACGCTAATCGCTCAGACGACCAACTACGTGCCTTCAATCATTTGGACCTGCACAAATCTCCTCTGCAAGCAACCATCAGCTTGTGTAGATACTCTAAATGATTACTATGACGCCCACACATACTACTTCAGATGAATATGCTGCATGATTAGATCGATCTTGGTAAATGTCATTGAAGGATCACATCTAAATGCGGATGATTCTCCTTGGTTGGTATGGGCAAGACCGATGTGCGCCGGCGCAGTGTCAACAACAGCTTGCTTTTTCGAGCTTGTGATGCTTGCTCCATAAGAAAGATAAAATGTGACCTGGTAAGCTCACGTAGCCCAAGGATCTGCCCTCCTCGTGAAAGTTGGAATTTACGTGACTGATATGCACAAGTTGAAGAGGACAGACGATGCGGCAAGCAAGTCGGTTGGCTGTTCACAATGCAAGGCTCTTCGGATGGAGTGTACTTCCAATCGGCCACAACAGCGGCGCCCACGAAGGCCCAAGACTTTGCGATCTGACACCGCCGACTCAAGCCGAATATCAGAATCGGAAACAGGGAATGACTATGCGGCGAACAACACAACCCACGCTGCTCGCAACAACACAGGGGGCGTAGAAGAAACCCACAATCAGATATTGTCAATATCAGCGGCGAATCCGACTCCAACATTCTCTTCCGGCCCAACACTGACAGAAGAAACTCAGAAAGACGACAGTCGAGAAGGGTTCCGTTTGATGATCAAAGATTATCTAAGCCTGCTCTATCCTCTCATGCCCATCGTCCACCGGCCGACATTCATGGCCGATCTTGCCCGAGAGCGCGGCGAACACGATCCAGTCTTTTATTCCTTACAGCTCAGTATCTGTGGGATAGTGGTATCTCAGTTACCACGTCGATTCCTAGACTACAAGGCGGCCGAGTGGGTTTTCGAATTCAACACCCCGAAACAGCTTGTTATGCACCTGGAGCAACGTATCCGTGACCTGCGGACCCACGATTATTTTGAAAACCCGACGGTAGAGAAGTCCGCGATTTCGTTTTTTCTGGCTTGCAGTTATGGAAGCCTCAATGTTGCAGGACGCATGTCCATGTACTGGGCTGAAATGTGGGTATTCCTGAGGGGCTTGGGAGCCAATGATGCACAAACCTATCTAGGTCTGGACTTCGTAGAGGCGCAGCTCAGGAAGAAGGCTTTCTGGCTGTATGTTTACTATGCAGTGTAAGTCAAGAACATCCTCCCAGAACACAACAAGACCTCGAGATATCTCTTCTAGAACTTCCTAGTGGCTTGTGCTCGTACTGACACGAGACAGTCACGAACGCGTGGGTGGGCCTCAACGACCATCTTTATTTTGGAAGCCGATCCCAGATCAAATGTTATTCGATTCTGAGCACCTTCAGGCATTGCTTCCCTTGGATCTGGATGACGAGTACATCACCCCCAGTACCTTGTACCAACAGCCTGCCGCCGATGTTCCTTTAGTTTCTGGATTTACTGGCCTGATCCAGATCTTTTTATGCTTGATGGATCTGCCAGAAGAAGCAGTTGGAAGGCCAGCGATCAATAACAGTACTGCGGCTGAGACACAGGCCACGGATCAATATACTACTCGCCCAGATTATCGAGTGCTGAAGCGAATGTTCGACAGAGTCAGATACGTCCTCGATGACATTGCACCTCAGATGGCGCTTTGGCATGGGGATTGGCCGAAAGGCGAGGCTGACCATTCAATCGCTGACTCTGACACGCGACTAGACCAACTAGAGAGCCTGCGAGCGAATCTCCAAGTCAGCAGGCTATGGGTCCGCAGCATGATCTTCGAACGCCTCCTCGCAATTTACCATACCTTCTACACCCCCAAAGGGCCTGAAGCCCAGGCCCACGAGCGCTCACACTGGGCCGAGCGCGAAGACATCTGCGAACAGCTACTGGTGGTGCTCTACAACATCAAGCAGAAAAATCTCGAGCCCAATGGCATCACCTTGACGTATAAGATCCGCCAGGTCGCCGCCACACTCCTAGACTGTCCCTTCGAAGAGCACACCAGCATCTCGCGACGTGCGAGGCTGTACATTGAGCGGTTCATGGAACTGTTAACCCTGTTGGACAAGTATTCTTTCCAGGACACCCAGTTGGTCGTCTGGAATGATTTCGATAGTGCGGAGAGAAGGCCCGTCGGAGATTTTATGCGGTTGGGTACGCATGGGCTGTAGAAAGGGATATCCATAGAATCCATCAAGCTGGCTATTGCCTCAAGAGAAGAAGTGAAGTTCAGGTGTAGTATTTATAGGTATATATACACATAGACAAAGGAACTACGATCCTGAGGAATGAAATGTCCTGGCGCCGTGTTTGAATGTCCTGTAGTTCGGTAGCTGTTCATACATTCCGCTCCCATGCTTTCTATCATATCATGTCATAGCAGTCGTTCTGTATGCCTCATCTGAACTCCGGACTCTCCATAGAAGCCAAAAGGGAAAAAGGAGCAAAAAACAATGACGAAAAATTTATGACCCAAGAATCTTATTCTTGAATCTCTTGAAGCCACTCGCCTTGGCGGAGCTCATTGACCCTGGCTGGACGGACCAGGTGCTCGCACGGCTGTCACGGTGAGACAGGAACTTGTCATCAAAGGATTGAGTGTTGCTGGGCAAAGGCTTGCGGGGGTGGGTGGTGAATGACTTGGGAAGAATGCCCGCCTCTTTTTCGAAGATCTCGTTGCTGCTGATGGCGTGGCAGGTGGGCTGATTGCTTGGGAGCTCTGCGACAGTGGAGGTTTCGTCCAATTCTGCAGGGCGCTGATGTTTCTCGTTGGTGCCTCCGCTGCTGTCCTTCTTCTGGCCATTTGAGATATCCCAGTCTTTCGCAAAGCCCGTCTCGATCTGCAGCTTCTCTATTTGTGGAGGTGAGCTCGAATGGCTGAATGAGCCGCCGCTTGCTGTGACGGAGCGGCGGGGCTGTGAGAAGCTCCCCGTTTGGGTTTGGGTTGTTGTCCGTAGAGGTTTGTTCTCGCGGTGCCGGAAGCCCTTCATCATCTCGAGCTGGTCGGATAACTGCTTGGAACGGATACGGAAGCGGAGAGACAGCTCACGATGGAATTTTTCCTTTTCTGCGAGTGTGCTGAATTTTAGGAGGAGGTAGGTCGTCTCTTTGACAGTGAGTTCTTTGAATTGAGAACTTCGAGGTTGTCGGAACGGGAACAGGTCGAAGGAGTTCGGGTCTGGGCTGTCGTCGTGGCCGTCTAGAGAGGTGAAGAGAACGTGGATCGGGAACTTGTCGCCGCTGCTGCGAGTGAGACATAGGTAAGGGCATTTATTATAGTCGCGATGGCAGTTGCACTTCTTTGGGTCGATGTTAATGCTTGTCTCGAGCTCAAGGGACATGATGGCGAATCTCAATCTGTCAGACTTGTCCTTCAGCTGGGTGAAGATCACAAGATCGGCAAATTTGATGTTGTCGGCTTCCCAACCATTGCCGACACGGCTGATCGTGGTCGTAGGTCCGATCGACTCGACGAAACTGCTGTTGCGTGATCGGGGGCTTTTTGTGCTGAACGAATCCACGGGAGAGCCTTCGGAGAATACGTCTGGAAGCCTTGAGACTGTGATGGGGTCTTGCCATAGCTGAATCTGCCCTATGCAGTCTAGCGCTGAGGCAGAACCTTTGCTGAATTGGCAGGTGATTCTGGTCTGGTTGTGAGAGACATCGTACCCGGTAAGAGCAGTCTGGAAGGCAAAGAGATCGTCCATGGAGCTGAAACGATACAGTGTTTCTTCATTCCGCGAGAAAATTGCGATCTCACAACATTCCTTTTTCATGGTTGGTAGCGCATATCGAGGAATAAGCCTGTCTTCATGAGTGTACACTGTTTGAGGTTGTATGACGCTCCGTCCGTCCGGGGTTGTGGCTTCCAGAACAACGCGGAAGCTCTTGAGTGATTGTCGAAACACTGTCACATTGTCTGGAGGTTGACTCCCGGTGGATGCCAGTTGGAGTCGGATAATTTCCTGTTCATTTGCCCTTGCGAGTGTTGGGTCCTGCTGAGGTGAGTCCTCCTGCTTTGGAGGTTCCCAGATCATGAACGCGTGTTCTGGCAGCGCAGATAATGTCTCGTCATCATAGGCAATAATCTCCATTCCCCTCACGCGAAGCAGAACTGCCTGCTCGACCTGGCTGATTGCCCTTTTGTAGTAGTAGCCAGCACATGCTGATTGATAGCCACGGCCATTCCGAATTTGGCTCAACATCCAACGAGTTTTTAATAGGATTAGATACTTCTCAGGTGTCTGATCGGTCCCCTCAAAGCTCTGTTCAAAGTGCACGAGCATCACATCAAACCCCTCCTTCAGTGGGATGTCAGTGGTGGTCATGGACGGGGGAGCATTTACACTCAACATCCTTTCGAATTTCTCTTGAATCTGTGCACTTGCTAGGTGATTGTCGTCTGGCCCTAGTGCATTAAGCGGTTCATGACCAGCTAGGACGCCGAGCCATGAAGTATAGAATCTTCGTAGTTCAATTTGAATGTCCTTGCTGAGACTGATGTTTCTCTCCGAAATATCAAGCAAGTCATCGACCTTGGAGTCAATATCTGTAAGCAAGTTGATGCTTAATCGGTCAATCACAAGTTTTATCTTGGTAGAGTGCAAGTGTATTCGCCGTCGGAGGTCGTCGATCTTCTGATCTTGCTGGTTTATATTCCATACAATATTATCCAAGAGGGTGTTTTGCTTGGACAGTAACTTCTTGTTCTTATTGAGAAGTATTTGGCATTCTTCGAGAGTTTCATTGAAATCGCCAATCATCTGGCGACGCTCACGGTCGAAGTCCTCTGCGAGCGGATCATAGGCCGCTCTTGATAAGAGGCCCCCATCATTGTAGCGTTGAGCCGCATCGTTCAGCGACTTGAAAAGCTTTTTGAGCAACTGTTCAAATCCTTGGATCTCGATGACAAAATTCCTATACCTGACGTCTGTCGAGATAGGTCAGCCAGCGGCCATGCATGGGCTAGACGAATTCAGTTTACATACCCGCACGATTCTCATAGACACAACTAATCTGGTAGATGGTGTGGGCAAGCCGAATACCGGCAAGGACGTCACCACATCCAAAGTCCATTACATGATCAGAATTGCAAACCGCTCAAACAAGCCAAGATCGACTTTCGCTCTTCAGGCTGCCGTTGGAAAACCGTTGCACAGTAGTTTCGTCAGGTTCTAAAGGTAGAAAAAAAAGAGATAAAAATATAGAAGAATCCGCCCAACATGCAGGTAGGGAGAACGGGGATGATATCTACGTGGGTGCGAGCCAACTCTGAGCCGCCCATGAGCACGCATCGCACAGGGTTCCACACGCCCACCAAGACCTCGGCTCAAGCCACAGGCGTCTTCCGAAGGACCAGGAGGAATGACAACTTGATGGATTGGGGCTGAGCCACGCTCCTCACCCAGGTGGATGCCAGGCTAACTGAAATCTGCCTCCTGAAGAGACTTTGATAGTGCGGCTCCGCCCCCACGATGTACAGTTGCCTTGTGCTACTTGGCTGTTGGCGTCGCTGGAACAACTCCTATTATGTATTGGCCTTTCTGCTGGCCGTCAAATTGACTCACAGGCTCCCAGCCTCGACCCCACCGATAGGTCAGGTGGGCGTGCTTTGCTTCACTTTCCTGCACATCTGTTCGAAGAGCTATGACTAGCTCCTAGGCAAGGCAAAACGTCAACAGCGCCTTCTGGTCAATCATGCAACCCACCAGTGAGAGGATGCGGCCATGGCTTGGAAGAGGAGTCTCCTGATGGCTCTTAATCATATTCTTCTGCAGCCCTCTCCCGGGGCAGTTTGAATCTCTCTCCTAGTAAGTCATCTGTGTCTTTTTCAATTCAACCTACAGGGCAACTCTCTATCGCTATGCCTCTCAATCCCAACGAAGAAGCATTGTTAGGAAACCCAACTGAAGCAGACATTGATTATGGCCACCAGCGGCTGGAGCACGCGCCTGCTGAGAGGATCAAAATTGGAAAATGGACTCTTGTGGCTCTTATTCTGAACCGAACCATTGGTTCTGGGATATTCTTGACACCGCACAGGATACTCGCTGGGACAGGTTGTGTCGGTGGTGCTTTGTTCCTTTGGGTCATCGGAGCATTGATCTCACTATGCGCGTTGTATGTCTGGCTGGAGTGCGGCCTGTCAATGCCCCAGCGAATTGTCAGGGGCGAGACAGAGCCTCGGGGCGTGCCTCGATCTGGAGGGGAAAAGAACTTTGTATGTCGATTGCCTCCTTCTGGCATTGGATCGCAGACTGACCATCTACTAGTTGGAGTTCATGTTTCCTAATACTGGTGCCCGCCTACCGCATATCAGGACTACATGTGCATTCAGCATTATGTTCGTCCTCCTTTACAATCTCAGTGGGTAAGTCACCCCTCCATTACCTATAACCTTTGGTTCATTCGCTCACTCTCTCCTCCCAGCAATGCGATATCCTTCGGCATCCAGGTTATGACCGCCTCGGGAATCTACGATCCGATGAGTGGAAATGCCCCAGACAAAGGTTCGGCGGCCGGTATTGCGATCGGTGCATTAACCTTCGTCGTTCTGCTGCACATGTTCTCCCGCCGAGGAGGTATCCTAGTTAACAATGCCTTCGCCATTGCGAAAGTCACGCTGCTCGTGGCCATTATCGCGCTCGGGATTGCTAAAGGTGCTGGGGCTTTCTCTGGTCCCGGAAAAGCACCACTGGAGAACTTTACGAGTGAGGTCTTTGTGACGAACCGGAAAGACGCAGCTAGCTGGTCAAACTCCTTGATGCTTTGCATGTATAGTTTCTCTGGCTATGAGCAACCTTTCTATGTATGTTGCCCTCAAGTCAATGCTTGAGGAATCGTGGCTGACTCTCATTTCAGGTTCTTGCTGAGTCGAGGAGCCCGCATAAAAACTTCCCCAGGTACACCGTTCTGGCGATGGCCATTGCAGTGATCTTGTTCATCCTCGTCAACATTGCCTATGTAAGACTCTCAATAGGCACCACCGTTGCTTTACTTACTTTTTGATAGCTTCTTGCTGTGCCCAAGGACCTAATCATCCCTACCGGAGCGAACGATGTTCCTCAGGGCGTTGACATGGCTACTCTATTCTTTCAGCACCTTTTCAATGATCAGGCGCATGCTCGGCGGGCCATGGCGGCCTTGATCGCGATTTCCATATTTGGAAACCTCGTCGTCATGACATTCACCGCCGCTAGAGTCAAGCAAGAAATCGCCAAAGAGGGAATTCTACCAAAATCACTTGTTTTTGCCACGTCCTACACCACCCCTTATGGGCTTTGGAAGAAGTGGATGAGTCGGAACACAATACTTGCCGAAGACCTCGAGCAAGCACCGACAGCCGCCTTCGTGTTGCATTGGTTCACGTCAATCCTGCTGATCTTGGTTACCCTCCCCATTGGTGATCCTCGGAAGGCTTACTCCGCGTTGGTTTCGTTGTACTCTTACACCATAGTGACCTTGCTCGGTTTCTGGGTCTCAACTGGTCTGCTTGGGATCAAGCTGAGGCGTGGAAAGTGGCATTGGCAAGAGCGTCGACGATATCGGCCCTGGCTCAGCCCAGTGCATGCAATCATCTACAGCTTGGCGACCGCTTTCATGCTGATAACAGCATTCGTACCACCATCTCTAGGGTCGCCTTTCCACTCGAGCATGACTGGCTTTGAATGGTACATTGTACCTGCGATTGGTCTCAGCGCCCCCCTCTGGGGTATGGCGTGGTACTGTGGGCTTTTGATATACCAGCGTATCACCGACCACCAGTTGGTTGTCAATCGTACGCCCTTCTGGATGAAAGACCCAGATTACCCGTCTGAGTATATCCAACAGGCCGAAATCATCGACCATACGTGGCAGATCACACCACGCCGAGGCCTGCAATCTGGATTCGACGATCCAGAGGAGCCAAAGGACGGCGCAAACACAAGGCAACGTGAAGCTGATCCCTTTGAAACTAGCAGTGAAGAGGGTGGTGTCAATAAGCAGAAGAAATGGCCGTGGAAACGAGAAAGCAAGTCTACCACGATGACTGATGGGCGGCGACTGTCAGATGGATTCGAAGGTTGATACTATACTTAGTGCTTTCAGTTGAGGAATTTGCTGGATACGAATTATGACTAATTACTTCTTCCCACTTGCAAATTGCAACCCTTAAATTTCAAGGCTCGTTCGTATTTGACTTGGTGTGTGGGTTTTCTGCAGACCTCAGCATTCGTGCTAGGCCATTCTACTACTGTGTCTCAATTTTGACACTTTTGACAGCCCCTGCAACAGGGTTGGAGCTTGGTGCTTGGGGACTTGTGCCTACTCCCTCAAACATCACGCTTCTGTGCTGGATCAGACCTTCACACAATTCTCCGTGATCATTGTTCAGCCCTGCCACCCAGCCTTATTTGACCTTGCACAAGGAGTGAAACTCAGCCCCATTTTTTGACGTCTTTGAGCAACACATGTAGAAAGCACCAAACCATAAAACTCCGTGTGCAACACGGAGTACAAATGATTTGAAGGTATGTGGTCAGCAAGCATCAACGCCTGCTGCGTACAGATGAAACAGGCTCAAACGCATCCTCGTCGTCATCGTCATCGTCCTCGATATCATCAGTCACGCTCCTGGCACTACGTGTGCTGCCTCGACCGTTGCCGAGAATGCTATTCTGAGACGTCGTGAAATTCAACGTGGATTGCTTCGCCCTGCTAGCGGTGGTCCTTGCAGGTGGCTTTTTGACAGCAGGCGCTGGTGCTGCAGGAGTCCTGCGACTCCGTGCACCCGAGGCGGTGGAGGCTGGAGCCGCTCGACTTGCTGCGCCAGCCGTGGCCTTTGTAGATGCCTTGCGCTTCTCCGGGAAGAACATGGCTTGTGAGTCTTCTTCCTCCGACGGCTCACCTTGCTCTTCGTCATCGTCGAACATGATGATGTCTTCGTCTTGCTCCTCCTCTTCGTCAGAGGGAACTGCACGTTTGCGGCTTCGTGAGCTTGTTGTTGTGGCCTTCTTTGTTGCTGCTGTCTTGCGGCCAGAGGCTGCAATGGCACCGCCGCGGGCTCCTCCACGGGCTCGCCCTCCTCGGCCTCGCCCCCTAGTTGACGTGGTTGCTCGAGGTGCGGGAGTTGCGCCGTCACTACCGTCCTCATCCATTGCTTCGAGATCCTCGTCTTCGCGCAACAGCGCTGCTGGCTGCGCTTCCCACTCACCATCCAGATCAGTGTCCCAGTTATCTGGTTTGGGTTTGAATCGAGCCTTGTTCGCTTTGAGAAGACCTTTACCAAATAGTTCTTCGAGTTTTGCACGTTGCTCCTTGATCTGTGTTGCTAGGTCTTCATCGTCGTCGTCATCCTCGTTTGCATCGGCTTGGAGCTGGACCAAGTTCTGGATCTGGAGTGCGAGATTCTCGTTCACAAACAGCTCCATTGCATGCTTATCATCTTTGACGACGTACTGGCGGACCGCATCGTCGAAGGAATTCTGCGGGAGGATGGTGAGGGACTGGGCTTCGAGGAATTCCTTGACCAGTTCATCGACACCGATGTTTTCCAGTCCTGCAAACTTGGCCATGATCTGATTTACCAGTTCCTTGTCCTGGACTGTTCTCGTCGACGAGACGTTCTTCTTCCTCACGTGGAACTGAATCACGTCGCTTGTGTTCGCAACCTTGTCGATGAAACGGTTAGAGAAACGTTGTGGGTTTTCCACGTCGAACTTGTTCTGTCCATCCGCAGAAGTTGTTTCCACCCGTAGACGAATTAACGGGAGAGGGCATTCGGGAGGCTCATCGCCCTCCTCAGGCTCATCTTGTACTTCGAGCCATTCAGCTGTTGCTTGCTCAATCATTTCCTCGACGATTTGGATGAGATGTTGCGTGAGCTTTGTTCGGTGGTTGTCCTTCGCCGCTATCTTGACTGCCGTCTTGTCTGCGCTCAGGGCGATGTCCTTGTACACAAATGGCCGCACTGTCTTGAGGCGAATAGGTGTAGAGTGCATCTCCCGTCCTGTGATTGTGAGTATTGTGACATGCTTTGGGACAGCTTCGCCTGGGATCAAAGAAGTAGCTACGGAAGAGCCAGGCTGAATGACTTCGAAATTCATTTCAGGATTGAGTTGAGGGTTGATGAGGCATTCATGTTCATGGCCCCAAATGACCAGGTCCAGAAAATCGGGAAGGAAGTTCTCCGGTAGATGGGATGTCTCTGTGTGGGCGTGATGGTTTTGATGTACGCATATAAGATTGTACCAATCTTTCATCTGAGTACTTGGTCTGTGGAAGACAACCTTACCATCACGAAATGTGCGGTAGAGACGTTCATCTCGGACATTCGATAATCCATAGAGTGCGAGCTTGGTACGGCCCTTTTGTATCAATACCGGCTTGACAGAAATACTGTCGCTCTGAGGAGTTTTACCGTAGTAGTTGAGGAGCCCTGACACAGACAATAAGTCAAGTGCTGCAAAATGGCCTTGGCCAGTAGGATCATCATGGTTGCCGTGAATGGAGAAGACCGGTATGCCGACGTTTATATTTGCGTCTTCGTAGTTGACATGGTCAAAAGTGGCGTCGAAATGCTCCGACTCATCGCTCAGCATCTCTAACTCGCAAGGTTTGTCTCCTAGACAGTTGAGCCGCAACGAGCGCATGACATTGTACATGGATTTTCGCGATGGCTTATTCTCGTGGAACAGATCGCCGGCGAGTAGCACCATGTCGACATCGCGTTCTTTGGCCAAACACATAATCTCATGAAACGTCTTCCAGGAATCGTCACCCCGGATTGCATCCCGCTCATGAGCTCCAACATGATTGTCGGTGGCGACCAATATTGAGATTGTATCTGCCATGGCGATCTGGTCGGGGTCGGAGGGTTGAAATTTATGAGAGTCCCGTCCTTTGTGGTAAACGGAGTGCAGAAGACTCAAGAGGTCATGAAGGCCAGCAGCTGCTTTTGAACTAGCGCGCGTTGCTGCCTACTCAGTCGCGTGTCAGTGGTGCATTCTCTCGATGATTGATTTGGTGCGTTCCTTCGAACTGCCTGTAAATGCAAGGCAGTGGTGTGCAAGCAGGTACTCATGCCACCAAGTTATCAAGGACGCAAACAGCGAGTTGTCATTTCTTGCACTATCTTAAGGATTAGGGTTGGCTCAGTTTAGTGTGCACTGTTCAGCCTTGCTCAGACGAGGCTATGAGATTGGCCTTGGCAACTCAAGTCACGTGCGGGGCTTCCCTGGCCATCCCACTTTTGAAACCTCCTCATCCAACCCCGAAGACGTGGATAGGTGTTGCGGCTCAAGGACTACGAACATGAATTTCAGTCACTGGAGGGATCGATGCGAACATTGCGTAGATTGACACTATATTGGTCAAAGCTATGGAAAGAACGGGCCAAAATTCCCCTAGACGCCACCGTTCGCTGCTTCGTCAGCGATTTCTCTTTGGAATGGGGGCTAGGAATTCAATGAATTCACAACCTTAGTCCGAGTGTCAGGTATACCCTAACCTGTTGTGACCTTGGTTCTACGACTCAGCAGTCCTGAACCCTAGACGGTGGCACAAGTCCGGAGACTGTATCTTAGGCCGCCGCGGCAGGCTGGCTTTACGGAGAATGGGCCGGGATTGGCTGTGCATTTGACGCCCATTCCGGTGCTATCTCAAAAATTTTCGAGGTAGTTGCAACGCTATGAGGAAGTGTCATATGTTGCAAGGAAGGCCTTGGCCATCAACCAGACATTCGAATCACTTGGCGTGGGAAATACCTGGGGATCAGAGGTTGGGATATGTAGGCGAGGTTCATCGTCAATCTTCTTTGCCAAATCCACCGAGTCCTGTAGAATTTTGCTGATCGTCTAGTCGATGAGCTGCACCTCTGCGCCACTCATACAGCTCATGTCCTGTTTCGTAGCGCCTTTCTCCCATGTCCCATCGATCATCCACTCTGTTGGCACGTCAACGTCGACAGAATCGATCTCCTTGTTCTTCAACAGGCTGCCATTCAACCAAAATGAGCGCGATTTTTAGTCGACGTGGGCAATGGTGAAACTGTAGACTCTATTCTCTTGGGCCCCGTCCTTATCAAGCCGAACGTGACCGGTGATGGCTGCATAATGGTGTTCCATTGGGTAAGGCGTGCCTGTCAGCTCGAAGCCAAACCACCAGCTCTCTTTATCGCCGTGACCCTGTCGATACGTATACGCCTCGCGAACATCTCTTGTGTTCTGTCAAGCAATGTGGAGGAGGCCTTATCAACGGCAACAACGCCAGAATTGACTTCTTCGGCGTACCGTCGACATATACTTTGGATTGTTTGATCGTATCGCTAAGTGTTGTATTCTCCAGCTCCTTCTCCCAGCATACATGCCTTTCCTGAAAGGCGCCCTGCCAGAGGAGGCGACCGTGAATACAATAACACTCCCCTCTCCAGATACTGAGGATGCTGATCGAAGATGGCAAAAGGGGGTTGGAAGAAAACATCATCAGCGTCAAGGAGAATAGCCTGTTCAAAGGTACTTCCGAGTACTGCAAAAGCTTTGATAGCCCAGCCTCCGTGAGGTAGGTCTAGAGTTCGATCATCGAAGACAGCAGTGACATCGAAGGCTGAGACATTAGGGGCTCTACGAGTAATAAATTCTCGATAATCCGGACGCAGGTCATCTTCTCCAGAATATGCAATCTGGATGGGAAGATTCGACTTCAGGACCTGGCGCAGACTTAGGATGAGGTGGCATGCATAACGGAACCGTTGTTTCCCTGTCGTGATGACAGCTCCCTGGGAGTCGGGGATGAATCTCCCACGAAGGCGCTCGAGAGGCTTCACATTTGGAGAGTTCGGTTCGAGATTGAAAGACACCAGGGTCACAGCGACACTTTCAATCAAATCGGACCATTTTTCCTGGTCTTGCTGTGAGTGACTTCCTGTCTCCATGTGGGGAATCCAACTTTTGATCCCTTCCATTCTCTTTCCATCTCCCCAAACCGCGACTCACTCCAGTGGGTTTGCGCGCATGAAGGTAGCCTTTTCAGTCGCAGATACAGATTTCTGGTCGAGGGAGAGGCCGTCATTGTGTAGGACGGGGATCCTTGGGCGACCGTCGTGAGGCCATGCCCAGGTCCAGATTGAAAGAAAGACAAGCACGATCACGCCAGCAGCTGCGAGAGACCGATATCTTGATGAAAATACCTGAGGGACACCATCGATCATGGCGGATAGAGGTCGTTCCAGGTCAACGATACGACGGTAAATCAAGAGCTGCAGAGTTAGTATACTCCGTACGTAGTACGAGTATGTATAGTTAAATGACTTTCTTTATGCTTGGTGCTGAACCAACCTTTGGGTCGGGAGGGCCAGTTTTCAGGCAGCACCTTGCACTTTCCTAACCCTCACTGATGTCTTTCGTTGGTCCACCTCCCTCACCAATCTCCCTTCTTCAGGACTTACTCAAACATGCACCACAACGAGTACTCCAACGCCATCTGAGGAAAATTCTGGGTGGTAGTCCTCATTATCGAGGGGCGAGGTGCGACAAGAAGTAAGTTCTCAAGAACGAGGGACGAACGTTTGGGCTTGCTGCCTATTGGCGAACAAAGTACCTGTAAATTCAGGCTGGTGGAGGAGGAGCGCTGGCTTTTCAACGGAATGCCTACCTGGAGCCCGAAGAGAGTCCCTTGCTTGAACAGGCACCCCCATGGCTTCCACACTCAAGCGCCCGGACAGGCTTGGAAGCTTCTCGGGCCTAGACCGGATCGGATCTCTCCAAACGCTCTCCCCACACGGACAGAGATAACAGAGCGCTAAGATATGCCTGGAACTGATTAGGCTACGAGGTCATGGTCACCTTGATTCTACCCATGCCTTTTGGACCGACTTTTCACCATTGGTAGCCAACTACTGACACTTCTTTTTCCTTTTCACCGTTCTTCCAAATCCGTGATATCTCCGTCTTCAACTCTAACCCCACTAAAGGGTCTGAAGGAAGTCCACATTGAGCAGCATAGTATCCTCCAAAAGAATGGGTTGGTGGCTGGCGGTGCCAGAAATCCCGCCTTGATAGCCAAGATTGGACAGCCAATGGATATAACTCGAACCCGAACAGGCTGTTGGACGTGTCGGTCGCGGCGTATCAAATGTGATGGTATGAAAATCAGTTTTCCATCTTATCTAACTCTAGATCTCGCTGATGATTGGGCCAATTCAGAGACCCGTCCGGTCTGCCTACGGTGCTCTTCCGGTGGGAAGAACCTAAAATGCGCATATGATATTCGTTTAACGTGGCAAGAAGACCATGACGCGCGGGGTGTTTCTCACGGCCGTGCGGGAGTCTGGTCTAAAGCTGGACGGCCTGGCAAGTCACCGAAGCAGAGTGAGGATTCTAGTGGGCGATGCGATCTTCCTCGTTTCCCGGATATCAAGAATGCGCGGTTCTTGAACACCACCTTCAACGATATTGAGGTGCACCTCGGCCACGGTGGGCCTCCCGAGGAAGCAGATGAAGTAGAACTCAGCGTGGATATGGGGTTAGATGACTGGGACGTGATGGAATATGAAGACCTTAAACCGGATCCAGGGTCGCCGCATAAGGCTTTGACAACTTTTGCACGCACCTGCAAAACCTCCCCGTCCGACCCGATGCTACTTTCCCACTACGAGGCTGTCATATGCAGTAGCTCGACTCTACTAGACGACGAGAGGAACAATCCTTATAGGCATGTTCTGCTCCCGATGGCTTTGGACTCTCCTGGCGTCTACCATGCGACTCTAGCGATCTCGGCAAGCGTCCTTCGCCTACGCCAGCCGGAATACGCAGTGGTCGCCCTCGATCATCGACAGAAGGCATTGCGAAGACTGATAGCCCTTTTGGAGAACGGGGCCGCCGACACTAGCCGTGAGATGGATGAGATGCTTGGATTGGTTTTAATGCTATGTTGGTTCGAGGTCTGTTGATTCTGAAATCTCAACGCCAAGCCCCTGGGCCCTATGAACCGGATGAGAACTAACAGCGATGCATCTTCTAGATATCTGACGGCTGCAGTCCTTCATGGGTCAAGCATCTGAAAGGCTTTCGCAGTCTCATAAACCGACACCGAACTATCTGTGCAGGAGGCTCACAGCACAGCCTCAGCCTGGAACAGTTCTTCATGCGATACTTTGCTTTCCACTTGGTCCTAGCCAAAACGACATTCCGACCTGAAGACCACGATGCAGACGATGCGACACCCCAAACCGTGACCCCAGGCCCATCGATATCGGACGATCAGATATCTGCGCGTGGGTGGAGCCATGACACATCGTCAGGCAGCCAGGTTATGTCATCCTCATCATC
>Ga0105239_10005049_pt1 | contig 15589 bp, 8 predicted proteins | sample KBSC44metaG_FD_92761 | JGI IMG/M metagenome (GOLD analysis project Ga0105239, IMG submission 92761) | Corn rhizosphere microbial communities from Kellogg Biological Station, Michigan, USA - KBS C4-4 metaG | ecosystem: Host-associated > Plants > Roots > Rhizosphere > Soil | place: Michigan, USA...
CGCAAAACCCTATTGAGCAGGAAGGCACTTATCCACTACCCGAGGCGCAGCTGGACCGCTTTATGTTTAACGTAGCGCTCGACTATCCAACTTTTAAAGAGGAGTTGCAGGTTGTTAAAAATACCACCAGCACCAATACCCATAAAGTTAACAAGCTGCTGAATGCCGAGCAGATCATATATTTCCAGCAATTGGTACGCAACATACCGGTTGCCGATAATGTGCTTGAATACGCTGTAAGGTTGGTTGCAAAGACCCGCCCAAATGGCGAATTGGCAGCGCCACAGGTAAAGCGCCTGTTAAACTGGGGCGCAGGGCCAAGGGCATCTCAATTCCTTATCCTTGGGGCCAAATGCCATGCTGTTATCAATGGTAAATACTCGCCGGATATTGAAGATGTGCAGGCTATTGCAAAACCAATACTACGCCATCGCATAGTACGCAGTTATCATGCGGAAGCCGAAGGGTTATCGGCAGACGATATTATTCAGCAATTGTTTTAGGGGATAGCCGATTTTCGAACCTATTACAGACAGGACTGGCCTCACCGCGCGTCATTGCGAGGAACGAAGCAACCTCTACACATGCCAATCAACGAAGCAAAAGCTCTGTGGCAATCTATCGGCCGCATTTAGTTCTACACAAACATAACGTACCTTGAATGTCCTTAGCAGAGGTTGCTTCGTTCCTCGCAATGACGAAAAGCAAGCTGTTACAACGAACCCCAGCTTACTTCTTCCCCAGCACCATTTCCTCCAGCGCGTCAATCCAGGTTGGTGAATCGTTCAGACTTTCTACCAGTTGCACATGTTCGCCGCCAAGAGCTTTAAACTCTGCACCGTATTCTTCAGTTACTTCGTAAACGGTCTCCAAACAATCGGCAACAAAAGCAGGGCAAAACACCAGCAGGCGCTTTTTGCCTTCTTTGGCCAGTTGGGCCACTACCTGGCTTGTATATGGTTGAACCCATGGATCGCTGCCCAGGCGGGATTGAAAGCAAACGGTATATTTTTCTTTGGGAAGATTTAATTTTTCGGCAATTAAACGGGCGGTATCGTATGATTGTGCCGAATAGCAGTACTTATTTACATTGCTAAGCGTTTGGCAGCAATCGGCAGATTTTAAGCAGTGATTACCGGTGTGATCGCATTTTATCAATTGCCTTTGTGGCAGGCCGTGAAAGCTGAACAGGATATGGTCGTAAGTTTCCGGCTTGTGCTTTTTACCGTTATTGGCAAATGTTTCGATCATCCGCGGGTTATTATGAAACGAATTGACGAATGATATTGTCGGGATCGTTTGCCATTTGCGTACAATATCCATCACCTTATCATAGACAGAACCGGTACTTGCCGATGCATACTGCGGAAACAACGCGATAACCTGTATGCTCTCAACAAGGGCTGTTTTTAGCCTGTTTAAAGCCGATTCGATAGAAGGACTTTGGTAGCGCATGGCCAGCTCAACCTGGTATTCTTCTCCCAACCGCTGGCGCAGCGCCTGGTGCTGCAGTTTGCTATAGTGTAAAAGCGGAGACCCCGTGTCAGCATCCCAGATATGCTTATAAAGCTTGCCCGATTTTGGCGCCCGAAACGGGGCAATTATTCCTTTCACCAGTAAGGCCCTTGATACCGGGTTGATATCTATAACCCGCGGATCCATCAAAAACTCATTCAGATATTTGCGTACATCCTTTGTTTCGGGGCTATCAGGCGTACCTAAATTAACCAGTAAAATTCCCTTTTTAATCATATTAAATTTTGCGTAGCAAAAATAGTGATTAGCGGTTAGAGATTAGTGATTCGTTGAAAATAGAGCTGATAGCTATGCAATTAGTTACAATTGAATGAAGCTTTAGGATGACGAACGCATAATTTTCTTCCCTTCGATATTGGTAATTCAACATTCATTATTCGATATTAATAACGAAAAGCGAATTTGGAATAAGGAATAATGAAGTGGAATTAAAACGCTTCGAGGGCCGCTTTCACATCCTGCATCAACCACATAGGCGTTGAAGTAGCACCGGCAATACCAATAGTATCGCCCGGCGAAAACATGGAGCTTTGCAGTTCGCCTACCGATGAAACAAAATAGGTATCGGGGTTATGCTTGCGGCAAACCTCGAACAAAACCTTACCGTTGGACGATTTTTGACCCGATACAAATACGATCTTATTAAATTTTGTAGCAAATTTTGGCAAATCCTTATCACGGTTCGACACCTGGCGGCAAATGGTATCGTTGGCCTTAAGGTTGTAGCCGCGTTGCAAAAGCTGGTCTTTTATGTTATAAAACTTCTCCATGCTTTTGGTGGTCTGGCTGTAAAGGGTAATATTTTCCGGCAGCTCCACATTGTCCAATTCGGCAATATCCTGGAAAGCCAGCGCCTCGTTGTCGGTTTGTCCCTGCAGGCCCACTACTTCGGCATGGCCGTGTTTGCCAAAAATCAATATCTTCTCGTTCGCATCGTATGATGTTTTGATGCGGTTTTGCAGTTTTAACACTACCGGGCACGAAGCATCAATCAGCGTGATGTTATTCTCTAAAGCAGTGCGGTAGGTATCAGGCGCTTCGCCGTGGGCGCGTATCAGCACCTTTTCATTTTTCAGGTTAGACAGGTCGGCATGCTCAATTATACGCAGGCCCTTGGCTTTCAGGCGCTCTACTTCTTCATCATTATGCACAATATCACCAAGACAATACAGGTACCCATCCTCGGCCAGTATTTCTTCGGCCATATCAATGGCGTATACCACGCCAAAGCAAAAGCCCGAATCCTGGTCAATAGTAACTTGTAAGCGGTAATCTCCCATGCTGCTGCAAAATTAACGAAAAATGTTTGTTCGTGTATCATAACAATACCAGTGCGTAAAAATTAACCACAGAGGTCACAGAGAACGCACAAAGTACACAGAGAAGAAAAAAGCGATAACTCGATCTGCGTTATTTAAATTAAAAGACTCAGTGCTCTCTGCGCCTCCTCCGCATCTCTGTGGTTAAAAAAACTCTTCCTCCAAAACTAAGCACCAGCTTTATACACCACCAGCATATCAACCTTACGCTGCTGTTTTTCGAGGCTAAGCCCCATATTGGTTAATATTTGCGTAAGACTTGCCGGGTTTTCGGGCTGAAAGGAAAATTTGATATCAAACTTACCGGTGCTTTTAGTTTCGTCAATAACCGGTATCAACTTCGCAATGCCATAGCTTTCCAGGTATTCGGCAAAATCGGCCATGGTCATATCCTGCTGGTCTATTTCGCCGTGCCGGCTGTAGTAAGTTCGATTACCCGAGGTATTTACAGGGATGCTTTTAAATTTCTCCGGGTCCTTTATTTTCAGCACATACACCTCTTTATTTTGCTGTTCAACGCGCGCCTGCAAATCAAAGCGTTTGGCAAGTTCGTTTCGCAGCATTGGCAAAAGGTCGGCTTTGCTTGCCGCAATTATATCCAGGCAGAATACCGGCTCGTTTTTAGCCTTATCGGTTTTGTCTATCATCCTCGAGTATGGAAAATCACCATTTGCCAGCCGATAAAGCGTAGTTAATCCTAAATTTAAACAGGTAAGCCTGCGGCCTTTAAATGTGCTGTCCTGCATCCATGTTGTGCTTAGTCCCGGCGCACCTTTTATTTCCGGCAACATGCTGAACCGGGTCTTCACAGTATCGGAGGCAAAAAAGTATTTTTTTATAATTTCTTCATAGTCCATTGTGTTGTCTATCTTTTCCGCGAGATGTACTTCCTGGTTGTTCAGCAGGCTGTCAATCACTTTGTCCGTTACTAATTCAGGACTGGTGTTGGCAATAAGTTTGCCGTCCGCCGAAATGAGCACATCGTGGGGAATCAACTGGTGCGGGAATACTTGTGCTATTGAGCGGGCAGTGTCTACAGCAAACCAAAGGTTTGACGGCCGGCTGGTTAAAAACTGCCCGGTACGCTTAACAGATTCGTCGGTTACGGTAATGATTTGCAGCTTGCCGGGATATTTTTTCTGCAATTGCTGCAAATGCGGCATAGCTACTATACATGACCCGCACCAGGTGGCCCAAAAATCAATCAAAACAATTTTACCCTTAAGGTTAGTTAGGTTAGCGGTTTTAACCGGCGCGTTTAAAATGGTTTTAAAGTTGATATCGGGAACGGCATCTCCATTTTTTACCTGGGCAAGGGCGAGGTTGGTTACTATGGTTAGCAGCAGGATAAGCTTCTTCATGTTATTTTTTCTTTCAAAAAACGGTATAATAAGCTGGCAGAAAAGTTAACGTGAGTTAAGCACAGTTAATTAGTGTTAACGTTTTCGTTAATAAAACAAACAGGTGGTACTTTTATACCGGTGAAAAAGCGCATAAAGTTGATTCTGATACTGATGTCGGTATGTGTTACCGGCATTACCGGGCTGCAGCTGTACTGGAATTATCAGAACTATAACCGTACCGTTAAAGCTTTTAAGCATGATATTAACGAGGCTTTGAATGTTGCTATTGACCGGGAAATGGATGCACGGGAGCAAAAGATAGTAACCCGGTTTAAAGGCTGGCTTGCTGATACGGCATTTATTACCATTACCTGTAACGTTCAAAACAGGGACAGCGCAACTGTTTTTCGCATGAAGGATACACATCCATACCCCGGCGGAGATAAAGAAGTAAATTTTGGGATAACTGATTTTAAGGAGAAATTACACCAGATAACCCCGGAAGCAAAAAAGCTATTTATCAATCACATGGGCGATTCTACGCTCCGGCATCATCTAAAAGATGGGGTGGTATATTTTTACACGCAAAGGCTTGGCGATAGCCTGCAAAATGTGGTTGATAAAAGCCGACTCAACACGGCCACGCTGGATAAATTTTATAAAGAAGAGCTTCTGTTAAGGGGTATTGATGCCCCTTTTGTTATCGCCCCTGCCAAATTAACTAACAAGAATTCATTTCTAACCCGTACAATAAATGCGGGGCTGCAAAGGCCTCACCAAAAAGATCCCGTTTTTGCCGGTTTTGAAAGCCCGGATTTGTTTTTTTTACGCCAGATGAAATGGCTTCTTATTTCCTCATTCCTGCTAATAGGCATTACCATATTTTGCTATGCCTACACAGTTAAAACCCTGCTATCGCAGCAAAAACTGGCCGAGCTTAAAAACGACTTTGTAAACAATATGACGCATGAGCTTAAAACACCCATAGCTACCATTAATATAGCTGCCGAGGCGATACAGGGTTTTAACTTAAGCAAGGTTTCGACGAATGAGTACCTGGGCATTATACGCCAACAGGCTGGTAACCTGGCTAACCTTGTTGACCAGATCTTAAAAAATGTGATATCCGAACAGGAAAACATCAGCCTCAATATGGCTGCGGTAAATACATGGCAATTAATAAACCGATTAATAACAGATTGCAAGCCACAGTCGGATGTAGCCGGCGTCAGCATAAATTGTGAAATTGCGGATAGAGAGTTAATAACCATGGCGGATGAATCCCTGCTTAAAACTGCAATAGGCAACTTGCTTGATAATGCTATAAAATACAGCGGAGCGGGCTCGGCAGTCAATATTAATCAGACATCGGAAAACGGTAATATTATCATTTCCGTGGCAGATAGCGGACCGGGCATACCTCAAGAATATCAAAATAAAGTGTTCGACCGCTTTTTTCGTGTGCCATCAGGCGATATTCATAACGTTAAAGGCTACGGCCTTGGCCTAAGCTATGCCAAAAACATTATTGAGCGGCATAATGGCACGCTTTCCCTAATTAGCAATCCCGGCAGCGGAACCGAATTTATTATCAGCATACCACTAATTTATCATGAAGCAAGCACGGGTACTGTTGTTGGAGGATGAATTGCAGCTTGCAAAAATTGTAAGCGAAACGCTGCGAACGCGTGGCTTTAACGTTACCCACCAGGCTAATGGCGTTTTGGGCATAGAGGCCATCCGTAAAAATGAATATGATGTTTGCATAGTGGATGTGATGATGCCTTTTATGGATGGCTTTAGCTTTGTTGAGCATTTGCGTAAAACGGATAAGCATTTGCCCGTTTTGTTCTTAACAGCAAAATCGCAAACTGAGGATGTAATAAAAGGTTATGAAAGCGGGGGTAACGATTATCTTAAAAAGCCCTTTAGTTTAGAGGAGCTAATACTGCGTTTGAACGAGCTGTTGCGCCGCTCAGCGTCAAACCCGGCCCCGGCCAGCGTAGCCATAGGGCAGTACACTTTTTACACCGCCAAACAGGAGCTATGGTTCAACGGACAATTATCCGCCAAACTATCGCACCGCGAAAATGAGCTCCTAACCCTGCTCACTCAACATAAAAATGAGGTGCTGGATCGAAAGGCTGTATTGTTAAAGCTTTGGGGCGATGACAACTTTTTCAATACCCGCACCATGGACGTTTTTATCACCAGGCTACGCAAGCACTTGCAACACGACCCTGCGGTTGCAATTATCAATATGCGGGGAGTGGGTTATAAATTGATATTTTGAGTTACCCGTCTCATAGACGATATGCATCCGGCGCCCCATGCAAAATGTGCCCTCTTTTTCATATCCAAAATTCAGCCCGATTTTTTTGTAGTCAATTAAAACTATTTGGTTTAATTGCAGTTTTAATCCATTAAATCACGATTTTTAATTTAAGCCGAAACGATTATAAATGAGCGGAATAATTAAGCTTACTGCAGAAGATTACCACTCCGTTTTTAATAAAAGTGAGGCCACCAAGTTATTGCTTGCTATCGACGCGCCGTCATATACCATCATCGACGTAAATTGCGCTTATCTTAATGCAACCAATTCGACCCGCGAAACACTGGTAGGCAACTCGGTTTTTGGTGCGTTCCCGGCCAACCCTACCGATGAAGAATCGAAAAATATCGAGCGAACCATATACTCGTTCGAGCAGGCCATTCATACAAAAAAACCACATACCATGTATAATTACAGGTATGACATCCCTATACGCGGAACAAATGAATTTGAAGAACGTTACTGGACGACCACCAACACCCCTGTGCTCGACGAATCAGGTAATGTTAAATTCCTGATCCATTCGCCAACCAATGTAACCGAAATTTTCAAACTTGCCGAACGCGAAAAACAGGCAATGGAGGCCCTGATTATGCAACGGAAGCAATTGTATTCCATTTTTATGCAGGCCCCTGTTGGCATCGGGATTTTTTTAGGCGCAGATTATATTATCGACCTGATTAACCCGCCGCTGGAAAAAATTTACGGCTGTTTATTTTCAAACGTTAAGGGCATTCCCGTTTTTGATGCCTTGCCTTCGGTACGCGGACACGGTTTTGAAGAATTGCTTGATAATGTTAGATTAACCGGCAATCCGTATTATGGCAGTGGTGTGGTTATTCCGCTGGTAAGGAACGGCGTCTTGGAAAACGTATACGTCGATTTTGTTTATGAACCATTCAGAAACGATGATGGCTTTATTGTTGGCGTAATTGTAGTAGCTACCGACATAACCGATAAAGTTAAAGGACAGCTAAAACTTCAGGAAAGTGAAGCACAATTTAGGTTTATGGCCGAGGCGATGCCGCAGCAGGTTTGGACGGCAGATGTAAATGGCAGGCTTGATTACGTTAACGAACGCACGCAAAGCTATTTTGGCCAAAATGCCGCAGCTATTATTGGTGCCGGCTGGCAGGAGTTTATTCATCCCGACGATCTGCAGGATTGTTTAAGCAAATGGCTTAAGGCGCTCGAAACAACCGAGCTTTACCAGGTTGAGTTTCGCCTGCGCAGGCACGACGGCCAATACCGCTGGTACCTGGCCAGGGCCTTACCCTTTAAAATTGACGATACAGTTGTAAAGTGGCTGGGAACCAATACCGACATTGAGGAGCATAAAAAGCTTGAGCAACAAAAAGACGAATTTATAAGTATAGCCAGCCACGAGTTAAAAACGCCGCTTACCAGCTTAAAGGCATACCTGCAGTTGATGGAAAGGAGTGTAAACAATACTGATTTCAATGGTAAATTCGTTTCAAACAGCCTGCAACAGCTTAAACGCCTCGAAAAACTGATTGCTGATTTGTTGGATGTATCAAAAATATCGGCAGGCAAAATGACATATAACATCGGCAGGTTTGATATGAAGGACCTGGTTGACGAGGTTACACAAAGCGTGCAGCTTTCAAACGATACCCATCAGCTTAAAATTAAAAGCAACCCCAGCGCGACGCTAAGTGGCGACCGTTATCGACTTGAACAAGTGCTCACTAACTTTTTAAGCAATGCCATAAAATATTCCCCGGACGCTAACGAGGTGATCATCCATTCGGCTATTCAAAATGATGGCCTGGTAGTATCCGTCCGGGATTTTGGTATCGGGATAGAAAAGGACAACGCGGCTAAATTATTTGAACGGTTTTACCGGGTTGATAATACCGCGATGAAATATGAGGGCCTGGGATTGGGCCTGTATGTATCCGCCGAAATATTAACCCGCCATAACGGAACTTGCTGGATTGAAAGCGAGTTGGGCAAAGGCTCTACTTTTTACTTCAAGCTGCCGTTGAACGCGGACATTAAATAGAATATTCTCCCAATCTCATCGCCGCATGTACCCACAGGCACGACGTATTCGGTCGCAAATAGCACCCCCTGTTATTTATTTTCAGGCTTAATGTCCTGTCTTACAACGCCGGTGGTACATTTCAAACTCCACTAGTTTTCTTTGGTGCTTGTTTTTTCCTCAAATCTTCTATCTTTATTTCACCAACCTAACACCATGGATGTTTTAAACGCAATATTACTTATAGTAATACTTATCATTATTGTAAGCCACAAGTCCGGTTTCAATCAAAAATTTAACGAGTTGGAGTACCGGCTTATGGAGCTGCAAAATTTGCTTAAACACAAAGAGCAGGCGCCAAAAGATGCCGAAAAAATTAAAGAGGTGATCGCACCACCGCCCCCTCCTGTAACAAAGCCCCCTGAGCCGGTAAGGGTGCCCGAGCCACCAAAACCGGTTGAAACTGTGCCGCCACCCGTTGTTGAAAAGCAAAAAGAAGTTATTGCCGATTATCGTTCAACCATAAACCAGCCCGTAAAAGCCTGGGAGCCGCCTGTAAAAAAACAGGAAGAACCCAGCCTTTCGTTCTTTGAGCGTTACCCCGACCTCGAAAAATTCATCGGCGAAAACCTGGTGAACAAAATTGGTATCGCTATCCTCGTGCTGGCGATTGGCTTTTTTGTAAAATACGCCATCGACAACGATTGGGTTGGCCCGGTTGGCCGTGTAGGTATAGGCATTGTTTGTGGTGGCATATTGATAGCCTTCGCCCATCGCATGCGTAACAGTTATAAAGCATTCAGCTCGGTGCTGGTAGGCGGCGGGTTGGCCATATTTTATTTCACTATAACACTGGCCTTCCAGGAGTTTCATTTGTTTAGCCAACTAACCGCGCTTATCATACTTATTGTGATTACCGTTTTTGCGGTAACGCTCTCGCTATTGTACGATAAGGAGGAACTTGCTGTAATTGCCTTGATTGGTGGTTTCGCCAGTCCGTTTATGGTAAGCAATGGCACTGCCAATTATAATGGGTTGTTTACTTATTTATTGATCCTAAATGTGGGTTTGCTGATTATAGCGTATTATAAAGCTTGGCGTATACTTAATATTTCGTCGTTTGGGCTTTCGGTATTGGTTTTTGCTACCGTACTTTACACGCTAAATATATCTAACTACTACATCGGCTTCAGGTTTGCCACCATTTTTTACCTGTTGTTTTTTACCATCAACATTATCAATAATGTACGCGAAAACAAGAAATTCCTGGCGGCCGATTTTAGCATATTGCTGATAAACACGGCGCTGTATTTTTCTGCAGGCCTTTACCTGTTAACCGAAATGCACCTGGAACAATACCGCGGCGTGTTCAGCGCCGGACTTGCCGCTTTAAACCTGGTATTGTCTTATATCCTGTTCCGCAACCGTAAGGTGGACCCCAATATTTTGTATTTGCTTATCGGCATCACGCTTACATTTATTTCGCTAACCGCACCAATACAATTGCACGGCAATAACATTACGTTGTTCTGGGCGTCGGAAACGGTATTGCTGTACTGGCTGTACCAAAAGTCGTCTATCAAATTAATGAAGCTGACATCGCTGTTGATTTGGGTAGCTATGTTACTCAGCCTGTTTATGGATTTGTTCCAGGTTTATGTCGACTCCAATGTGCAGCTTGCTATAATTACCAACAAGGGGTTTATCACGATAATAGTTGCAGCGATAAGCTCGTATCTGTTGTATCTCCTGGTAAAAAAAGACACAGAAACGCAAATTTATGGAGTCGCCATTTTCAAAAACCCTTTCAGGGTGATGGCATTCTTGCTGCTGTTCGCCAGCGGTATGTTCGAAATAAACTACCAGTTTTTATATTACTACCCTGCTACCAGCCTTAACATTTTGTACCTCGCTTTATATGTGCCTGTGTTTGTCTATGTTTTCAACCTTATATCTGCCAAAGTAAACGCGGTTGAATATAACGGCAAATTAGGCATGGTACTTGGCGCTGCTATCATTACGGTTTACCTGGCACTAAATCCTCAATTTTTTGGTGTATTAAGCGATATCCTGGTTAATAAACACATAAAATCATCGCATTTTATGGCACACTGGGTAAGCGTTGCATTTATTGCGCTTATATTTTATCCTTTGATCCGTTTATGCCAGGTGCACATTGACGATAGCATGAAAAGCACTGCCGCCTGGGTTATATCCGGCGCTATTGTACTGTTTTTAAGCCTGGAGTTTTGTTTATTAAGCGAGGTGATTTTTTACTCAAAAGCTAACACCATTGATACTATACAAACCGTTTATATAAAAACAGCTTTGCCTGTATTATGGGGCGTATCGTCGTTTATTTTAATGTGGATGGGCATGCGCAACAAGCAAAAAACCCTGCGCATAATTTCGTTAAGCCTGTTTTTGCTTACGCTGCTTAAACTGTTTTTGTTCGATATTAATAACATCCCGGTTGCCGGAAAAATTGCGGCGTTTTTCTGTCTCGGTATTTTGTTGCTGATCATATCGTTTATGTACCAAAAGGTTAAAAAAATAATTGTTGATGATGAAGCTAAGCCAAAAGAATAAAACGCTTTTTTTATGGGCGATGCTGAGCGTTGTCACGTTCGCGGCATCGGCACAAAAAAACTTTAAATACGAGGCGGCGTTGCCTAAAATAGATTCGGGAGGGTTTTATAAGATAGCCTTACAGCCTGCTTTTATTGCCAAAAGCAACGCACAACTAACCGATATAAGGATTGTAAACGGCAAGAGCAACTTTGTGCCCTATATAACTGCCGGCAATTTGCCACACCCGGATAACGAGAAGTTTATTGTTTTCCCCGAGGTAGTTTCAAAAAAGGATACGGGCACCACATTTATTGTTGAAAGCGGGGAGAAGGCTCCGGTAAACAGGCTTTGGCTAAAGCTTAAAAGCACCGCCGTACAACGTACCATAAACCTTTCAGGCAGTGACGATTTGCAACGCTGGTTTGCAATCGAGGAAAATATCCCATTGCAACAGGCTGTTTTGGATAATGATGGAAGCTACCTTCAATCCATTGCCTTCCCGGCAAGCAATTACCGTTATCTTAAATTGCTGGTGAACGATAAGAATAAAGCCCCCGTTAAGTTTTTGCAAGCGGGTGTGTTTACCAGACAAGGGATAGCCGAACTTTACTTTCCAATTCCTGTTGCAAAGTTTTCAAAAACCGACAGTAATAAAACCACGACGGTTACCATTCAGTTAAACGACAACTACCTGGTTAACCGGCTCGATTTAAACGTTGCAGGTATTAAGTATTATAAACGCGATGTCGCCGTATATCAAATTGATAAACGGGGACGGCAATTGGTTAGCATTGCCGAACTAAATTCTGGCAAAAGGGCTGAGATTTTTGTAAACACAAAGACAAGCAGGCTGGAACTGGAAATTAATAACGGAGATAATGCGCCATTGGATATTGCGGAGGTCTTCGCTTCACAAGCTGATCAGTCTATTACCGCCTACCTTGAAGCCGGACAATCATACAAACTTTTAACAGGCGATGCGAATGCCGCTGCACCTGTTTACGATTTAAAGTTTTTTGTTGATAGCATCCAAAATAAGGTACCCGAAATTAACCATAGCGAGGTAAAACCCAACGCCGCTTTCGGATCACCTACCCCCAAAGCGCCTCGGCACGACTACACAATGATTATTTGGATAGTTATAATAGCGGCATTGCTGCTGCTTACATTGCTTACCATAAAAATGGCTAAGGAGGTAAATGTAAAAAACAAAGTGGAGTAGTATTTTCGTTTAGTACGATTAAAAAGAGGTGTATGCTATTCCCCTTTATAACACTGGATTTATCATTTACATACATTTAGTTAACCACTGCTGAAAAATAAATCACCTGATTATCAGCGTGTTTCACAGCGTTCCGGGTGTTCCGTGTGTAAAAATGGAACGCTTGGAGTTTATTTTATACCAGGAATGTGTTGCACATTATTTAGTTTTTTATGGAAATGATTTTAAACAAAAAATGCGTTCCGTATCTCACCCCGGAACGCACCACATAGTGTTTCAACTAAACCTCAGATCTCACGTTTGTTTTGACCTAAGCTCTTTTCGGGCAGGTTGCCCAAATTATTCGGTTTTCTGCTTTAATTGCCAACTAACTACTCGCTCCGAAGGCTCTTCACCGGGTTTGCCATGGCTGCTTTTATTGCCTGGAAACTTATGGTGGTAAGTGCAATAATTATGGCAACAAGTCCGCCGGCGGCAATTAACCACCAACTGATGTCGATGCGATAGGCATAAGCTTGCAACCATTGGTGCATGTAATACCATGCTATAGGGGTAGCAATGGCAAAGGCAATTGCAATGAGTATGATAAATTCTTTCGAAAACAAATAAACGATGCTGCCTGCAGAAGCGCCAAGTACTTTTCGGATACCGACTTCTTTTATCCGCTGCACCGCCATAAAGGAGGCTAAACCATACAGCCCAAGGCAGCTAAGAAATATGGCGATCGCTGCAAAAATTTTATACAAGGCTGATAACTGATTTTCCTGTTTGTAAAAACCGGCAATTTTATCATCCAAAAATTTGTATTCGTAAACAAAATCGGGAAATGTTTTATCAAATATTTGCTTAACAGCCGACATTGTAGAAGAAATATTTTTAGTTGCCAATTTTATCCCAACCTGGTTGTACATGGCGACGTCCTGGGTAATAGCCAGTGGCGCAAGATTATTTCGAAAAGATCGATCGTTAAAATCTTTCACCACACCAACAACCGGGCATTTTATCAGGTCGTTCCAAATACTTATTTCTTTGTTCAGTATATCTTCCGGTTTTTTAAGTCCCAGGCTTTTCACGAGTGATTCATTCACCAAAAATTCTGTTGTCATTTTCGATGGTTGCAAATTTCTACCGGCTACCAGTTGTAATTTGTAAGCCGGCACATAACCCTCATCGGCGAATTTGGTAATAGCTTTAAAATCTGTTTCTTTTATCGCATGGTTAAATCTTACAGCGCTCCAGGTATCATTGGCGTCTTCAACCGGCGTGTTTGAACTGTAGCTTACCGCCTGCACACCGTTTATCGACAATAATTGGTTTTTTAGATATTCCAGCCGGGCGATGCGAAGACTATCTACCCGGAACGGAACGTTTACAATTGCATCTTTATCAAAGCCTAAGGGTTGATCCATGAAATAATCCATTTGCTTTACAATGATGAGCGTACCGATGATGAGCGCCTGCGCAATGATGAATTGAAAAACCACGAGCCCTCTTCTTAATGAAATTCCCTTTGCGGAACCAGATGTGAGTTTACGCTGTAAAGCATTAATCGGATTAAAACGTGACAAAACAATGGCCGGATAAAAGCCGGCAAGTGCTGTCACTCCAATTGTTACTGTTAAAAGGAATAAAACAATCGCAGGATTATTGAATATGTCGAATGAAAGCGAAAGTTCTAATAGTTTACTCACGTAAGGTAATGCCAAGACTGTAATAACCGCTGCAAGTACTACAGCGCCTGTAACTATCAAGAATGCTTCAACAATGAATTGAATTTGTAGCTGAGATTTGTTACTTCCTAAAACTTTCCTTACACCAACTTCCTTTGCGCGATTAATGGCTTGCGCCGTGGAGAGGTTGACAAAGTTTACGCAGGCAATTAACAGGATGAATGCCGCGATCAGCCACAATACATTGAGCAGTTGATGACTTATTGTTTTGTTACTGTAATTACCTGCTCCTGCATCATAATGCACGGCATTTAGTGGTTGTATAATATAACTATTCTTATTGCCGGGAGATTCGGCTTTGCGTGCGTACGCTCTTAATTGTTCATTAAAATTGTCGACAGCGACATTCGGCGGCAGCAAAACATAGCAACCAAAGTCGGGTATGGTTTGAGCCCAGTCGGCAGACTTTGTGAGGTAATCCCCGGTAAAGCCTGTTCCATAGGCCACAACAAGTTTTAGCTGAAAATCTGTATTTGAAGGTATAGGGGCAAGGATACCCGAAACTTTCAATACGTCGGTACCGTGCTCAAAAATAAAGCCGCCTGCTTGCAGTTTAATGGTTTTGCCCATCGCTGTTTTCCAGTCGCCGAAATATTTTTCTGCGATCTCTTTTGTGAGGAATACATTGTTAGGGTCTTTTAATGAGGCGTACGAACCTGCAAGTAGGGGAAAATCAAATATTTTAAAAAATGAAGGTCCTGTATAAAACACGCCCCACTGCTCTTTAAATACTTTTGCGGCGGTTCCATTCTCGTCGGGTATTAGCAACTGATCATCGTGACTTGCAAAAATCGGGGCGGCTTCTGTTTGGGGAAAAGCCGTTTTCAATCCTAAGGGCATCGGAAAAGGGAGGTCTTTCCCATAAGAAATATTTCCTGATTCAGCGTGGTGATATTCGGTCAACACACGATAAATGCGATCTTTCTTTGAATGAAAATTATCAAAGCTGGTTTGATATTGAATAATGATAAAGATCACCATGCAAACGGCAATACCAACTGCCAGGCCGGTAATATTAATAGCGGCATAGCTTTTATTGCGCGTTAGGTTGCGCGTTGCTATTTTGAAATAATTTTTAAACATATAGTTGCGGGTTAATTTCTTCAGAGACCACTTCCGCGTGGTTTCATGATTCGAAATTACTGTCGCAAACCCAGGTCGACTGCCCAAGTTATAAGATGGCTGTTCTTTTTCCAGGTTGTTTTTATAGTCCAGCGGGCTTTTCCCGGTTATTTGTTTAAAAATGCGGTTAAAGCTGCTTTGAGAATTGAAGCCCGATTCATACCCGATGCCCAGCAGGGTGATATGATCATTAGCCGGATCCTGCATTTTACGGATAGCCTCTTGTACGCGATATTCATTAATGAAATCGTTGAAGCTTTTTTTGAGCACCGTATTCAATATCCGCGACAATTCATGCGTATGCAGCCCGAGCTGCTCAGCAAGCGAACCCAGGCTTAATTCAGGGTCCTGGTAATAGCGCTTTTCTTTTACAGATCTCTTCAGCCATACGCCTTTTTGCTTTAGC
>Ga0105239_10005051_pt1 | contig 15587 bp, 9 predicted proteins | sample KBSC44metaG_FD_92761 | JGI IMG/M metagenome (GOLD analysis project Ga0105239, IMG submission 92761) | Corn rhizosphere microbial communities from Kellogg Biological Station, Michigan, USA - KBS C4-4 metaG | ecosystem: Host-associated > Plants > Roots > Rhizosphere > Soil | place: Michigan, USA...
CGATTGGCGGAACACGTATTTCGTGCCGGAGAACTTAAGCGCGAGCGTCGAACGGGCCAATCGGCTGAAACCACTCGTACCGCCAAACATGACAATGCCGGAGATGGCTCTGCGATTTATCCTCACCAATACGGTGATTAGCACGACAATTCCCGGTATGCGGAAGGTGAGTCATGTCGAATCGAATATCGCCGCGAGCGACGCCGGGCGTTTGCCAGACGAGCTTTATTTGCAGTTGCGTCAGCATCGCTGGGATAGAAAGCCTGACAAGTGGTCGCAGTAAAATCAAGGCAACTGGTCTTGAGTAACAAGCTGTACAAAATAATTCTCTGCTCATTCGCCCTCGCCGCGATTTTTGTCCCCATCACTGCCTCTGGTCCTCAAGCCATCAGGCCCATTGGAGATGAAAAGTGTTTGATGTGTCACGAGAAGCAGAAGTCGTACCTGAGTACGGCTCATCATTTCACGTCAAGACCCGCGACCAAAGATTCTATTGCCGGAAAATTCGAAGAAGGAAAGAACATCGTCAAAACGGCCGAGCCTGACCTGCAGTACCGAATGGAAGCCAAGACGGATGGTTTGTTTCAAACCGCCGTAATCGAGAATACGGCTATGATCTCCGCGCGATTTGATTTAGTTATTGGCTCGGGCCGAAAAGGGCAAACATATCTTTATTGGGACAAGAGCGATCAGCTCTATCAGTTACCGGTGTCCTTTTGGACAGAGTTGGGGACATGGGTTTCCAGTCCGGGATACGACGATAGAGTTGTGAATTTCACCAGGCCAGTCTTGCCGCGCTGTCTGGAATGCCATGCATCATCCTTTGAAGAGTTGCGGGATTCCAACACCGTCAATCACTACAACCGGTCTAGCTACGTGCTCGGCATTTCGTGTGAAAAGTGTCATGGCCCAGGGCAGGAACACGTTAGTCTCCAGAACGATAAGACCAGGAAACCTTCCGATCAGTCGATTGTGAATACTGCCAGGCTGTCGCGCGAGCGTCAGATTGGCTTATGTGCGCTATGCCATGGCGGGCTGGGGATGGCAAAAGCGCCGGCTTTCTCCTATACGGCGGGAAAGGACCTCGAGGATTATCTTCATTTACAAGATCCGGGCCCAAACGAGGCTGTCGATGTTCACGGCAATCAGGTTGCTTTGCTGAAAAGAAGTCGTTGCTATCAAGCATCCAGCATGACTTGCTCAACCTGTCATGATGTTCATGTTCGGCAACGCGATCCGGCGACCTTCGCAGGACGCTGTCTTACCTGTCATAAGATTCAGAGTTGTGGGTTATTTCGTAAGAGTGGAGATCGAATCGCCGGGAAATGTGTTGATTGCCACATGCCGAACCAAACTACAAACGTGATCGTCTCGACGCACGATGGCGTGCGAATCAGCCCCCAGGTGAGGACTCACTGGATCAAGGTCTATCATTAAGATTGTCACGCACGATTTTGGAGTTATCTATTTCAGGTACCCGGCTTCTGAATTCTGCATTTGTCGTCAATCAGCGCGGTGTTGGTTCGTTCGGCTTCACAATGCGAATCCAATGATCTGTGAACGACGCGTGCATACCGGCCAGCTCAACCTTCGGCATGTGACAACTAACGCAATTCTTGGTGCTCACCGGACACGCCGCCGCGGTTCGGCGTTTCGTCTTCACATCCTTGTCACTGGTTAGATGACAGGCAAAACACTTTTGGTCGTAAAACGACGGTTCTTTCTGCAACTTGTCGTGCGGATTGTGACAAGCCAAACAGCTTACCCTGGAATCGTCCGTGTTGTGTCCACGGCTATTGAACATTCGATAGGGCTGAAAACGAATATTGTTGATTCCTGATTGGCCCGGCATGAGCATCGCCTGCTCGAAACTTGTATGACAAGTGCCACAGAACGACTGCGAAAGATCAAAGGCGCTGAGATTTCCGGGATTGAAGATCTGCGGCTCGTGAAACTTCTTTTCCTTCATCGCGGCAAGATGCTTCTCACCTGGTCCATGACAGGCCTCGCAAGTCACACCCGGACTCAGGCGATCAAACTTCAACTCCATTCCATTCACTGTGCCGGTCGTGTGACAACCAAAACACTGCTGTGGCTCGTCGCCGCCGATCGCCCGCCCAAGAGCGTCAGCGAGCGAGGTGGGCACTGACTGCCGGTGGCCGATGGTGAAATCCAGATTGCGAATCTTCTCGAAGTAGCTGACGCGTGTTTCGTAAAACACACCGTTATGACGAAAGAGATAGGTTTGGCCAACGTGGCCCTGACCAAAGCAATACAAAATCGGCTCGGTGATCGAGTTCACACCGTCAGAGACAGTGTAAAGAATGTCCTTGTTCTGGCGTGAGATCTCGTAAGTATAGTTCCCGTTCTTGAATGTCAGACGACCCCGCGCCGTTAGAATTCTGCAATAAGGCGCAACTTCCAATGCCCGAGCCATCGGGTTAGTTAACTGCACAGCTTCTTGAGCGTGACAATCGAGGCAGGCTTTGTTGCCTACGAACCGAATGCCGCGGGTGTCCGAGTTAGGGCGCCAGTCGGAGTAGAAAGTATCTGATTGTGCGTGGCAGAGAACGGTTATCAATCCGCAGATTAGAGTGACTATCCCGAGTGGTCTTAAACTGAGAGTCACTTAGTTATTAAGCCTGAACCTTCCAAGACTCTCACATAGGTGTTCAAAGGCAGGTTCGTGAGTTTGTCAACTTTCCCGCTGGGCCAACGAATCTCGATCCAATCAATCTTCGTCGCAGTGCTGACTCCCAAAACTTCACGTGGATCATGCGATGAAAGATAACTGCCGCCGCCGGTTTTCAGACGTCTTCGTGTCACCCCTCCGGCTTGCCAGGTAACAATCGCCCCGACCGCCGCCGGATTGCTCTTCGTCGCCAAGAGTTGCAGACCGAGCCAGTTGTTTTGATTGGCGCCTTTGTTCTGAAGAAGAAGCGGAGCCTCGCCATTGTTTGAGATCAAAACGTCCAGATGGCCGTCGTTATCGAAATCACCGACAGCCATGCCGCGTCCGGAAAATACCTTAGCGAAGATCGCGCCTGATTTTGCACTTACGTCCTTGAACTCGCCGCCCGTGTTCTCAAACATCAACAACGGCTCTCGATACCTGACGCGCGGGATTCGCGATTCGATCATGTCGTCGGGATGACCGTTGACGAGCAAGAGATCCGGATCGCCATCGTTGTCGTAGTCGAAGAACTTCAAACCCCAACCGCTAAGCAACTGAGTCGCCGGAGCGATTTCGCCCGGCTGATCATTGAAGATCAACTCGCGCTCGTTGTGATAAAGACTGAAAAACTCCTGATCAATATTCGCAACGAACAGATCCTGCCAGCCGTCTGCGTCATAATCGATGGCGTCCACACCCATTCCCGAACGAGGTTTTCCCGATTGACCGTACGCAACCCCGGCAGCCAGGCCGATCTCCTCAAACTTTCCTTTGCCTTTGTTAAGAAAAAGGAAGTTGGGCATGGTGTCGTTGGCAACGAATAGATCGATTAATCCATCGTTGTTCACGTCGGTAGCAACTGCGCCAAAGGACTTTCCAGGATGATCGGCGATACCCGATTCCCGGCTGACGTCCTCGAACGTGCCGTCGCCGCGGTTGCGAAAAAGGCGAGAGGGCTGTGGCTTGAAGAGCCGTGGGACGCAGTAGTAACGCCGTTGCAAACTGGGATCCGTGCAAAGTGGGTTCTGCGACTTGTCATAAAAAACAAAGCTTGAAACAAACAAATCGAGCTTGCCATCGTTGTCGAAATCAAACCAAACGGCGCAAGTGGACCAGCCCAGGGCCGTGACGTCGGCTTTTTCCGTCACGTCTGTAAAGGTTCCGTCACCATTATTGTGATAGAGGATGTTCGGTCCATAGTTGGTAATGTACAAATCAATATATCCATCGCCATCGTAATCGGCGGCCGCCACGCCCATGCCGAACCTTCCGCCACCTACCTTGGCTTTATCAGTCACATCGGTGAAAGTGCCGTCGTGGTTGTTATGATAGAGAGCGTTTTTCAGGGGGGTCGTTGGAGTGAAGAAATCCGAAGGCCCACTATTAACCAGATAAATATCCATCCAGCCGTCATTGTCATAGTCAAGAAATGCGCAGCCGGCACCCACTGTTTCCGGAAGTTGACGATCGGATGAGTGTGCGTTGTTGTGGATCCAGTTGATCTTGGTCGCTTGGGGCGACATCTCTTCGAAGGTGACCTGGACCCGCGCGGCAGGTCTTGACGGTTTCTGCGCCGCGCCGGACCTCGGCAAGTTGATCGCGAGCAGTGCGACCACCAAGAGGCTGAGCTTGCGATGATAAGGCATTTAGTTCTGTCGGGGATGGGTGATGGGCGGCAGCACAACCACGCCACTGTCGGCGGCAACACCCTTAGCCTTGAGCTTCTCGATGATTCGCATCTCCTGTTGAGCGCGCTCTGTATCTTTCAGACGAGCATACAGCAGCGCCAGATTGTAATGCGCCGTCGGTTCGTCAGGATCGAGTTTGACCGCGATTTCCAACTCCTGCCGCGCGCGGGTGTAGTCTTTCAACTTCATATAGCTTGAGCCGAGAGCTACTCGCGCATGCACGTAGTCCGGCAGTTTTTGAATGGTCCTCTCGAACAGATTGATGGCTCTCGCATCATCGTTTTGCTCCTGAGCCACGAGGCCAAGATAGTAGAACACCTCCGGAATGGGGGTTCTCGACTGCGCGCTCTTCTCGAGCCATCGGCGTGCCTCGCTATATTTCTTCTGATTGAGCAGAACGTACCCGAGATGAAGTTGCGCGCTCGCGTTATCCGGTTGGAGTTCAATCACCCGCCTAAATATCTTGTCGGCCTCAAACAGATCGCCGCGCCGCAACCAAACTACGCCGAGTGCAAGCAGATAAAACGGCTCATTAGGCCGCAGCTTGAGCGTCCTTTCCAGGGCGGCCTGCGCAGGGTCAAACATTCCTACGCTCATGGCAATCAGCGCAAACTTATAAAGAAACTCGGGCGACTGCGAGTCCGCTGTCAGAGACGCAATGCGCGCGATGTAGAGTGAAGCTTCTCGGATCTCGCCTTTGGCGCGCGAGATCTGAGCCAGACCGAGCAGCGCCCCCGCGTTGTCAAGCCGTCCCTCGAGGGCCTCCAGGTAAGGTTCCTCAGCTTCATTCACCGCGCCTTTTCCGAGGTAGGCGTCGCCGAGCATTACCAGTAATTCAGGTGAGATGGGTCGTGATTGACGCTGCTTCTGGATGAACGCGATGCACTCGTCGAAATGGCCCTCTGCCAGCAGCAATTCCGCAAGCTCGTGCGCGGCTTCAGCATTGTCGGGCTGCAGCCGCAGACTTTCTTTTAGCTGGACGATTGCCTTCTCGGGAGTGCGCTTGAGCAGATAGACATTAGCGAGATTTAAGCGCGCGGCGGTAAACTTCTCATCCTTGCGTATCGCCTGTAGGAAGAGAGCTTCTGCTTCGTCCAATCTACCCTGCTTGGCTCGAATCGTTCCCAACAGATTCATCGTCGCGGGAGCGGCGCGTGCGATAGGTGCAAGTTGTCTTTCGGCCTCTGTCAATCGATTTTCGCGGATGAGCGTCGCTACTTGTTCAAGGCGCTGGACCAGAGCAGACTCCTGAGCCACCGACTGAAAACCGAGAGTAGCTGCGAGTAATAGAATAAACACGAGTTCTAATTACCTTTGGTGAATTCTTTTTCGGCGATCTTACCTTGACCTTCCTTAATGGTCACGATGCGATTCACCCCGACGCCGGCCACTTTATCGACAATGCCGCTTGGCCAACGCACTTGAATGAGATCAACCTTAGTGCGCTGCTCGAGGCCGAACTGCACCCTTAAGTCACTCTGCGATATGTAGCTACCACCGCTGCGAACTTCGTCGATCTGCGTCAAGTCGCCGGCTACGACCCTCACTTTCGCGCCGATGCCGCTTCGATTACTTTTCACTCCAATGGTCTTGATGAGGATCGAATTGTTCGCGTTCCCACCGTCGTTGCGCAACAGTTGCGGCGATCCGTCAAGGTCAACGATTACGAGATCGATGTCGCCGTCGTTGTCGATGTCCCCAAAGGCGACGCCGCGGCTGGCTCGAAGTTCCGTCAAGACCGCGCCAAAAGGAGCCGACATCTCACTGAAGGTACCGTCATGATTGTTTCGAAACAGCAACTTCGGCTGAAGATAATTGGGAAGCTGCGGGTAAACGTGACCATTAGCAACAAACAGATCCACCCAACCATCATTGTCGTAGTCAAAGAATTTGGTTCCCCAACCGACGTATGGCAGGCTCACTGCGGCAACTTTCGCCGCGTATGACACGTCAGTAAACGAATTTCCGCCATCGTTATGGTAGAGGGTGTTGTATTCATCCGCGAAATTAGTGATGAAGAGATCGAGCTTTCCATCGTGATCATAGTCGCCGGCGGTAACGCCCATACTCCCCTGCTCGCTGCCGTTCTCATTCACGGCCGTGCCGGCCGTAAATCCGATCTCTTCGAAAGTGCCGTTACCCTTATTTCTGTAATGAAAATTCGGGGTCGAGTCGTTGGCTACGAAAATGTCGATCAATCCGTCGTCGTCAAAATCGCTGGCAATGACGCCCATCCCATAGAAGCCGTTGGAATCATCCACACCTGCCCGCTTCGATACGTTCGTGAACGTGCCGTCGCCGTTGTTGTGAAACAGGGAATCGCCGGCTCCTTTCAAGCCACGCGGACCACACTGCACGGGAATCGACTTAAACTCGCAAGTCTTTCCTTTGCCGAATTCGGGCAAATTATTGACATCAAAGTCAACGTAGTTTGAAACGAATAGATCGAGGTAACCATCATTGTCATAGTCAAAGAAGGCGGCGCCGGTTGACCAGCGCGGATCATCGACTCCCGCTTTTCGCGTTACGTCAGTAAACGTGCCGTCACCATTATTCTTGAACAGATGATTAGAGCCGAGACAGGTGACATACAGATCTTCGAAACCGTCGTTGTTGTAATCCCCGGCCGCCACCCCCATCCCCCAACCAACATCTCCCAAACCTGATTTGTCGGTAACATCAGTGAACCTGCCGTCGCCGTCGTTGCGGTACAGCGCGCTCTTGGTTTTCCCTTTTGACTTGACTAGATCGACAGTCAGCGAGTTGACAAAAAAGATGTCAAGATCGCCATCGTTATCGTAATCGAAGAGGGCCACGCCACCGCTCATTGACTCGACAATATATTTCTTATCGGGTGAAGCGATGTGTTTGAAGTTAATACCCGCAGCGGCCGTGATGTCCGTGAACTGAGACTTAATATGCCGGCCGCCGCTCTGTGCGAGCGATAACAACGGCAAGAGGACGACGATGGCCGGCAACAGGTATTTTCTCAAGGGCAAGCCCGCTACCTCTTTCGCCTTATTGATCTGTTTTGGCCCGCGCCTTTTCTTTCAACTGACGGGAGATTTCGAGTTGGGTTTCGCCGTCGGCTTTGCGACCCGCGGCCATGTAGGCCCGGCCGAGCTGGTAATGAACATAGGCTTCGTCAGGTTTCAACCGCACCGCAATTTCCAGATTTTCCACACTGCCTTTGATGTCGCCTCTCTGCAATAACGCCTTGCCGAACTCATAACGCGCGTCGGCAAACTCCGGCTGTTCTATGACAACTTCTCGCATCAGCTTCAGGCCGCCTTCGATCTCTTGCTGCGCCAGCAGCGCAAAAGCGAGATGATACTTGGCCTGAATATCTTTTGGATTGAGAGCCAATTCGCTTTCGAACTCACGCGCCGCCTCCGCGAGCCTTCCCGCTTTCAGATGTATCAAGCCGCTGTAGAAGTGGGCCAACCGCACTTTGTCGTCGAGTGAAAGAGCGGTCCGCAGCTCCTCAAGCGCCTTGTCGACATCGCCTCGTTCGTAAAGTGCCTGACTCAGAAGAATGTGCAGCTGCGGACTGTTTCCGCCTAGCCGCACCATCTGCTCAATCATTCGGTCCGCGGCCTCAGTTTTTCCATCTTTCAACAGCGAGAGGGCCAACGGATAATAAAGCGCAACTTCCTCCGGTTTTGCGGCCACTACTTCGCTCAACAATGCCGATGCCCTCGCGTACTGGTTCATCACGAAATAACTGAGACCGAGCAACTGTTTGATCGCGATATTGTTCGGATCCAGTCTGAGCTCGTTTTCGAACGCTGGTATCGCTTCTTTATATGATTCCGATTTGTAGTAGGCGAGACCGAGATTGTAGTTGACTCCCTTTTGGCTGGGATTCCATTTCACTGCCAAAGCAAACTGCACTGATGCTTCGCGAAAGTCCTGTTGCTCTGCGCGTAGCCCACCGATGCTGTTGTGGGTCGCCGCCACCACCTTGGCATAATAGACTTCTTCGCTCTTCAGTTTCTCCGCAGTCTTCGGATCCAGAAAGCTCGATTCAGCAATGACTCCTTCGGCTTTTACCAGGTCGGTCTTGCCATTCTGATTCGCCACGGCATTGCCGTTGAGATACTCGCCCACTCTCTGCTCATCCAGCTTGAATCCTTTCGATTTCAAGTCCGCTGAGATCTCTAACTCCTTTTGGCCTTCGGCATTTCGACCTACCTTATTCAAGGACTGACCGAGCCGGAAATGTGCCGTGGTCACCTGGTAATCGTTGTGTTCCAGCGATGGTGTAAGGGCGATACTTTTCTGTAAAACCTCGATGGCTTGTTGATGTTTTCCGGCGCCCTGGTACGCCTGGCCCAAATGAAAGTAGGGGTCAGGATTATCCGGTTGTTGTTGCGTCGCTTTTTCCAGAAGGCTAATGGCCGGTTCCCAGTCTCGCTGTATGATGTAGAGAATGCCGAGATAGAAATTAGCGAAGTACTCGTCGGGATTGGCAGCCAACTCGATCTTGAACTCTTCCATCGCGTCGGTGATCCGTGACGCTCCGTCCTTGTAGAGATACGTCAGACCGAGATAATAGTGCACTCTCGGAAAGTGAGGATCGAGTGTGATGGCTGTCTTGAACTCTTCGATCGACTCCGCGAGAAATCCCGTCTCGCGGTAAGCGCGGCCAATGAGCACGCGAAGTTGAGGCCGGTTGCCAAGGCGTTCGACCATATGTCGATAGACCTCCTTAGCTTGGACAATTTCTCGCCGTTTTAGAAAGGAAAGCCCCAACGTGTATTCCGCGTCGTAATCGTTGGGGGCCAGTTTCAGGGTTTCCTCGAGCTCGCCTGTCGCCTTCTCAAACTCGCTCATCATGAAATAGGATTTGCCCAACATGTGGTGCGCGAGCGAGGTGCGTGGATTGATAGTTACGGCCCGCTCAAGCACATCCACTGCCTTCGCATATTGGCCGGTGCGGAAGTAAGCGATCGAGAGATCGACGAGCCCCTCGGGAAAGTCGCGGCGGTTTGCGGCGGCCGATTCGAGCGCCGTGACCGATGCCGGATAATTTTCCTCTGCAGAATAGACCTTGCCCAAGCGATGATATGCCTCAGCGAGAATGAATCTAAATTCAGCCTCGGCAGCAGCGAAGTTGCCGGTCCGATGATATTGGTTTGCCGCCTCGTAATGTGCGCGAAAGAGATCGCTTTGAGCCTCGGAAAAAACAGAGGAGAAGAGGAGGGTGAGGCAGGCCGAGCAAAGGTAAATCGTTCCCTTGACCACAGGATAGAATCGACAAAAACCCGGACGAAGGAGTGAGCTTAATCACTCAACACTTCGTCCGTGGTTTAGTCTGCGCGGAGTATATCAGAAGGTAAACTTGATACCGAGTTGAATCTCGCGGGGCGACTGGGCAACATTCAACGTGCCAAAAGTCGTGTTGCGTGTGTCGGTATCAAAGCCAACAAAGTTCGTGTGGTTAAGAAGGTTGAAGAACTCAGTGCGGAACTGAATACCGTAACGCTCCTTGATTCTCCAGTTCTTCGCGAATGAAAAATCAACCGTGCTGATCGCTGTACCACGCACCGAGCCCTTACCTAACGAGCCCAGCTGCCCGGGCGCAGGAGTGGCGAATGCCGCCGGGTTTAGGTGCCTAGTCTTGTCGGCGGTGTGGAGATAGAGCGGCGCCCCGGTGTAATTGGGCCGCTGACCTACTGCCGAAGCAGTGCCGAGCGTATTCACTCCGTCAGTGATCTCGATTGGAGTGGCTCCAAAGTACGACACGATTGCGTTCACCTGCCAATCACCAAGGATCAGATGAGCCGGTCTGCCCCATTGATTGAACGAAGGAAGCTCGTACACAACGTTGCCGACAAATGTCTGACGCCGATCGAGATCCGCGTCGCCCTTATCGTTGTTGAAATTGAACGGGTCGCTCACCGAATTCGTGAACGACGTCAAAATCCCATTTGAAATCGCGTGGCTCCAAGTGTACTGAGCCTGGAAAGCGAGTCTCTTAGTGAAGCGGCGATTGAGCCATAACTGCATCGCATGGTAGCTGGAGTCACCGGTCGACTCAGAAGTCGAGACATTCCCGATGCCTCTATACAGTCGATTATCGGCAATCAACTGACCCTGATTCTGTACCCCGACCCCGGGTATCGGGCTAGGGACGTTCATTCCTGCCCTGGCAATTTGAAGCCTTGCCGAAGCAGTGCTGCCGTCACACGCGGTGCCCCGACAGGCCTGGTTCGGCGCAATGTCATTACGGTTAACGTTACGCCGCCAGATGTGCAGGCCATGATTGCCAATGTAAGAAGCTTCCAGCACCGTGTCTTTGAGCAGCTCATGTGAAATGGTTAGGTTCCACTGGTAGCTCTCGGGCGGCCTATAGTTTGGATCTACCGCAGCGAATCCGGCGTTGGGATCTACGCCGGCAACGTGGGTTCTCAATCCCGGGTTGATCGTGTCGAGACTGCGGCAACTCGGGCAATTGGCCAGTGTCGTACCGGCGCCGTTCCAACCCGAGCCGGCGCTCACGGTCGTGGTCCAGGGGGGATTGCCGCTCAGGCGAAGCATATCTTCGATCACATTCTTACGGCTTATATAACGACCGAATCCCGCTCTAACCGCGGTCTTCCCAGTCCCGAAGACATCCCACGCAAGACCAAACCGAGGTTGCCAGCCTTGTTTGTACGTGTGAACAAGAGACCTACCCAAACCGATTTGGCTTCCTTCGTCCGCAGTAACCAGGCCAGTGTTGAAGTCGATACCGTTGTACAGACTGGGTATAAAGTTTGAAATATGGTTGTCTGCGGCCCAGGCGGCCGGAAAAGCTGAGTAGCGCAAACCCATCGTGAGAGTTACGTGCGGACGCACTTTCCAGGTGTCGTTCCCATAGAACTCGTAGTCGCGCCAACGGCCATCTGCAATCTCCGTGGTCACGATTTCCGTGTAGTTGACCAGAACCGTGTCTTTGAGCAGCAGGTCGGCAATGCAATTATCAGTTTGCAACCCGCATCCCTGAATCGTCGCCGTTTGATTGCCGCCACCGGCGCCGCCGGCGGGCTCATCCTTGAAGTTGTAACTGTACAGACCGCCGAATTTCAGATCGTGCGATCCAAAGACGATTGAGAAGTCATCCTTCCAGATGTAGAGGTCTTCGCGGTTTTGCCACGGCGCGTGGTGCCAAATGTTGGCGTAGCCGCCGGCGCCCCAGAAAAGCGACGGGACCTCGCCAGAGATACGTCCGTCGGTATGGGGAAAGACAGTCGGAATCTTCGAGGCGATCTCATCCTCCAACGCCTTGGTGTCATTACTGGTAAGAACGATGTCGTTGCCCGCAATCGAGAACTGAAAGTCATTCACGGCTTTCGATGACAAGGTGTTCGTCAATTTAACCGCGAAACTGTGGCTCGGCTGATTCCAATCGGACGACAGAGTTGGATATGGAGAGTCGCCCCAGAAGTTGCCGGAAGCTGTGCCATGTGTCCATTTCTCGTTTATGTAGCGAACCATCAGGTTCATCTTGTCAGTGAGGGTCACGTCACCGCGGATCGAGTCCTGGCGTGTGTCAACTGGCTGAAGTGTTGAGGTAGCCCAACCACCGGGACCCGGACCAGTTGGATCGGGAAACAATTTCACAAATGCCAATCCGCCAGGGCTGAGCTGGGCGGTGGGAATCTTGTTGCCGGGGAAGCAGCCGGGACTTGCCGGATTAGGGCCATAGTTAGCGGGGTTATTGGGGTCGCATGTTTGGCCCGGAAGATGTGGCAGTTGCCCGGTCAGTTGATTCCGTGGCGCACTGAAGTCTCCTCTCTTCTCGGCCGCGGTTGGTACGTTCGCAGAGAGCACCGTACCCCGTCGCTCACGTCGCCATTCTTCGGACCAAAAAAAGAATGCCCTATTCTTAGCACTCCGGACGCTGGGGCCACCCTCGCCAAACCGGGGCAGGTATACGGGGCCGCTGATATTAAAGCCGTAGTTGTTGTAATTGAGTTGCGGTTTGGGCTGCCCGGCCCGATTCAGGAAGAAGCTATTGGCGTTGAGCGAGTCGTTGCGATAGAACTCGAAGGCGCCGCCGTGAAACGTATTGCTGCCGCCTTTGGTAATCAGGTTAATGACCGCTCCTTGCGCCTGGCCAAACTCAGCGCTAAAGCTGTTGCGCTCGACGCGAAACTCCTGGATGGAATCGATAGACGGGAACACAATCAACGTTCGATTTGAGCCCACGTCTACGTTGTTGACCCCATCAACCGTCCACAAGTTCGCGTTGGACTGGTTCCCGTTGACTGACATGTCGATGCCGGAATCGAGTCCGGTTCCTTTGTTAGTAAACGCACCGCCTGCGCCCGCCTGTGTGACCGGCGAAATACCAGGAACCATCAAGGCCAGCTGCGCGTAGTTGCGGCCGTTCAATGGCAGTTCGGTCACTTGCTTTTCGGAGACCAAACTGCTGACCTCGCCGCTTCGCGTCTCGATCTGAGCTGCTTCGCTGGTGATGGTAACGACTTCGGAAACCTGTCCTACTTGTAGTTCGAGGTTGACTGTCTTGTTTTCATTAACGTGAAGATCGACACCGGTAACAACCGTTTTCTTGAAGCCGGAGGGAGACGCGCTGATGCTGTAAGTACCGGCAGGTACGCTTGAAAAATTATAGAACCCGTCATCGTTTGCTGTGACGGTGCGCGAAGCTCCGGTCTTATCGTCGACGATTGTGATTTCCGCTTTAGGCACTACCGCGCCTTGCGGATCTCGCACGGTACCGGTGATGTTTCCGGTGGTGCTGACTTGGGCTTGTATGCCAATAAAGAGACCGATAGCCAGCAAGAGCAGTACAGCTTGCAGTCCAAACCTTCGCGACATACATCACCTCCTCAAGTTGGTGGCCATGACGTAAATGGCGTAAGACCAGAGACCCAACGCTACGATGCGTTCTTGAACTGATTGATTCCGATGATGACTTAGCTAGCCTGCGATTCCACGTGCCTGAAAAGGCCCACAAAGTTGATTAATTGCCCATAGACCTGGCGAAGTATTAAGCCTGAAATCGAGTTATATGACTTTGTTGCACAAGCTGACAAAAGTATTTAATACTATTTCTCTTCATTGTCAAGAAAATTCTTGTCTGTCCCCAACGCTTTCCGGGCTTTCGCGGTTTCACCGGTGTGTCGAGATTAGACCACTGACACAGAGGCAAACTTACTGGCGAGCACCAGACTGAGAGCTCCCATCAGAGTCGGTTCGGGCCCGAGTGTTGAACCGATAATCTTCGTAGAAGGAAGCCCGCGACAAATGCTTTCCGTCGCTCCTGCGACTACCTCTTCGGAAATTAACGGCCACACGCGAGTAATCGGTCCACCTATGATCACGGCTTGAGGCGCGAGACCCTGAATGAGATTTCCGATTCCGACGCCCAGGTAATGTCCGGTTTCTTTCAAGGCTGCGCGCGCTACCAGCTCGCCTTGCAACGCCCGGTCAGCGAGTTCGCGAAATGTTCTTTCGGTTTTTCCATTTGCGTGGTGCGAAAGTTTCGCGTACCGCGCGAGGGCGGCCCGTTCCGAAGCGAAGGCTTCCCAGCAGTTACGACTGCCAGCAGCACACGCCGTTGGTGCGCCCGTGCCGATCGTCATGTGTCCGAACTCGCCGGCGGCGCTTCTCTCGCCACGATAAACCTGACCATCAAAAACTATCCCGGTACCCAATCCCTCTTCGACCAGCACCAGTATGAAGTCGCGGATCTCGCGAATCTCAGGCCGCCCGAACCATAACTCCGCCAGCGCGGCAGCGTTGGCATCATTGTCGATGCTTACCGGCAACGAGGTAGCCTGCGTCAAGGTTTCTGCGATGGGTGCGTTGCGCCAGTTAAAGTGCGGTACATATAGATTGCCGGTTTCTGGATCAACGACTCCTGGCAAGCTGATGCCAATGCCTTCGATTGAGCCGCCTCTTTTTTCAATTAGACGCTGCGAACACTCAACGATCCTGGCAAGAGTCTTTTTCACGTCCGGGTCTGTCAGAAACTCTTCTCGCTCCAGCACTCTGCCGGCAAGGTCGCTTGTGGCCATCACGGTCTTAATTGTTCCCAGATCGACACCGATTCCGACCGCATCGACAGTACGCAATGAGAGCAGACTCGGCGGACGTCCTCCGGTCGACTCTCCGCTGACCTCTTCGATGAGGCCATCTACGCGAAGTTCGTCAACGATCAACGAAATCGTTGAGCGCTGTAATGCAGTTTCGCGCGCGATGTCTGCGCGTGAGATCGGCCCCAGCTCGCGGACATAGTTCAACACGATCTGGCGATTTATGTCCCGGATTGTGTTCGATCGGGCCGCATTAGCTTTCTTTAGATCAATTCGTCGCACGAAATTTCCCGTCCATCCGTCCAACCCTGGCGTTGGGTGCCTGGCACAAAACGACTTTTGTCGGCGAGTACTATTAACTAGTACAACGAATTCCCACAGTCAATCCTCGATCGTAATTTCGCATTATTGAATTGTACGGTGCGGGGAACGAGGCCTATACTTCGGGCAATTCAGCCAAGCTCCTGGAGGCGCGAATGTTCCGGCAAAAAAACAAATTCTCTCTTCTTCCCTGGCGGATGCTCGTGATTTCAATTGGCTGTGTCGCCGGGTGGTCGTCTCCAATCTTAGGTCAGACTCTTGGAGATCCGGCGAAGGCCCGAATGCAGGAGATGACCCGCCGTGAGATCCAGCTAAACAACATCAGCGAGAAAGGCCCGCCCAACGATCCAAAACGCGCTCAGGCTATGATGGACCAGGTAAGCGAAGATTTTCACCGAATTCTAACCCGCCATAATGAACTAGTTCGCGCCATCGACGCGAATCAATCTCTTGATTATAAGTTCATCGCCGAGGCGACGAGTGAGATCAGAAGACGATCGGTGCGGTTGCAGTCGTCTTTAAAGTTAGAAAGGCTCGAAGCCTCCGCAAATGACCAAAAAACTGAATCACATCTGGGCGGAATGGAAACTAAAGACCAGATGATTCTGCTCTGCAAACAGATTGAGGCCTTTGTGAAAAACCCGATCATCGAGAAACCTGGCATTGTTGATGCTCAAGCATTAGAAAAGGCACGTAAGGATCTTCAAAGTGTCGTGGAAATAAGCGACGTTATGAAGAAGCAGGCAGACAAACGGATACATTAGGTAAGACCAGGTCCTCGATTTTCCACCAGTGGTCGCTTGCAAGTGACCTGTTGTAGCGCCGACGCCGCTTCACCGCAATCAATCGAACCAG
>Ga0105239_10005053_pt1 | contig 15586 bp, 19 predicted proteins | sample KBSC44metaG_FD_92761 | JGI IMG/M metagenome (GOLD analysis project Ga0105239, IMG submission 92761) | Corn rhizosphere microbial communities from Kellogg Biological Station, Michigan, USA - KBS C4-4 metaG | ecosystem: Host-associated > Plants > Roots > Rhizosphere > Soil | place: Michigan, USA...
CCTTTCCCGCAACTTGATTTTTTAAAGAGTTATAACGGTTTCTTCAACTGGTCGTCCTTTGTAATAGCAGCCCTTATTTATTACTACTACCGGCTTATGCCATCGCTGTCGTTTATTATGTTCGTGTTGTTATTTGTATTTGCTTATGGCGTTACAAAAATGGCAGACTGGCAAAATGCAGGCGGCCCGTCGCTGCTGGTTGTTAGTGCGGTTTTGTTTGTAGCTGCTTCGGTACTGCAGTTTAGTAATTTTAAATTAAAAGGCAAGTCGGCAACCTTTGGAGATTGGTTGATGTTTATGATAATATCCCCGCTTTGGGTGCTGCATTTCGGGTTTAAGAAGAAATAGTTTGCTATTTTTTCTAAATTAATGGCATAACAGTTAATTCTTCCAAATCGTGTTAATCGTATCAAAATTTCGGGATTACTATGATGCTTCGGTTGGCTATGGAATTGATAAAACTATAGTATATGAGCGGGAGACTAAAACTATTAAAAGCAGGCTGTTTTTCCTTGACGAATATATTGCTGGTGATAACTATTATAGTAACTGGCGAGATTACGGCAGTAGGAGCAATGTCCGACACGAATGGCGAATTATTGGTTTCTGCGGCAAAACCTATGTATTGTTAACGGAATTCACCAGGGTGAGTAAAGATAACGAGACATCGGAATATTATTATGGCGATGAATGCCTGGAGCGGTTGTTTGATGGGGTTGGTGATAAATGGCGCTATAAAGAAACCAAAAACTTTATTCAAAAATGGCACAATCGCGAGCATATCGATTTTTTCTACGATAACAAGGCGCCGGTTTTCTCTGTCGAACCTTCAATGGTGTATAGGGGAAGTGTTGAGGTGTTACTTAACCCGATTTTATCAGAGATTAAGTTTTTCAGACTATTCGAATCCTACACGGCGTTCCAGGAGATTCAAATGTTCATTTCCGGAGTCATAGGTATCAAAACTATTGGCACCACTGAAATAGACGATAAAAACAAAGTTATCCGGCACGGTTTCGATACTAAATGGTCATTTAGAAACCCGGACCCGCCGAAAAGAAAGCAGAAATAGCATTCTACAAATTCTTCCCCAACTTATCCAAAATATCCTGCGGCACTTTCTCTAAATCAAGCACCAGGAAGCCATCCAGGCAATCCGCAAACTTCGGGTCGATATTAAAGCTGATGATTTTGGCGTTTAAGCCGATATACTGACGTAACAGCACAGGCACTTTCAGGCTCCGTGTTTCCACTTCAGATATTAAAATATCCAGCCCTTTGAAACTGTCCTCGCCCGCCATCAGTAAGTCGGTGTCGATACTTCCTAAATCAACCTTGAATTTTTTACGCGGACGTATGAATTGCGCCATTTCCTCGTCGAAATGGTTACGGTTGATATAATCGACGATTAATGACTTAGAGAAGTTGGAGAACGAGTTACTGATACTTACCGGGCCAATAAGATAACGGTAGCGCGGGTTGTCTATCAGGTATTTTAAAATGCCTTTCCAAAGCAGGAAGAGCGGCAGTGGTTTTTGCTGATATTCCTTTCTTATCCAGCTACGACCCAGCTCGATGCTCTTTTTAAGCACCGGCGTAAACTGCGTTTTCATTTTGAACAGCTCGGATATATAAAAGCCTTTTTTGCCAATGCTGTAGAAAATTTCATCGCCCAGACCTATCCGGTACGCACCAACCAGCATTTTGGCTTCGGTGTCCCAGATGAAAAGGTGGTGATAGTAAATATCGTACTCATCAAGGTCGATGGATTTGTTGGTTCCCTCGCCAATTTCGCGGAAAGTAACCTCCCGCAGACGGCCAATTTCACGGATTATATTAGGGATGCGGGTGGTGGGTGCAATAAACACTTCGTAATTCTTCTCCACCCAAATACGGAAATCCTCGCGTAAAGGGATTACCTCTTTTTCAAGAATATCTCCTGGTATTTCGGGCACCACATCCTTAGGCTCTTTTTTAATTTTGAAAAGATTGCGTGGGTTGAATATTTTTTTCTCGTCTTCCAAACCTGTGCCGAGCGCATAAGTACGGGCACGTAGGTAATTCAATAACTTGCTGGTATTGGTGAAATCAGGTACGTCAGTAACATTAATCGGTTTGCCTATCCGCAGCTTTATAGTGTGCCCGTGCTTATTAAATAACTCCGAAGGCAGCTTTGCCGTGCGTAGCGCAGGGTGAATCAAACTCAATAAGTTAAAAAGCAAGCCATTGTTGCCATGAAAATAAATCGGCACAACAGGGACTTTCGCTTTAGCTATAATTTTACCTACCACCGGATGCCACATACGGTCTGTAACTTCCTTCTTCTCTACCTTATAAGTTGAAACTTCACCTGCAGGGAATATACCTATCGGCGTGCCATTTGCAAGCAACTCCAATGTGTTTTTTAATCCGCTGATGCTGGATGAATGCTCAACGTTTTCGAAAGGGTTTACAGCTATAAAGTAATCCGCAAGATTCGGTATTTTTTTAAGCAGGAAGTTGGCCATCAGCTTGGCATCGGGCCTCACCATGCAAAGCATTTTCAGCAATACCATACCCTCAATACCGCCATAAGGATGATTAGCAATTGCCACAAAAGCGCCTTCCTTGGGAATATGGCGAAGGTCGCGCTCGTCAAACTCTATATCTATGCCGCAACCTTCCAATATGGCATCCACAAACTCGGGGCCTACCTTGGGCTGTGCCTGGGCAAACAGGTCGTTTACCTGGTTTATCTTCATTAATTCCATCAATATCGCCGCCAGTCCGGGCATTTTTAGCTTATCCAGCTTAGTTGCCTTGGCGAACTCCTCTGTGGTAATTACTTTCATAGTTATAGACTAAATCACTTAGCGGTAAATATGCCGCAAAATTAGTTAATTTAACGCTTATAAATTCTTAATGAAAACACGGCTAAAAAATTACTTGTCAATAACCAAAAAGGAGTGGAACGGTTCGGTGGTACTGGTGGTGTTGATTGTGCTTGTATTGGCAGCTCCGTATGTTTATCAATATTTTCACAAAGAAACAGTTATAGATTTTAAGGATTTTGATAAAGTTGCGGCACAATTAAACAAGGCCGGCGCGGCTTCAGGATTCAACCCTGAAAAGGAAAAGCTCCAACTCGTTAAAAAAGTTCAGCAGACGGCTTTGTTTCCCTTTGATCCTAACAGCGTTACAGAAACGCAGCTACAGCAACTTGGCCTGACACCACGACAGGCAGCTACGATAGTGCATTACAGAAAAAAGGGAGGCACCTTTTTTGAAAAAAAAGACCTTAAGAAGATTTATACTATTTCTGCAGAAGACTACAACAGGTTAGAGCCATACATCTATATCCCCGAAACGGAGTATACAAAGCTGATACTTAGCCATGGTAAAATTGTTGAATTGAATGCCGCAGATTCAGCTGCTCTTACTAAGGTAAAAGGTATCGGTCCGGCATCTGCGGTGTTAATTGCAAGATACCGGGGCAGGCTAGGCGGCTTTATCAGGAAAGAACAATTAAAGGAGATTTATGGAATTGATTCTGCCCGATATGAAGAAATTAAAGGTCAGGTTTCAATAAACCCCTATGAAATCAAAAAGATACCCATCAATACCATTTCATTCGACCAGCTAAGATTATTCCCTTATTTAAGTTATAAGCAGGTGAACGCCATTATCGAATACCGCAAGCAGCATGGTAATTATACCTCGATGGAGGATATGAAAAACATCGTGCTGCTTGATGATAAGATTTTACGTAAAATTGAACCATATATAAGTTTCCAATGATTTCAGCTCAAATTAAATCCGTTATCCGTGATATCCCTGATTTTCCAAAACCGGGGATTATTTTTAAAGATATTACACCCATTTTGAAAGACCCGGTTTTATGTGAAGAGATAGTAAATTATCTCGCCGGTCAATTAGAAGGCAAGCGCGTAGATGCCATCGCCGGTATCGAAAGCAGGGGTTTTCTGTTCGGTGTATCACTGGCGACAAAATTAGGTATACCATTTGTGCCAATACGCAAGGCCGGTAAGCTGCCATACACCATCAAACAAAAGGCCTATAAGCTGGAATACGGCACGGCTGTAATAGAAATGCATACAGACGCCTTTGAGCCGGGGCAGCACATCTTAATTCATGATGATTTACTGGCAACCGGCGGCACAGCCCTTGCAGCCAGTGAGCTAATACAGGAAATGGGCGGCATTGTGGCCGGGTTTTCTTTTGTGGTAGAATTAGGATTTTTAAATGGAAGAGAAAGGATAAGTAGTGTTTGTGATGAAGTGTTGGTGTTGGCGGAGTATTAGTCTTATAAGATTTGTCAACTTTTTAAAAGTTGACAAATCTAAAATCACGGAATATGAACGACCTTATTTTAGTAAAGGCAAAAATAAAAATATTGACTATCGATGAAGGTGGAACACGCAAGACAGGAATCCTGAGTGGTTACCGGCCTAATCATGTTTTTGATTTACCGCAAGATGGAAAATATGTTACCTTTATCGGAGACATACGATTTGATGACGTCGAATTCATTTATCCTGGAGAGGAACAAAATGTGATGGTGAGGTTCGTCAGAAATCAAGCCATCGAAAAATACATAATTAACGGAGCTAAATGGTGGATGTATGAGGTGCCTAATTTAATAGCAGAAGCGGAAATATTAGAAATTTTGTGATAGATAAATCAAAGTTTGACGAAATCTAAAAGCATTTATTGGAGTCATTCTTAAATTCAAAAAACTCCGGTTCAGGCTTCGATAACCTGTCATTTCCCCCTAAACCCACTATTCATACCATATACCCAAAACGTCCCCCTTCACACCGTTCAAAATGAATCCAATGCATTTATAATTACGTTACTTTGCCCGTAACCAATTATAAATAAATGGAATCTTTACTAACCGATATTCCTGCCGGCTTTAACCTGGCCATTGATGATAATCAGAAAATGATAGGCCAGATGGCCCGTGATTTTGCTGAAAAACATATCCGTCCCCACGTAATGGAATGGGATGAGGCGCAGCATTTTCCTGTGGAGTTATTCAAGCAGCTGGGCGAGCTGGGCATGATGAGCGTATTTGTGCCGGAAGAATATGGCGGTTCAGGTTTTGGATATTTTGAATATGTAAGTGTTATAGTTGAGATAGCCAAAGTATGCGGCTCGATAGGTTTGTCGGTTGCTGCACATAATTCGTTATGTACAGGGCATATTCTTGCATTTGGTAATGAAGAACAAAAGCACCGCTGGCTCCCCAAATTAGCTACTGCCGAATGGATAGGCGCCTGGGGCCTAACCGAAGCTAATACCGGCTCGGACGCGATGGGCATGAACACTACTGCCGTATTAGATGGCGACCACTACATAGTAAATGGCTCAAAAAACTGGATCACTCACGGTAAATCAGGCAATGTGGCTGTGGTGATGGTACGAACAGGAGAGAAAGGCGATTCGAAAGGCATATCCGCTTTGGTAATTGAAAAAGGAACACCAGGCTTTACGCATGGCAAAAAAGAAAATAGGCTGGGCATGCGCGCCTCTGAGACCACTGAGCTGATATTCGACAACTGCCGTGTGCCCAAAGAAAACCTGCTTGGCGTTGAGGGCGAAGGCTTTAAACAGGCAATGAAGGTGTTGGATGGCGGCCGTATATCTATTGCTGCTTTATCATTAGGGATAGCTAAAGGCGCTTTTGAAGCCGCGGTAGCGTATTCGAAAGAGCGCAAGCAATTCGGGCAGGCTATCAGCAGTTTCCAGGGAATAGCCTTTAAACTGGCCGATATGGCGACCGAAATTGAAGCTGCCGAATTGCTGATAATGCAGGCCGCCGATTTAAAGAACAGGCATCAGCCGGTAACCAAGCAATCGGCTATGGCTAAATATTATGCATCAGAAGTGGCCGTTCGTACGGCGACGGAGGCTATACAGATCTTCGGTGGATACGGTTATACCAAAGATTTTCCGGTTGAGAAATTTTATCGTGATGCCAAATTATGTACAATAGGCGAGGGGACTTCGGAGATACAGAAGATTGTGATTAGCAGGGAAGTGTTGAAGTAGTTTAAATTTATCGGCTGAGGTTTGCTTTAATTATAAAATACCTAAATTAGTTGTACAATTTAATCATCAAAGCCTGTCAATAATTTACATCATGAAAGAAACCTTACCCCAGGCAAGCCCACGCCGTGGCTTCCTAAAGAAGTTTTTAGCCGGTGCGGCCACGTTAGGCGCCGGCGTATTTGCTAATCCTGCCATAGTTTCTGCTGCTGAAAAACTAGCCTCGCCCGATGTTTCTGAAGCCGATGAATGGTTTAAAAAAGTAAAAGGCAAGCACAGAATTATGTTTGATGTAACGGAGCCACACGGAATATTTCCGTTTGCCTGGCCCAGGATATTTTTAGCAAGCAACGGCAAAACCGGCTCTGCACCCGAGGACTGTGGTGTGGTGGTAGTGCTACGCCATAGCGGCGCTGCTTATGCTATGAATAACGAGCTTTGGGAAAAATATAAGTTTGGCGAATTTTTTAAAATAAATGACGCGGAGAATAAAGCGCCGGCTATACACAATCCGTTTTGGGAGCCAAAGCCAGGTACCTTTAAAGCACCGGGCATTGGCGAAATACAGATTGGCATAAACGAATTGCAGGCCAGCGGCGTTATGTTCTGTGTATGCGATATGGCATTAACAGCATTGAGCGCAACATTTGCGCTAAAACTGAATCAGGACGCAGCCGCAATTAAAAAAGAGTGGCTTGATGGTTTGCTGCCGGGTGTTCAACCAGTACCATCGGGTGTTTGGGCGGTGGGGCGTGCACAGGAACATGGGTGTGGGTATTGCTTTGCGAGCTAACATTTAGATGTATGCTCCTTCAGAAAATGTTTGTTGCGCTGGTGTTTATGCTGATTTTAAATCCGTCAAGCAATTCATTTCGAGGAAACACTGCTGATAATAGGTCGGCTTTAATAGCTGACCAAAACGCTGTGAAGGAATGGAAGGATACTTTATATTACTATAAATCAAAATTGCGGACATGTCGCTATGCCAGGATTCCGGTGACATTAGGCAATAACACTTCCAATACATTGAGATATGTTAGTATGTCGTGCTCGACGTTTGATATATTTACTACGAATACCAACGATGCCCGAATCTTCCAAAACAATAACAATTGCTTTAAGAACGGTCCGAGAGAATTTGAGATTCCGCCTTATGGAAGCGTAAGGTTCGATGTGCCTGTTTATTTTTTTGCCGGTGGCAATAATTCAGCGGGTATCCTTGTTTCTAAAGAATTCAGGATAGGTATGGGCTTTTTTGAATATACAGATAAGACTTCACTATCAAACAATATCGTTCAGTGAATGACGATGGGGAAAAGCAAGATTATCTGGAGTAACGCTATAACAGCGCGGTAGGGCGGCCAATACATACAGCTTCTATAACTATTACAACATCTTTAACCAAAATTCAACTTCCCCTTTCATATTCAAAAACAAATACTTACCTTTGCCCTCCCACGAAAGGAGGTATTTGGAATTATGATCATCATTAACGTAAAAGACGGCGAATCATTAGACAAAGCATTAAAACGCTTTAAAAAGAAATTTGAGAAGACCGGAGTTTTAAGAGAGCTTCGTAGTCGCCAGGCATTTGAGAAAAAATCAATTACCCGTCGTCACGAAATTAAACACGCCATCTACAAGCAGAATATGAACTTAGAAACCGGAGCTTAATTCTTGTAAAAGAATTTTCGATTTTCTAATCAAAATATCAAAACTATTTGTACATTCATCATTCGGATGTACAAGTAGTTTTTATGTTTTCAGACCGTTTTATCCGTTATATTAAATTCGAAAAGCGGTACTCTCCGCATACGGTATCGGCCTATCAATCAGACCTTGACCAGTTTATATCCTTTTTAAACAATCCCGATAAGTTAACACCTACTCCCGAGCCGGAAATAATACATCCGTCGCAAATTACGCATCACCAGGTACGAAATTGGATGGTGGAACTGATGAACCATAAAATCATCGCCCGTTCCATCAATCGCAAAATCGCCACGCTTCGCAAGTATTTTAAATTCCTTTTACAGGAAGGCATCATCGAAATTAACCCGGCTTCTAAAATTACTACGCCTAAGATTCCTAAAAATCTACCGGTTGTAGTTGAGGATGCTAAGCTGATAGAGATGCTTGATAATGGCACAGACTTCAGTAATGATTTTAAAGGCATGCGCGATAAGCTTGTGATTGAAATGCTGTTCGGCACTGGTATGCGCCTTTCGGAGCTATTGGGTGTTAAGGATACCGATCTGAATGTTTATGAAGGTACGGTTAAAGTGCTCGGAAAACGTAATAAGGAGCGCATTATTCCGATAAACAACGAATTGAAATTATTATTGGCTGAATACCAGCAATTAAAGAAAAAGGAAGAATTTTCCGGTAACAATTCCTTAACCTTAATCGTTACAGATAAAGGAGCTAACGCATACCCCAAGCTTATTTATCTAATAGTGCAGAAGTATCTATCCTATATATCAACCCAAAATAAAAAAAGCCCGCACGTGCTGCGGCATACGTTTGCCACCAGTTTATTGAATCGCGGCGCCGATTTGAATGCCATCAAAGAGCTTCTGGGGCACGCCAACCTTAGTGCTACCCAGATTTATACACACAATTCAGTTGAAAGGTTAAAGTCTATTTACAAACAAGCCCATCCAAAGGCGTAAAAAGGAGGAATCATGAAAATTACAGTGCAATCTATTCGTTTCAATGCAGACAAAAAATTGTTGGATTTTATACAGAAGAAGGCCGACAAGCTGGATACGTTTTACGATCATATAATAAGCGGGGAAGTGTATTTGAAACTGGAGAATGTAGAAGATGAAGCCAATAAGATAACAGAGATTAAACTGATGCTGCCGGGTAACCAGATTTTCGCCAAAGAGAAATGTAAGTCGTTCGAAGAGGCGACGGATCTGGCGATAGAAAGCCTTAGGAAGCAGATTGAAAAGCACAAACAAAAGAAAACTGCCGCCGCAGAGTCTGCAAAAAAAGCAGTTTTACTGGCGACAGAAGACGAGTTTTAACGGAAAATAAATATTGATTTTTTATATAAAAGGCAGGCAGAGTACCTGCCTTTTATATAAAGTCAGGTTTCGATATATTTATTGATTATAACTATCTTTGTTATATTATGAAAAATGCATTAACAGCCAAGCCTTTAAACCAGGCACAAAGCATGGTTTTAGAGGTTGTTAAAAATCATGACAATGAGCAAGATTTGAAAGAATTGCGCGAGATATTACTTGATTTTAGCAATCGTAAAATGCAAGAGCAGTTAGATAACATTGTTGCCGAAAAAAAGTACACCTCCGCTGATTTTGAAAATATGCTCAAAGGTCATGATCGCAGTCAGCACTAGAAATGATCAGGGTAGTTTTAGACACCAACGTACTTCTTGCCAGCATCTCTCGTAAATCTCCTTTTCACTGGGTCTGGAGTTTTTTTCTTTCAGGAAGATACGAATTATGTGTAACTACGGATATCCTTGCCGAATATGCTGAAATAATTGAACAGTACTTTTCACAATCTACTGCAGAATTTATTCTGGAGCAAATCACGTTAAACAAGAATACTGTTCCGGTGGTTCGGTATTTCGAATGGAATATCGTCGAAAACGACCCTGACGATAATAAGTTTATTGATTGTGCGGTCGCAGCCAATGCAGATTACATTGTTACTGAAGACAAGCATTTCAACATCTTAAAAAATATCTCTTTTCCTTCAGTTACCGCCATAAAAGCTTCTGGGTTTGAACAAGTATTTGAAGAAAACAGTGATCTTTAACTATTCATCGCGGCGAAAATTGATACTTTTTACGTGTTCGAAAAAATGATTTTTGCTGTAAAAAAAAATATAAATCGGTGGGTTTCAGCCTGCCGATTTTTTTTTGAAAAATAAATTTTGTTCAGCACTAAAAATGTGTAAATTTGCAATCCCTTTCAGAGAGGTGTGTAACGGGCCTCTGTAAGTTGAAAGGCGTTGGTTCTTTAAAATAAAAAATAAGCCTCCTTAGCTCAGCTGGTAGAGCAACTGATTTGTAATCAGTAGGTCATTGGTTCGATCCCGATAGGGGGCTCTGTTTAAATGCGGAATGCGCAATAGAAAATGCGGAATGAAATACTTCTGAATTAGATGTTTCGACTTTCGAATTTCAAACAATGGGGGGATACCAGAGCGGTCAAATGGGACGGACTGTAAATCCGTTGCTTCGGCTACGAAGGTTCGAATCCTTCTCCCCCCACTTTTTAAGTTGGCAGTTTATAGTTGGCAGCAGGCAGTAGCCTTCCGAAAACTATAAACTGCTGCTTGATTAAAAAGGTTTCCGGAGACGAAAGATTCGTTGGCACGCTGCCAACTGAAAATCGCCAACCGCAAGCTAATTAAAAGCGGAAGTAGCTCAGTTGGTAGAGCGATAGCCTTCCAAGCTATAGGTCGCGAGTTCGAACCTCGTCTTCCGCTCTGTTAAAAGTTGGCAGTATGCGGTTCGCAGTCGGCAGTTTAAGTAGAGCTGCAAACTAAAAACCGGCAACTGGAAACTAACAAATCAGCCGACGTAGCTCAGGGGTAGAGCACTTCCTTGGTAAGGAAGAGGTCATGGGTTCAAATCCCATTGTTGGCTCAACTTAGTATATAAGTTATATAAAATATAAATTAACCTACAATAATTAGATATAATCATGGCAAAAGAAAAGTTTGACCGCAGCAAGCCGCACTTAAACATCGGTACAATCGGTCACGTTGACCACGGTAAAACAACCCTTACCGCAGCAATCACTAAAGTATTAGCTGACAAAGGTTTATCAGAAGCTCGTTCATTCGATTCAATCGACTCAGCTCCTGAAGAAAAAGAGCGTGGTATTACTATCAATACTGCACACGTTGAGTATTCAACTGCTAACCGTCACTATGCACACGTTGACTGTCCAGGTCACGCTGACTATGTGAAAAACATGGTTACCGGTGCTGCCCAGATGGACGGTGCTATCATCGTTGTTGCTGCTACTGATGGTCCGATGCCACAAACACGTGAGCACATCCTGTTAGCCCGCCAGGTTGGTGTGCCTTCATTAGTTGTGTTCATGAATAAAGTTGACATGGTTGATGATCCTGAATTGTTAGAGCTTGTTGAGATGGAAATCCGCGAGTTACTATCGTTCTACGATTTCCCTGGTGACGATATCCCTGTAATTCAAGGTTCTGCCCTTGGTGGTTTGAACAACGATCCAAAATGGGTTGAAAAAATCATGGAGTTGATGGATGCTGTAGATAACTACATCCCAATCCCTCCACGTTTGACCGACCTTCCGTTCCTTATGCCTGTTGAAGACGTATTCTCGATTACTGGTCGCGGTACTGTTGCAACTGGTCGTATCGAGCGTGGCGTTATCAACTCTGGTGAGCAGGTTGACATCCTGGGTATGGGTGCTGAGAACTTAAAATCAACCGTAACAGGTGTTGAGATGTTCCGTAAGATCCTTGACCGTGGTGAAGCTGGTGACAACGTAGGTTTATTGTTACGTGGTATTGAAAAAACTGATATCCGTCGTGGTATGGTTATTTGCAAACCAGGTTCGGTTAACCCACACACTGATTTCAAAGCAGAAGTTTACGTATTATCAAAAGCAGAAGGTGGCCGTCACACTCCATTCTTCAATAAATACCGTCCGCAATTCTATTTCCGTACCACTGACGTTACAGGTGAAATTACCTTAGCCGAAGGCGTAGAAATGGTTATGCCTGGTGATAACGTTACCATCACTGTAAAGCTGATCAACGCTATCGCAATGGAAAAAGGCTTACGTTTCGCTATCCGTGAGGGTGGTCGTACAGTAGGTGCCGGTCAGGTAACTGAAATTTTAAAATAATCCCCCTGGCCCTTATTGGAGGGTATAAAGGAAGGTTAATTTACGCAAAGTACTTAGCTGGAAACAGCTAAGTACTTTGTTAATAAAAAAGCCAACATAAATTCCGCGAAGGAATTTAAATATAAACGGGAATAGTTCAATGGTAGAATAGAGGTCTCCAAAACCTTTGATCAGGGTTCGAATCCTTGTTCCCGTGCATTACACAGTAAACGAAAAAGATGTCGAAAGTATCTGAGTATATTAAAGAGTCGTACGTAGAACTTACCGAAAAAGTAACCTGGCCAACCTGGAGAGAGCTGCAAAATAGCTCAATTTTAGTATTGATTGCTGCGCTTATTATTGCATTGGTGATCTTATTGATGGACCAGAGCATAAGCTTTTTGCTGCGCCAGTTTTATACATCACTAACCTAATTTAATTTTTGCAGTAATGAGTGATCAGTTAAAATGGTATGTGGTTAGGGCTATAAGCGGTAAAGAAAAAAAGGTAAAACAGTATATTGACGCCGAAATTAACCGTTTAGGCATTTCGCACCTTGTTCCGCAGGTATTGATACCCATGGAAAAATATTACCAGATGCGAGATGGAAAGAAAATTGCCAAAGAACGCAATTTTTATCCGGGCTATGTATTGATTGAAGCGCAGCTTGATGCCGAAATTGAGCACATCATTAAAAATATAAACAGCGTTATTGGCTTTTTAGGCGATAAAGCCGGTGTTGCTATTCCACTTCGCCAGGGTGAGGTTAACCGCATTTTAGGCAAGGTTGACGAAATGAGCGCGCAGGGCGAAACAATGAACGTACCGTACTATGTAGGCGAAGGCGTAAAAGTAATGGACGGACCTTTCAACGGCTTCAGCGGCGTGATAGAAGAGATAAACGAAGAGAAGAAAAAACTGAAGGTAATGGTAAAGATATTCGGGCGCCGTACGCCGCTTGAATTGAATTACATGCAGGTAGAAAAAGAATAATTTGGTGAGTGGTGAATGGTTGATTAGTGAATAGTTAACAGCAAACCACTCGAAAAAAAATATACATGGGCGATTGATAAGTGTACGTGAGCCAACTACTCACCCAATCACCCGCTCACAAAAATCTTAAATGTTACTTAGCTTCCACTTACTAACATTGAGTTATAATTTAAACAAGTAAAAATGGCAAAAGAAGTCGGTGCGATGGTAAAGCTGCAGGTAAAGGGCGGCGCTGCAAACCCATCACCTCCAATTGGCCCTGCATTGGGTGCAAAAGGTGTGAATATCATGGAGTTTTGCAAGCAGTTCAATGCACGTACCCAGGACAAACCTGGTAAAGTGCTGCCGGTAGTTATTACTGTTTATGTTGACAAGTCATTTGATTTTATCATTAAAACTCCACCGGTTGCAATCCAGTTACTGGAAGCAACAGGTTTAAAGAGTGGCTCGGCCGAGCCTAACCGTAAAAAGGTTGGCAGTGTAAACTGGGGCCAGGTTGAGGCAATAGCCAAGGATAAAATGACTGATTTGAATGCATTCACAGTAGAATCAGCCATGAAAATGGTGGCCGGAACGGCTCGCAGTATGGGAATTACCGTATCAGGTACGGCTCCCTGGAACTAAATTGATGTCGGATTTCTGATGTTCGATTTCGGATTTTAATCTCAAATCTCATATCTTAAATCTCCATCTAAAATTAATTAACTTATACAAATCAGTTTAAGACAGTGGCTAGATTAACAAAAAATCAAAAAGTGGCACTCTCCAAAATTGAGGCAAATAAAGCGTATTCTTTACAGGATGCAACAGCTTTGGTAAAAGATATTACTAATACCAAGTTTGATTCATCTGTTGATATTGATGTTCGTTTAGGTGTCGATCCGCGTAAAGCCAACCAAATGGTACGTGGTATTGCAACCTTACCTCATGGAACCGGTAAAACTGTACGTGTATTGGTGCTTTGTACTCCTGACAAGGAACAAGAAGCTAAAGATGCAGGTGCGGATTACGTAGGTTTGGACGATTATATTGCCAAAATTGAAGGCGGATGGACTGATGTTGATATTATTATCACTATGCCTAGCGTTATGGCGAAGGTAGGTCGTTTGGGTCGTATTTTAGGCCCGCGTAACCTTATGCCTAACCCTAAATCGGGTACAGTAACTGCCGAAGTTGGCAAAGCTGTTACCGAGGTTAAAGGTGGTAAGATCGACTTCAAGGTTGACAAAACCGGTATCATTCACGCCTCAATAGGAAAAGTATCTTTCCCTGCTGATAAAATTTACGAAAACGCGCTTGAAGTATTACAAGTGATTTCGAAATTGAAACCATCAGCAGCAAAAGGAACATATTTTAAGAGCATCCATGTCTCTTCGACCATGTCGCCTGGAATTGAAGTTGAAACTAAAACAGTAGCGGGGATCTAAATCATGACTAAAGAAGAAAAACACGAATTAGTAATCGCCCTTACTGAACAGATGAAAGAGTATGGTAATTTTTATATTACCGACACTTCAAATCTGACAGTTGCAAAAGTAAATGACATCCGTCGTAAATGTTTCGAAAGCGACATTGAGATGAAAGTGGCGAAAAATAGCTTGATACAAAAAGCTATGGAAGCTACAGGTGGCGATTTTACTCAAATGTATGGTGTATTAAAAGGTTCATCATCTATCCTTTTCTCAAAATCGGCAACTGCTCCGGCAAAGCTGATCAAACAGTTAAGGAAAAAAAGTGATAAACCGGTATTAAAAGCAGCTTACATTGATTCTGCAATATTTGTTGGTGATAACCAAATTGATACTTTGATTGCGTTGAAATCGAAGGAACAATTGATTGGCGAAATCATCGGTTTATTGCAGTCACCAGCCAAGAACGTTGTTTCGGCACTGCAATCAGGCGGAAACATTCTTGCGGGCGTAGTAAAAACATTACAGGAAAGAGGTTAATCCGGCACCTCAGTGAAGCACGGATAATTAAAAAACAAAAAGCATTAAAAGTAAAAATTTAAAATAAAATGGCGGACTTAAAAGCATTTGCTGAACAGTTGGTAAACTTAACAGTAAAAGAAGTTAACGAATTAGCTCAGATCTTAAAAGACGAGTATGGCATTGAGCCTGCTGCTGCAGCTGTTGCTGTTGCTGCTCCTGCTGCTGGTGGTGGCGATGACGCTCCTGCAGAAGCTGCAGTTCAAACTGCATTTGACGTTATCCTGAAAGAAGCAGGCGGCGCTAAATTAGCAGTTGTTAAATTAGTAAAAGACTTAACCGGCCTTGGCTTGAAAGAAGCTAAAGACTTAGTTGACGGTGCACCTAAAGAAGTTAAAACTGGTGTAACTAAAGAAGAAGCTGAATCTTTGAAAAAACAACTGGAAGAAGCCGGAGCAGTAGTTGAGGTTAAATAAGCTAACCCATAATAAAATGGCATCAGACTCCGACCTTTTTGGTCGGGGTCTATTGCTGTTTATATAGTTCAGGTATTACTTTTTAGTGCGTTTTAGTAATATTCTGAATATCAACATCTACCAAAAATCGCTACACAGTTTATTAATAAACTAAAAATTTTATTCCCTTGGCAAACAAAATTAATCAAAGAGTAAATTTTGCAACCAGCAGAAAGGTATTGGATTATCCCGATTTTCTTGATGTGCAGTTGCAATCTTTCCAGGAATTTTTTCAATTGGAAACTAC